>JACXTT010001303.1_pt1 | contig 42000 bp, 32 predicted proteins | sample 9270951 | NCBI WGS metagenome assembly JACXTT01 (sample SAMN15532306, study PRJNA645909) | rock metagenome | isolation source: weathered quartz diorite | place: Puerto Rico | collected 2017-06-21
GAATCCATTCGAGGCCCGTAAACGTTGAAGTACCGGAGAGCGATGTAGTTCAAATCGTACATGTCCTTGAAGCTTCGCAACAGGGCCTCATTGAACGCCTTGCTGGCGCCGTAGATCGTACGATTCTTATAGGAATTCTCGTTTTCGGCGGTTGGGAACTCATCCGCGAGACCGTACACCGATGCCGAAGAGGCCGCGATCACCTTCTCGACCCGGCTCTCCTTTGCCGCTTCCAGGACGTTGTATGTCCCATTCACGAGAACGTCGAGCGCGAGCCTCGGTTCGTCCGCGCATTGCGTGATGCGGATTGCGGCCTGATGAAACAGGACATGAACGCCCTTCACGGCCCGTTGCACGATGACGCGGTCCCGGATGTCGGCTTCGATCAAACGCACTTTTCCGCTCTGCATTGCCGCGGCGATGTTCTCTTGCCGGCCCCGGGCCATGTTGTCGAGAATTCGGATCTCGGCGATGTCTTCGCGGAGTAAAAGATCCGCGATATGCGAGCCGATCAACCCGGCTCCCCCGGTTATCATCGCGGTCTTTCCAGCTAGCTGCAATGGTCTCTCCTTACTCACCCAGCGAAGCGCCTGCCAGCGTCAGCGGACAGGTCCTATGGGCTTATCGGTCCACTGACGGGGACACTTTAGCGGGAGGAGGGTGGGAAGGGTCCTGGTTTTGCCTGCATCAACTTTGTCACTCGGTTCCGTTTCAGCCAGAATCGAAGCATGTTCTCGAACGATCGCAACACAACCCTGGGGCTGCCCGCCGTGGGTTCTCCATGCAGGCGTGGGTGGTACGTGACCTCCACCTCCTCAACGCGAAAGCCGAGGTCGTGCGCAGCGATCAGGATAGATGGCGTCAGGAATCCGGTGCTGCTCGACTCGAGCGGTACCCGCTGTAACACATCCCGGCGTATGAGTTGCGTGAAGTTGTAGTCGGTAATAGGCAAGGAGAACAGTGTTCTCAGCAAGAGCCGGTTGACCCGCGAAAGGATCCGCCGGTAGAGGGTGTAACCTGTCCAATTGTTTCTCGCCGCCACCACCACGTCGGCGTTGGGTGCATGGTCGAGCAGCTTTCGGATGTCGCGGAGGTCAAAGGGATAGTCCATCGCGTTGTGGATGACCCAATTACCTCGCGCCTCACGGAACCCCCGAATGATGCTGGCGCCTTGGCCGATGTTGACTGGGTTCGCCAAAACCCGGACCTCGGAATGAACGGACTCGAAATCTCGCGCGATCGCTAGGGTACGGTCCCGGCTGGCATCGTCCACTACTAGCAATTCGAACGAACGCCCGAGCGAGCGCATGTGCTCCAGGGCCAAATCAAGGGTCCCTTGGACGTTGGCTTCCTCGTTGTAGCCGGGAATGATTACGGTGATATCCATTTGCGAGTACTACAAGACCCTCTTCCAGTCGAATGCCTCATCGATCACAGCCCTAAAGCAGGCTGGAGAACCATAGACCAGGGTGTTGGGTGGAACGTCCCGAGTCACCACCGAACCCGCGCCGACGACTGATCCGGCGCCCACCGTGACACGGGCGATGATGATGGCGCCGCTGCCTATGAAAGCGCCCCTGCAGACACGAGCGCGCCCGCCCAGAATCGCACCGGTGCTCAAGCTCGACCCCGGCTCCAACACCGCATCGTGCTCCACTACTGAACTCGTGTTCACGATCACTCCCAAATCCACATGTGCGCCGGAGTTGATGACTGCCCCGGGGTGAACCATGACACCGCCTGCAAGCTGGGCGGAAGGCATGACGACGGACCCTGGGCTTGTCACCACGCACAACCTTCCACCTCGAGCCAGAACCTTCGCCAGTAGATCCAGACGAATGATCGGATGGCCAATCGCAACAACTGCTTCGGCGCCAGGGGGCAATTGATCCAGACCGCCGGCCACGGTCGCCCCGTTGATCTCGGTCTTCCAAAGTGTTTGGGAGTCGTCCAGAAAGACGCCTTCGCGCTCCATCGACCGCACTATATCGAGCACAATCCGGCCTTGTGCGCCTGTTCCGTAGATGTATACCGGATCGCTCATTGCTATCCTTTGCTGGCGGAAGACTCCTGGGCGACAGCATCTCGCAAGACTTTGACAATGGTCTCCTGCGCGGACTGATTGAGGCCTGGAAAGATAGGCAGGAACAATGTCTCGGCCGCAGCGGCTTCCGACTCCGGAAACGAGTAACCCTTCCAGCGCTCCGCGTAGAAGGGCTCTTTGTGGAGAGGCTGGATGCCCATTCTCACGGGCACTCCGCGATGCATCACGAACCGGGCGACCGCGTTGACATCGATTCCGCGGCGGAGACGCACCAGGTAGGACGAAAAGCAGTGTGTTCGGTCCGATGGAACATGAGGAGGCTCAATATCCGGTGAGTCTTGAAATGAGTCGTCGTAGAACTTCGCTTGAGCGGCGCGAGCATTTAGCATGGCTTCGAGCTTGCGTAACTGCACGAGGCCGATTGCTGCCTGCATATCCGTCATGCGGTAGTTGTAGCCGAAGTCTTCGTATTGCTGCACGAGCGCGCCCATGGCTCGATGGCGTTCGAGATCGGAAATCGACGCCCCGGTGGACCGCAGGATGCGTGCTTTTTCCGCGAGTTCCGCATCGTCGGTGGCAATAAATCCGCCCTCTGCCGTGGTGATCATTTTTCGAGGATGAAAGCTGAAACAGGTAGGAGAACCATGGCTGCCGATCGCCTTCCCCCGGTAGGTCGCGCCGAAACTGCACGCCCCGTCTTCAATTAGAATCAGGTTCCGGCGCGCCGCGAGGGCGCGAAACGCATCAATGTCTCCCGGCAAGCCGATTTGATGCACGAGTATGATGGCTTTGGTTGCAGGCGTGATGGCCGCCTCCGCCGACATCGGGTCGAGGTTATAGGTGCGGCTATCAATGTCTCCGAAAACCGGTCTCGCGCCACATTGGTGAATTGCATTTGCCGTCGCCATACAGGTCCATGTGGGCAACACGACCTCGTCGCCTTCCTGTATGCCGTTTAAACGCAGCGTGAGATGCAGGGCAGAGGTGCAGGAATTGGTTGCTACTCCGTGGCGCACTCCAATGCGGGACGCCACCAACCGCTCGAACTCGGCCACTTTGGGCCCCTGGCAGATCCAGCCCGAGAGAATCACCTGCCGCGCTGCCTCTGCCTCCTCTTCACCGAGCCACGGTTTCAAGAACGGGATGGCGTCTCCGAAAAGATCTGGCGTCGCGACGCTTGGATTTCCAACTGCCGATCGAGGTTCCAATGAAAGAGATTGGGTCATTTGAAATTCCGTTTGTAGGTGGAAATAAGCTCCGATGGGACCGTTTCTTTGGATGTCTTCTCCCAGACTTCGATCGACTGCGCAGGTCCGAGGGTGCGATCAAGCCGTGGGACCTCGAATCTGCCGATTAATTTGTACTTTCCAGGGGTTAACTCTGCAATCACACCGGCAATTCGGCGGGTGCTGCTAGCCAACCCGGCACGAAATACCTCCTCGAGCGGGCTCAGTGCATCAGTGGAATCCGGCAAAACAATCAGAAAATCCGGAGGCGTCGCTTTCAGAATTCGAACGTCCCTGTCCACCACCCAGTCGGGAGTCACGTCGAGATAGTGATTGAACGTATAAGTCGGCGCGCGCAAGCCGGTAGAAGTGTAAAACATTGGCATGTACGGGTACGCCAGAAGCGTGCTGTTCTTCTGGGCGCGAGCTGTGATGACTCGAGTGACGCCATCGAAGGCCGAATGGGTTTCCGGCGTGATGTGTAGCTTGGCCGCAAAAGGGGAACTTGATTCTTCTGTAGCGCTCCCGAGCGCGGTTTCGTCCCAGCCCATCCAGGAAAATGGAAGGCGTGCTTTTTCATGAGCTTGCGCGGAAAAAATGGCAAGAGTCACTCCCAGGGCAGACACCATCGCTGTCCGGCCATACGCAGATGCCCGGTCAAGTCCGATCGCCACCACGCAAGCGAGCGATGGCAAAGCCATAGGTCCAAATGCAGCCCAGGAGAGCCCCAACATGAAAGCCCCGGAAAACCCCGTCCCCGAATAGAACATAAAATCCTGGTGGTGTTGATCCAACGTTTCGCCGGATAAGATACGCAACAGCATTCGGGTTCCGATCCAGCCGCACCCCAACAGCCCGATCAGAATTAACGTCGATGGAAACCAGGGGGCGGACAAATGCAGCCCACTGAGGAGTTGTGGGGCGGCCAAGATGAATCCACAAGCCCCAAGCGCTGGCGCTGCGATCCACCACGTAGATGGCGATTCAAGCGACCTGGAGCCTTTGAAGCGGGATCCAATAGCCAGGCAGGCAATCGCGGCCAGCGAAAGGGGCCACATTTGAACGAGTGGCCGGAGGTACAGGGATACGCCGCTTCCCTTGGCTCCACTCGAGGCCAGCAGCGATCTGAAGAACTCCACCCCCACGCCTGCGGACGTCAGCCAGAGTGTCATCAGCAAGATGGGAACGCTCCACCCCGCCGCAAAGTAACGGACTGACTGCCAACGTCGCCCTTGTTGCCGGTCCAACCAGAAAAACAAGAATCCGAGCGCAGTGGTCACGCCGAGCCCCGTGGTGTGTTTCGTACACAGGCTGCATGCTGATGCAAACCCAGCTGCAAATGCGGGCAAACGAGATTCGCGCGCGGAACGCTCGAAACAAAGGGTGGCGGAAAGGCCGGCGGCCACGGCCCAGAAGACTGAATCGTGATGATAAGACGCCAGAGGATCTGCCGGGTCAGATGCGAAGATCGCAATTCCAAGCAATGTGGCGCCCAACGCCGACGCTGGCGTCGCGATTCGCCGCAGCCAGAACATGACCATGACAGCCAAGATCGTGCGTTCCAGAAGGGCTTCGAACCGGACGACCTGCATGGAGCGGCCGAACATTTCGATTAGGGCGGCAATCTTCAGAGGATGCAACGGAGGAACGATCTGGAAGAAATCCCGGTATGGCGCCTTGCCTTCGAGGATCAACTCGGCGGTATGGAAAAACATTCCCGAACTTGAAGGGGCCAGGAATTTGTCCCAATAGATCCAGTGAAAGGCCAATGCAGCGAGGATTACGAGTACGGCATCCAAAATGCCCGAACGGCGCCATCCTTTTAGATTGTCGGTACCGCTGTTCACTGATGCACCCTGTATCTCACTCATCGGGCGGTATGAACTCAACCCTTATAGCCATTCAGGACTTTAAGGGCGTTTGGAGGATTCATGCAGCGAAAAACGGCTGCGGTTCTCTGCCAAAAATGGAATGGCGGCGCGAACTCGGGCGATCAACCGCGGGACACTACCTGCACTCCGCCGAGGATCATTGCGAGACCTGCAATCTTGCGCCAGGACACCGCCTCACCAAAGAAGATCAGCGCACCCATGGTCACAATGAGGAACGTGAGGGACACCAGGGTCGGATATCCGACTGAAACCTCAATCATGCTGAGGGCACGGAACCACACCATCGCCGCGATAGCGTGCATGATGAGGCCGCTGAGGCAAAGGGGATGGGTCAGCATGGCGAAGATCCGCGCAGGCGCAAGCTCAAACCCGCCAATAGCTTGCAGACCCGATCGAAGCATGAGATTCGAAGCGCCTGTGAGGCTGGCCGTGCCTAGAATTAATAGGAAAGACGAAATTGGCAACGACGAACCTCCGCCACAGCGTGGGCTTTATATTCTTGCGGCCCTTAGGACCCTGAGAGGTGTATCGGCCAAGATTCTCCCGTACTTTAGCAAGCGCCTGATCCGTTGCAGGTTAAAGCGATTTTGCAATTCTTAACGTACCCCGCCGTAGCGAAAAAACCGGCAGACGCATCTTCAGATTATGCATCGGTTGGTGATTGGCTATACCCTTCTTCTCTTTTCGGCGCCGCTCTGGTGCCAGTTCGTTCCAAACCGCTATATTGTCGAACTCGCGGATCCGCCGGCAATCGCGGCTGCCGCTCGTAGCGCTTCCGCCCAGCAGCAGGCAGGAGCAGCGTTAACCCGCGGCTCCGGCAAAGCTCCCCTGCGTGAGGAAGCGCTTCGCCAACGCGACGCCGTTCGTTCCCGCCAACAAGCAGTCCGCGCCAAAGTGATCGACGCAGGCGCGCAAGTCCTCGACAGCATCGATCTCGTCGGCAACGCCCTGTTCGTGCGTACCGACAAGGCTGGGGCGGCGAAACTCGCATCTCTGGACGGCGTCCGGCGTGTCTCGCAAGTGCGGCTCTTCAAACCCAACCTCGACCGCGCTGTGCTAGTTCACCATGTCGATCAGGTCTGGGCTCGCGTTGGACTCGACAAGGCCGGACAGGGAGTGAAGATCGCCATCATCGACAGCGGGGTCGATGTCGGGCACCCAGGCATGCAGGATTCTTCTTTCACTCCTCCCGATGGATTTCCCAAGTTCGACACGGCTGCCGACAAAAACTTCACCAACAACAAAGTCATCGTAGCCAGAAGCTATGTGAGCCTGCTTTCCTCCCGCGATCCGGATCTTTCGGCGCGCGACCACGTTGGCCACGGAACCGCTCTCGCAATGATTGCAGCGGGCGTCACCAACACCGGCCCGCTCGGTCCAATCACAGGCGTTGCGCCACGCGCCTACATTGGCAGCTACAAGATTTTCGGCACCCCGACTTTCAATGATTCGGCCACCGACGACGCGATTCTGAAAGCCATCGAAGAGGCCGTCGCCGACGGCATGGATATTCTGAGCATGAGCTTTGGCTCCAACCTGGCCCCCAGGCTGGCCGACGATGTGGACGTTGTGGCTGTCGAAAATGCAGCAGCTCTTGGCGTGATCACCGTCGCCGCTGCCGGAAACGAAGGGCCCGACTTCACCAGCATCTCTTCGCCCGGTACTGCGCCATCTGCGATTGCAGTCGGTGCGATCCACAACGCGCGAACTTTTTCGCCTTCCACGACCGTTACCGGGTTCCCGGCGATCACCACGGTCAATAGCTCCCGCCCTGGAACCGCGCCCGTCAGCGGCCCGCTGGTGGATGTCACGACACTCGATCCCACCGGCTTCGTGTGTTCGGCGCTGCCAGCAGGCAGTTTGTCGGGCAAGATCCCGTTGATCCTCCGCGGCGTCTGTACGTTTGAAACCAAGTTGCTCGCGGCCGCCCGGGCCGGCGCCGCCGGAGCGCTCGTTTATACAGATGAAGCCCGCCCGGACCCGATTTCGATGGAAGTCGGAACCGCCACCCTGCCCGCGCAGATGCTCAGCTACGCCGATGGCGTCGCAATCAAGCAGGCGATTGCCGCCGCTGCGGGAGGCGATTCGCTGCAGGCCTCGCTCGACTTCACCGTGCGGGCGATCGACGTCGACCCCAGCCGCATGGCGGACTTCTCTTCAGCCGGCCCGAACGTGGATCTGGGAATCAAACCCGAAGTCGTTGCGGTCGGCACGGATTTCTATACGGCCACCCAGAGCTTCGACGCTCGCGGCGATATGTATGACCGGACCGGATACACCGTCGTCGATGGCACCAGCTTCGCCACACCCTTTGTGGCCGGCATGGCGGCGCTTGTCAAGTCCTCAAAACCGGGTCTGACCGTTGCGCAGTACCGTTCGCTCATCATCAACACGGCGGCGCCGATGCCTAAGTTCCAGGCGCAAGTCTCTGGCGCGGGAATGGCCGACGCGGATGCCGCGCAGCGCACCACCATCACCGCGTCTCCAGCGGTAATCGGACTTGGCGCGAGCGACGGTTCGCCCTCGCAGAACACAAACGTCGAGATCCGCAACATCGATGGCGCCGACGACACCTATGCCGTTACCGTGGAACCGCAAGGCGGCTCCAGCGTCGCGCCGGCAGTAGACAACTCGACGCTCGCCGTTGCCGGCGGTTCCGCCGCGAACCTCCAGGTTTCGTGGACTGGCGCGGGCCTTTTGCCCGGAACCTACCAGGGCTATATCGTGCTGCGCGGCGCGTCGTCGGGAAACGTGTTGCGCATCCCCTATTGGCATGCTGTGAAATCGGACGCGGCTAGCGTGACGGCATTGTGGATCGATACCGCGGCGCGCGCCTTCTCCCTCGACCAGGAAGCGATCTACTTCCGCATCCTCGATGCCTCCGGGGTTCCGCTGCTCAACGTCGCGCCCCAAGTGAGGGTGGTCTCGGGCTCCGCCACTCTGGTGGGTGTCAACAGCATCGATGACGACCTGCCTGGCGTCTACTCGATCGACTTGCGATTCGGCTCAACGTCCGTTTCGTCGGTTGTCGAAATCCGCGCAGGCAATGCAGTCACGCAAATCACGATCCCGTAAACAACCCAAACCGCGATAGCATCAGAGATTCACAAACCCTCTGATGCTTTCCCGCCGATCGTTTCTTAAAACAGGTCTGGCTGCCACTAGCCTTGCGGCGAGTGCGGCCGTCGCAGCGCCCTCGCAAAAACGTCCCAACATCATCCTCATTCTGGCGGATGACATGGGCTTCAGCGACCTTGGCTGCTACGGCTCCGAAATCGCGACACCCAATCTCGATCGCCTCGCGCACAACGGAATCCGCCTCACGCAGTTTTACAACACCGCCCGCTGTTGTCCAACCCGTGCGGCCCTGCTGACCGGCGTCTACAACCATCAGGCAGGCATTGGTCACATGATCGATCCAACCAGCCATCCGTCGTACCGCGGATTTCTCAACGGCCAGTGCGTCACCATCGCCGAGGTGTTGAAAGCCGCGGGCTACCGGACCGTGATGTCCGGCAAATGGCACGTTGGAGAGGATCGCCCACATTGGCCCACCGACCGCGGCTTTGAACGTTATTTCGGACTGATCAGCGGCGCCTCCAACTACTTCAAGCTCGACGCCGGCCGGCAGATGGCGATGGACGACAAACCCTACACGCCTCCTGCTGACGGAAAGTTCTACATGACGGATGCGTTCACCGATCACGCACTCCAGTTCATTGGCGGCTTCGGAAAGGAAAGCCCGTACTTTCTTTATCTCGCCTACACCTCGCCACATTGGCCCTTGCACGCCTGGCCGGAGGATATTGCGAAATACCGCGGCAAGTACAAAAAGGGCTGGGATGCGCTGCGGCGCGAACGCCACGAGCGGCAGGTCCGCATGGGCATCGTGGACGCGAGATGGAAGGTGACGGATCGCGATCCGAAGGTTCCGGCTTGGGAGGCCGATGCCAACCACGACGACATGGATCTGCGCATGGCCGTTTACGCGGCGCAGATCGACCGAATGGATCAAAACATTGGCCGCTTGCTGAAACATCTGGAAGAGACCAAACAACTCGACAACACGCTCATCATGTTTCTTGCGGACAACGGCGGTTGCGCCGAAGAGAACATCGCCAATGAGAATCGCAATCCGGCAGGTCCGGCGGACTCCTTCACGAGTTACCACACCGGCTGGGCGAACGCGAGCAATACGCCGTTCCGGCTGTACAAGCATTGGTTGCATGAAGGCGGTATCTCGTCGCCGTTCCTTGCGCATTGGCCCGCGCGCATCCACAAGCGCGGAGCGATCGACACGAAGCAGCCCGCGCATCTGATCGACGTGATGGCTACCTGCATCGATGCCGCGGGCGGCGCGGTCTATCCATCGAACAAGATCCCCCTCGAAGGCAAAAGCATGCTGCCGATCTTCGAGGGCCGCAAACGCGCGGGACACGACTTCATCGCCTGGGAACATGAAGGCAACCGGGCGATTCGTCAGGGCGACTGGAAGCTGGTTTCGAAACGGCCGGGAGACTGGGAGTTGTACAACCTCGCGCAGGATCGCACGGAGACCAATAACCTCGCTGAAAGCGAACCCGCGCGCGTGCATTCGTTGTCGGCGCTATGGGACGGCTGGGCCGAGCGCTGCGGTGTGCTGCCGTGGGATCAATATCAGGAAATGGTGCGACGCGAGCGAAAACGAACAGGAATCGGCTTTGAGGTCCCCCAATGACCTCAGGAACCTTCGATGCCGATCCCGTTGTTCGTGGTTCCTCAAAAGCCGGCGCAGGGCCGGACGGCCCACTAATGGAACAGAAACTCGACTTCGCTGCGTCGTCCGGCTCCGTTGCGCAGGCGAGTTCCTTAGAAGAAGAAGTCCAACGGATGAAGGCGCCTGAAGGCTTCCTGGATCGGGATGGCACTCTGATGCTGGAGGTTGGCTACTGCAGCAAACCTGCGGATGTTCATTTGATCCCCGGCGCCGCCAGCGCCCTGCGCCGCCTGCGTGAAGCCGGATACCGCATCGTGATCGTGACCAATCAAAGCGGCATCGGGCGCGGCTACTACACCGATGAGGACTTTCAGGCCGTGCAGGAAGAGCTCATGCGCCAACTCGGCGGCCGTGAACTCATCGACGCTACCTACTACTGCCCCGATCATCCGGAAGCCGAACCTCAACGCCGGAAACCTGCGCCCGACATGCTGCACGACGCCGCGCGGGACCTCGACCTCGATCTCGCACGTTCGTATATGGTGGGCGACCGCGAAGGCGACATCACTGCCGGTTTCAAGGCTGGCTGCCGCACAGTGCTCGTGCTGAGCGGCGAGGCAAAAGACGCGCGTGACACGGGCGCCGATGGCGTTGCGTCCTCGATCGTGGACGCCGCGGATTGGATTCTTGCCCATCGCTTGTTTACCACCGCGGGTTACGCTGTTGACACTTTGCGAACTGCCGGCGCTGGCGACGACTCCACCGCGTGGCTGGTCAACAACCGCATCATATGCCGAGTCCCGAAGAATGACGGCGCTCGCCAACGCCTGCGGCGCGAGGCGCTCATGCTTCCGCAAGTCGCCGGGAAGCTTCCGCTTGCGGTTCCGAACCTCAGCTACTTCGAGGATCATGGCTTCTCGACGCATCTCTATCTGCCGGGTGACCAATTTACGTTGCAAGATTTTAAAGGCCTCTTCGCGCGCCAGCAAAGCGTATGTCTGGAGCAACTGGCGGGCTTTCTGCGCGCTCTCCACGCTTGCCGCCCCGCAGGCAACGCCTCGCTTCTCGCCACTGCGGACTATCGAGAGCGGTTCGCCATGCTAGAAGCGCGAGCGGCCCAGTATCTGTTTCCGCATCTCGATGCGGCCGCTTCGATGTGGATCGAGCAAACCAATCGCCTTTTCGAACGCTATGAGCCGGTTCCTCCCGTCCTGCTGCACGGCGACCTCAGTCCGGAGCATATCCTTTGGGATCGCAATGCGAAGCGCATCACCGCGATCATCGACTTCGGGGACATGGAATGGGGCGATCCGGCCTGGGACCTCGTCTATTTCTGGGAGGACTACGACGAGGCATTCGTTGAGGCGTTCCTCGCCGCCAGCAAAGACATGCCACATGACGCCGTAGAACGGTCGCGGCTGTTTTTCCACATCAATACGATCCACTACGCCGCGGGCGTCATGGCCGCCGGCGCGGCAACGCCGGAAGCACAAGAACAACTCGAAATCCTGCGCCAACTGAGTCGTTGACCGATTCTATACAAGCGCGGACGCCCGAAATCTGCCGATGCAACTCTCAATGAGGGAAGATTCACCACCACCATGCGTTTGATCCTGTCTGTCACTGCATCGGCATCTTTGCTGCTTTCCGCCGCCAATACCGGCGGCCCGTCGAAACCGACTTTCGCCAAGGAAGTCGCGCCGATTCTCTTCAATCGCTGCGTCGAATGCCATCGCGCCGGAGAAGCCGCGCCCATGGCCTTTACCAGCTACAAAGAAACCCGGCCGTGGGCCAAGGCGATCAAGGGCGCAGTGCTCTCGAAACGCATGCCGGTATGGCTTGCCGATGCGCCGCATGACGTCTTTCGCAATGATCGCCGCCTGAGCCAGGCGGAAATCGAGACCCTCACGGCGTGGGTGGACGCGGGCGCTCCGGAGGGTGACGCGAAGCTGACGCCAAAGATCCCCGAGTTTCCCGATGGCTGGAACATCGGCAATCCGGACCAGATCTTCGACATGGGCGAGGAATTCGAGGTTCCGAAGGAAGGCGTAGTGCCCTATAAGTATTTCCGCATCCCGTCCGGCTTTACCGAAGATCGCTGGGTGCAGGCCGCGGAAATCCGCCCGGCGATTCGCAGCGTGGTGCACCACGTCATCATCTTCATCCAGGAACCGGGTAATCAGACGCAGGGTGGCGGCGGCGGTGGTGGAAACGGCGGGCAGAATCTGCTGACGGGCTTCGCGCCCGGCGAACAGCCGCTGGAACTCGAGCCCGGCATGGCCAAGCTGGTCAAGGCTGGTTCCACTTTCGTGTTCCAGATGCACTACACGCCGAACGGCAAGGAATCGTACAAGGACCGCACCCGGTTCGCGCTTCGCTACGCCAAATCTGCGCCGGTTCGCCAGGCGGTAACCGCCAATGCGATCAATTTCTCGTTCAAGATTCCGCCCGGCGCCGACAATCACGAAGTGAAATCCTCATGGACCGCCAAGCGCGACGTTGAAATCGTCGATTTCATGCCGCACATGCACGTGCGCGGCAAGGACTTCAAATACACCGTCAACTACGCCGACGGCCGTTCGGAAGTGATTCTCAGCGTGCCCCGCTATGACTTCAATTGGCAGCTTGGCTATCAGTTGAAGAAGCCGCTCAAGCTAGTCGAGGGCGACCGCATCGACTGCGTCGCCCACTACGACAACTCAGCGAACAACAAGTACAACCCCGATCCGGCCAAAGAAGTGAAGTGGGGCGATCAGACCTGGGAAGAGATGATGATCGGCTGGTTTACCTATACGATTCCAGGCCCCGCGGCGGCAGGTTCGGCGCAACCGGCTTCTTCCACCGGAGGCGATGAGCAATAGCGTAGCAATGATTCAAGCGGCGTCCGCCACTGGGGGTTCGGAGGTGTGGAGTGCCACCTGTATTCCTGGCGTATGGCGCAACGTGTTGTGAATCAGGCACTTTTCCACCGCGCGCTGCAAGCCTTCCTGCTGGCGGGGTTCCAGCGTGGGCGTCTGGATGTCCAGGCGGAACTGATCGAGACGCGCGGGCTGCAACAGTTTTTCCGCACTGACCTTGACGCGCAGATCGTCAGTAGGAAGTGAACGGCTGCGCAGGTACTGCAGTGCATAGTAACCGGCGCACGTACCCAGAGAGGCCAGCAACAACTCAGGAGGCGTCATTCCAGCGTCGTCGCCGCCATTGGACCGCGGCTGGTCGCTGACAATGCGATGTCCACGCGTTTCCGCTTCGAACTGCACGCCGTTTCCAATGGGCTTGACTATAAGTTCCATATTCCTGTTAGATGCCCGGCGGCTGTTTTGGTGACAGCGGAAACGGCTTTTGCCCCACTGCCAGCACAGTTTCGAGAAACGGCGATTCCGTCTCGCGGTTGACCACCGAAACCTCGATTTGTTCGAAACCCGATACGCGCAGAAAATCCGCCAACTCCACTTCCGAGAATCCCATCCAGATATCGGCGTACAACTCTCGCGCCTGCTCGAAGGCGTGCTTGCGCAAGTCCAGAACCACGATGCGGCCGCCCGGCTTGAGAATGCGGAACGCGGCGTCCACCGCACGCTGCGGATGGATTGCGTGATGCAGCGCCTGGCTGAAAAACGCCAGGTCGCAGGATTCGCTGTCGATCGGCGGACTCTCGAGTTCCCCCAGGCGGTATTCCAGATTCTGGACTCCGTGGGTTCTGGCGAGTTCCGACCCGTAGGCCACCATCTTTTCGGAATTGTCGACGGCGATCACATTCGACGCGCGCTGGGCTAGGAGCAGCGACATCGTGCCTTCGCCCGCGCCGAGATCCGCAATCACCATGGGAGGCAGCAGCTTCAGCAGCGTTTCCGCGAGCCCTTTCCACGAGCGACCGGGTACGTACGCCTTGCCGAACTTACCGGCCAGATCGTCGAAATACGCGCGAACCTTGTCGGCGCGCTTGCGCAGAATGAAGTGCAGCGCCCGCTCGTCGTCCTGTGTTTCCGGGGAACCGGCGCGCAACACCTCGAGCAGTCTTTCGCCGCCTGGCTTGGCCCGGTAAAGCACGTTCTTGCCGCTGCGGCGGTCCTCGACGAGCCCGGCCTGCTTCAATTGCGCGAGCTGCGTGGAGATCCGGCTCTGCCGCATGGATAGAATTTCCTGGAGTTCGGCTACGGACAATTCTTCCCGTTCCAGCAGGAGCACAATGCGCAAGCGGCCAGGATCGGATAGCAACCGGAGGCTCTGAGTGAGGGCGACGGACATGGCGGATTGGAAAGAGCAATGTTAGCAGGCTGCCGAGACCCGCTACACTCGGGTATAGCATGCTGCAAGCGAATGACACTGTCCCCGCCTTCGAGGCGCGCGACGAGAATGGAAATCCATTCACGCTCACAAACCTGCTGGGCAAGAGAGTTGTGGTGTTCTTTTACCCGAAGGCGGATACTCCCGGTTGCACCAAGGAGGCTTGCGGATTTCGGGACGCTTACGAGCAGATTGCCGGCGCCGATGCGGTTCTGGTCGGAGTCTCGCCCGACTCAGGCAAGGCGCAAAGCAAGTTCAAGGCCAAGTTCAACCTGCCTTTCCCGCTGATCGCCGACACCGGGCATGCGGTGGCGGACGCGTTTGGGGTCTGGGGCGAGAAGAAGTTCATGGGCCGGACTTATATGGGTGTTTCGCGGTCCACGTTCATCATCGGCGTGGATGGCAGGGTCGCTCACGTGTTTCCGAAGGTGACCCCGGAAGGTCATGCGGACGAAGTATTCGAAGCGCTGAAGCGGCTGTAGTCATCGTACGACCTGCTGGGAATACACTTTAATTCAATTTCCATTCCGGCTCTGTTTTTTCCATAACAGACCACCTTGCCTCTCCGATAAGGCCAGTATCGCCTCGTGAGGTCGCATCTCACCGGGCGGCAGCAAATTGGAGATGAAGGAATGAACAAATTGGCTCCCAAACAGCTTCTTGCCCTCATGCTGGTCCTGACGGTTGGACAGGCGATCGCCGCCGCGCCGACGGTCGGCCTGGTTGTGGCGAAGAGCACGATACGAATCGATTCGAGCGCCGTTACCGGCAACGCCACGATTCTGAGCGGCAACGTCTTGGAATCGGTGGGCGGCACCAGTGAATTGCGCCTTCGCGGCGGATCCGTTGTCATGGATACCAACGCGAAAATACGCGTGTTTGAAGACCGCACGGAACTGCAGTCCGGCAAGATCCAGGTGAATGGTTCGCAGCTGTCCACCGATGCGGGAGAAATCCGCATCCAGTCCGGCAACGGTTCCGAGGCTGTCCTCGAACGCTATGATTCCGACGTCATGGTCGGTTCGCTGCGAGGTTCGGTCAAGGTCACCGACCGGGAAGGCGTTCTGCTCGCCAGCCTGAATCCCGGCTCGTCGATGCTGTTCAGCGCGGAAGTGGACGAGCAAGACCAGGGCGGCGCGGGAACGGGATCTTCATCTCCTGCCGGCAAGACAAAGACAAAGGCCAAGATCAAAACAAAGCCGGGCGTCAAGATGAGCCGTGGCGCCAAGGTCGGTTGGGGGCTCGCTGGCGCGGCTGCGGTCGCGGTGCCGGTGGCCGTCGTGGCCACTCGCAGCAGTACGCCGCCAGTGAGCCGCTAGAAGCCGGCACACGCCGGGGCGGCCTCATGACCTGCATCCATTAGCCGCCGCCCCGGTCCATTTTGGCGGACCCACGGTTTGTAACGTGGTATCGGTGTGTGTCTTCAGGTCCGGGTCGAGCCATGCACGCACGTACAGCGTGTCTCCGCTCAATGCATTGTTGAGTAGGATTTATGCGACGTTGAATTTATCGCCGGTATCGGCGACCCACTGCTTCACGCGGTCACTGAGCTTCAAGCGTTCCGCGCGATAGCGATTGTTGTGTGCGAGATTGGTTTGCTCGTATGGATCCTCGTTGAGGTTGAACATCAGCCACGGCACGCCGTCGAAGGTGGTGTACTTCCAGCCGTCCTTTGTCACCACGCCGCGGTAGGGGCGATTGATGCTATCGGGATGCCCGGTCGGAACCACCATTTGCAGATACGCCGAATCGGGTTCGGGGCCGGCGGCGGACTTGCCTGCGAGGCGGTGATGCGAAAGGTCGCAACCCTCCATCCAATCGGGCTTTTTGATGCCGCAGAGGCCCAGCGTGGTCGGCGCAATATCGACGTGGTTCAACACGACCGGCCTGCGGCCCACCATGCGCCCCTGATAGCGGGGGATCTCTCCGCTGATCAGAAACGGGATGCGCACGGACTCTTCAAATGGATTCGTCTTGCGATACATGCCCTGCGAACCATGCATGTCGCCGTGGTCGCTGAAGAAAACGATGTGGGTGTTGTGCGCGAGGCCCGCAGCCTCGAGGGCCTGGCGTATGCGGCCGATGTTGTGGTCCCAGTTTTCGATCATCGCGTAATAGCCAGCGAGTTCGCGCCGCGCGGTTTCCTGCACGGAACGTGAGCCCGGCACGTTGGCGCGCATGTCGAGCTTTGCCGGATTGTAGCGGGCCATGAATTCGGGCGGCGCAACATACGGGTCGTGTGGAGGCTGCACCGACAATGCCGCAAAGAACGGCTTTCCCGCGCCTTTCTTTTGTTCTTCGCCCCGGTCTTTGATGTAGCCGATCAGCAGATTGCTCAGCTCATCCGTCTCGTACCCAGGCAGGCGGTAATGATACGCTTCGTTACCCGCGCCGCCGTGAACCCAGCAATCATATTGGCTATTGTTGTTGTCGTAGCCAGTCCAGACGTCGAAACCTCCGCGCTTATTGGGGTCGGTGATGTGGAACGCGGCGCGGCCGTTCATCTCATGCCAGCCGGCAAGGTGCCACTTGCCGAAATAGCCCGTGTGATAGCCCGCGTCTTGGAACGCGTGCGCAACGGTCTTCTGCCCGTCCGGCATCGGATACTCATGCCCGGGAACGCACTTATGCGGATACCGTCCGCTCAGCAGCGATCCGCGAAAGGGGCAGCATAGCGGAAAGCCGGCGATGGCGTTGGTGAACATCATGCCATCGATCGACATGTTGTCGATATGCGGCGTTCGCGCATTGGGGTCGCCATTGCACGAGAGCGCCTGCGCGCGATGCTGATCGCCGAACACCCATATGACGTTGGGCTTCGAAGACGGCTGGGCGCCGGCGGGAACGACGGTGGCGCCCTGCTGTTGCTGGGCCGGGCTTTGCGCGGCGGCCAACCCGGCGGCCGTCGCCTGCTGCAAGAAAGTGCGTCGCTGCATGATTCTCCGTTAGAACAATAGTTTCAGACCAAATTGGACGATGCGAGGTTGATTCAACTGACTCGTCACGAGGCCGAACTGCGGGTTGCCGAAGGTCTGGTTCGGCGGTGCGAAACGAACGGTGTTGCCAAGGTTGAAGAACTCGCCGCGGAACTGCAAGCGCAGTTTCTCATGAATCGGGATGTTCTTGCTGACCGTCATGTCGACGTTGCGGGCGCCGTCGCCACGCGTTCCGCTAAAGGTGCGGGGCGAATTGCCGTAGGCATACGCCGACGGATTGCTGAAGACTGATGTATTGAACCACTGGTCCACCGACGGGTTGCTCAATCCAGGCTGCACGCCGGTCCAGTTGGGGCGCTGGCCTCCGCCTTGCGAGAAGGTATTGTTTACGGCTGACGCCACGCCCAAGGGGCCCCCGCTAATGAACGAGAGTATGCTGCCCACCTGCCAGCCTCCGATGGCGCGTTTGAGAATCGGGTTCGAACTGGACTTGAAGAACGGCAGTTCATAGACGGCGTTCATCACAAGCCGGTGCGTCTGATCGGTAGTCGAGATTCCCCATTCGCTCTTGAGGTCATTCCAGTTCTGAAACGCGGCCCCGCCGAGCGCTTCGCCGCCAAACACGCCGATACCGTAGTCCATCAGCTTCGAGTAGGTCCAGGCGCCGAGAATCGTCAGGCCCTTGGCGTAGCGCTTTTCGACCTTCATCTGCAGTGAGTGATAGCGCGAGTTGGCCCACGAGTTGTTCACCGACGTGATGCCGTCGAACTGTGGAAACGGCCGCAACAATTGGGCTTTCGCCACGGTCCGCTGCGCCAGGATGCCGGACGCGATCTGGCCGAAGAACGGATTGGCGACCTGGGCCCGCAGCGCATCGCCTAGAGCCAATGCGGAATCGGGCAATGTGTTCAACTGGCGATCCTGCTGAAAGCCCACGCCGCGATTGCCGGCGTAGCCGATGTCCAAGAGGATGCCGCGCGGCAGTTCGCGCTGGATGTCGAAGTTCCACTGGGCCGAATAGGGAACGTAGTTGCCGCGATCGGTGATGCTGATCGCCTGGCCCAGGAGGGTTCCCGCGCCTTGCGAAGATCCGGTCGCGGGCACGAGGCCTTCGGGATACGGATTGTTCAAGTAGCGGTATGGCGTCACGCCGTCGAGGCTGGTCACCATCGAGGTGACGGCGGCAAAACCCGAAACGCCGAAGTTCGCCCCGGCGCCGCCGACGCCGAGCATCGTGCCGTAAAAGAGTCCCACGCCACCGCGGACGACGGTCTTCCTGGCGGACTGCCAGGCAAAACCAATTCGCGGCGAAATGTTGTTGCGGTCGGGGTTGGTCTGATAGCGGCTCTGGCCGTTGACGCCGGCAAATGCGAGTCCACCTCTGAGGTTGAGGCCCGTGTTCTGCACCGGCGGCGTGGCGTTGAAATCGAAATTGGTGAACTGATTGAAACGGTCAGTGCGCGGCGCCTCATAGTCGTAACGCAAGCCCATGTTGAGCGTGAACTTCGGAGTGACCTTCCAATCGGCTTGCACGAACCCCGCGTAATACTTGGTCTGCATCGCGAGAGCGGGCGCTGGAGTGACCGTGCCGGAGGCAGGCGTGCCCAACAGGAACGACGCAAGCGCCACGCCAGCGGCCGGTGAACTTGCCGCAGGGTTAGGACCCTGCGTGAAAGCCGGCGTAAAACCGAAGGTGGTGGAAGTGTCAGGAGTCTGTTGCGCATTAAACCGCACGATGCGGGTTTCCGCGCCGGCTTTGATGGTCCAGCGCCTCAACGTCTTGGTTACAGAACCCTGGAAGGCATAAGTGTCCATGCCGAACGAGATCAGATCGGCCCCGCCGAGCGCGGCGCCATTTCCGGAATTGCCGACGGAAGACGTGGTGGCGAGCCCCGTGATGGTGATGACCGGAAAGGAGGCGACCGGCAACGCGCGAACCATCGAGGAGGGCAACCCCAGGGTTGTGGGATCGAAGCCGAGGCTGAACGGCCGCCGGAAGTTCGAAAGGCGCGACCAGGAACCGCGGAGGGTTCCCACGAGGTTCGGCGAATAGATGTGGGTGTCTTCGAGCACCGTGTTCTGACGGGTGAAGGTCTGCGCGCCGAAGGTCGGAGAAGCGATGTTGTCCGCTCCATAGGCTGCCGAACGCAGCCAGGGCGTTTGATCGTAGGAATACCTGCCGAACAGGCGATTCTTATCGGTGAAGTTGTGATCGATTCGCGTAGACCAGGTGTTCTTATCGATCTTGTTCGCGTCGGTGCGGACAAAGTTCACCGCGCCGCTGGCGTTCGGCGCGGGGAAGTATTTCGCCATGTTGCGAGCCACTGGGTCAAAACGCGCGACCGGAATGACGTTGCCGGCGAACGGGGTGCGTGTAAAGCCGCCGGAACCGTTGGATGCGGTGGTACCGGGGTCGTACACGTTAATCAATTGCCCTGCAGCGGTACGCGTGTTCGAGAAATCACCCGTCAACTGCTGCGATTGCGGAACGGTCGCAGTCCAGGTCAAGCCTTGCGCAAAACGAACCAACTCGGCGGACGCGAAGAAGAACGTCTTGTTTTTGCCGTTGTAGACGCCGGGGATCACGACAGGTCCGCCGACGACGCCACCGAATTGATTGAAGCGGAACGGCGCCTTGGCGCGGCCCGCGCGATTGGCGAAGAAGTCGTTGGCGTTGAGCGAATTGTTGCGCAAGAACTCATAGGCGGTGAACGTCAGGGCGTTGCTGCCGGACTTGGTGACGACATTGAAGACCCCTCCGGCGGAACGCCCATACTCGGCGCTGAAGGTGTTGGTTTCGACCTTGAATTCCTGCACGGAATCGACGTTCTGGAAGATCACCGGCTGATTCTGCGCCGCTGCGGTGTTGGGCGCGCCGTCGAGCAGGAACTCATTCTGCCCCGCGCGGGATCCGTTGATCGAGGCCGACACGGTGGAAATCTGATCGACCGGAAGGTCGTTCATGCCGACCGAGGTGCGTACGCCGGGGACGAGCGCCGCGAGAGAGTAGGCGTTGCGTCCCAGCAACGGGAGTTCCGTCACCTGCCTGCCGCTGACCACCTGGCCGAGCGACGAGGTTTCACTATCGAGCAGCACCATCTGCGCGCTTACTTCGACGCTTTCGGAGACGGCGCCGACCTGCAATAGATAGTCGATGCGCGCGACTTGACCGACATCCAATTTGATGCCGGCCTGATGGATCGATTTGAAGCCGGCCTTCTCGATCGCGACGCGATACTCGCCTGGAGGCAGAGTCGGAATGAGAAAGTAGCCGTCGTTGTTGGTGAGGCTGCGGAACTCGACTGAGGTTCCGGTGTTGATCAGCAGCACCGACGCGTCCGGCACGATGCCCCCGCTCGAATCCGTCACTCTACCCGTCAACGAAGCGGTCTGCGCCAGTAGCAATCCGGCCGATAGAATCGCAAGAAGTAGCATGCAACGAATCATGGTCGCCTCCTAAAGCGTATTTGCAATCATAGGGGCGGGCGAGCGGCCAGCAAAAGTTATGAGCGGTTTCCTTCGAGGCGATGTCTTTTGTTTGCAACAACGTACAAGGCGCACGCATAACCTGTTATGCGATCGTGTAACATAACTTAGACCGCAAAATGAGCGTCCCTGTTGTTGACGACCACGACTTGATCGGCCGCACCGAGATTGAGGCGCACCTCGGGACGGTGCTTCGCAGCCCCGCTTTTCGCGGCAGCAAGCGATGCCAGGACTTTCTGCGTTTTGTCGTCAACGAAACGCTCAACGGCAATGCCGACGCGATCAAGGAACGCAACATCGCCGTGTCCGTTTTCGAACGGGGAACCGACTACGAGCCATCGCTCGACTCGATCGTGCGGGTCAAGGCAAACGAGGTCCGCAAGCGCCTCGCGAAGTTTTATGAGACCAGCGAGCGCAACGTCACGGCCGGCATCCGCATTGATTTGAACCCAGGCGCGTACGTGCCGGTCTTTCGGAGGTTGACGGCCCCGGCGACGCCCGAACTCGACATTCTGGACGCAACGCCTTCACCTGCCGTGCATCGCCAGTCCTCCCCGTGGCGCATGGCTGCGATGCTGGGCGCGGCGGCAGCCATTGTCGCCGCAACGTTCCTGTACTGGCAGCAGAGCCAACGCACGGAACTCGACCGTCTGTGGCGGCCGATGATTGGCCATAGCCAGCAAGTGCTGCTTTGTCTCCCTTCGCCAAGAGTGCCGGAGAATCTGGGGGATGGGAACACTCGAGTGATGGAGCAGTATTATGTCGGCGTCGGGGCGGCGCAGGGAGCTGCGCTGTTTGGCGCGATTCTTGGCGGATACCGGCAGCCGTTTGAAATCAAAATCGGCCGCGATCTATCGTTCGCCGATTTGCGGCGCCAACCGGCGGTGATGCTCGGCGGTTTTTCTTCTCCCTGGACCCTCGAGCTGACCCGGCAGCTTCGGTTCCGGCTGACTGGCGCAACACCAAGTACTCCCGCCGCGATTATCGACAGTTCGAGCGGCAAGGTCTGGCTTGGAAACGCGCCGGAGGCATCCTCGAAAGACATGTTGCAAGATTATGCGCTGGTGTCCCGCGTGCTCGATTCCGGCAGCGGCCAAACGGTGCTAATGGCTGCCGGGTTGAGCGCCTACGGCACCCAGGCCGCCTCCGAGTTTCTCTCGAACGAGGCGCTGGTGGCGAACTTCGCGAGGCAACTGGGCCCCGGTTGGGACAAAAAGAACTTTCAGGCCGTGCTGCATTGCACGGTGCACGGCTTCACGCCCAGCAGACCGGAAGTAGTCGCCTGGCACGTGTGGTGATTCAGATCGCCTGAAAATGATGTTCCAGCGCTTCATTCACGAGTTCCGCGTGCGTGATGGGGAGCCCGTGTGAGGCGTCGGGAACTTCAATGAATTTGGCGCCCGGAATGGCTGCCGCGATCGCACGTCCCAAAGCGGGCGGTGCGATCGGATCGTGCTCCGCGCTCATGACGAGCGTGCGGATTCCGGCAAGGTCCGCCATACGCGTCATCGCGTTCGCGCTACGCATGGCGTCGAGTTGGTGCGGCACGATCGCGGGCGTATCAGCGAGGTCGTGACCGAAGAGCGCTGCGAGTTCACTGGCGAGTTTAGCAGCCTCCGGACCTCCCGGCGCCGGCGGAGGCAGCACCAGCCCAAGAAACCCTTCGCGGCGGCTTGCTCTCGAACCGATTCGGCTCCGCATGCCATGCCAGATCATGCGTCTGCTCAAAGGCGCGGCGGCAGCGCCATTGCCGAAGGTGCACAACAGCGCCAGGCTTTTGATGCGCTCCGGCGCGATTTGCCCCATGAATAAAGCGATCAGGCCGCCCAGAGAATGGCCTACGATATGCGCCGACCTGAAGCCGGCGAGATCCATGACGTGGAACGCATCCTCGGCCATTTGCTCGACGGTGAGTGGAATGGTCGGGGACATTTCAGACAGGTTGCGCCCGATGCCGCGGTTGTCGAACGAAACGCAGCAGTAGCGCTTCGAAAGCTCGGCGATTTGCGGCAGCCAGCCGGAACCATGCATTCCCACGCCCTGCACGAGCAGTACCGGCGCGCCCTTGCCCGTTTTCTCGAACTGCATCTACACGCCACTCCAGTATGATGTTGGAGGAAGAATCATGCTGCCATTGCCGCGCCACGCTGTTTTCACAAGACTCATCATAATACCGGCTCTGCTTGCAGCCTGCGGTTTTGCGCAGCAGGCCAAGCTCGAATCGGAATTCCTGTTTCCCGGAGAGCCGATCCACAATCACTCGTCTTCGATCGTCGAGTTGAAGGACGGGCGTTTAATGGTCTGCTGGTATCACGGTTCCGGCGAACGCACGGCGGACGATGTGATCGTCGAAGCTTCGTACTTTGAAAAGGGGAAATGGACGCCGCGGTTCACGCTTGTGGATACGCCCGGATTTCCGGATACGAATCCGGTGCTGTTCGTGGACAAGTCGCAGCGGCTGTGGTTCTTCTGGGGACTGATCATCGCCAATGAATGGCATACCGCGCTGCTCAAATACGAGCGCGCCGACAGCGGTAACCTGCCTTTCAACTGGGCTGATTCGATCGTGCTCAAGCCCGCGAACATTTCGGCCAAGACGAAAGCCTTTCTGGAGTCGCCGCAGACCAAAGAGTACCTGGCGAAGCTGCCTGCGGCGAACGCAGATCGCGGAGCCAAACTGCAGGCCCGCGCCGACGACAAGTATTTCTCGCGCATGGGATGGTTCACGCGTACCCATCCGATCCAGTTGGCGAGCGGGCGCATCATCGTGCCGCTGTATTCGGACGGTTACTCATACGGGCTCATGGCCCTCAGCGACGACAATGGCAAGACGTGGTTCGCGAGCGAACCAATCGTCGGACTAGGTGGCGTGCAGCCTTCGGTCGTAGTGAAGAAAGATGGCGAATTGGTGGCGTATCTGCGCGATAACGGGCCTCCGCCGAAGCGGGTGCAGATGTCGCGGTCGAACGACAACGGCATGACGTGGAGCGGCGCGATCGACACGGAGATTCCGAATTCCGGCACGAGCGTCGAGGTGATCGCGCTAGAGGACGGGCGCTGGCTGATGGTGAACAACGACCTCGAGAAGGGGCGTAATTCGCTACTGGTTTCGCTATCGGACGACGAAGGCAAGACCTGGAAGTGGAACCGCCACCTCGAAAAGCATGAGGGCGGACAGTACCACTACCCATCGGTGATTCAGGCGCGCGATGGCTCCATTCACGTCACGTACAGCTACTATGAGGCGCCTCCTTCGAAGCTGCAGAATATCAAGCACGTGAAGTTTCCGGTGCAATGGGTGCTGGAAAAATGACGGGTTTGTTAGCAGCCGCGCTCGCTATCGCGCAAGTGGATGTGAAGCCGGTGCCTCCACTGGGCATCGCGGTTCCGGCTGAAGTGCGCTCGTCGCTCGAGGCAGGGCTTGGGCGATTGTACGCGGCGTTGAAGCCTATGGAAAAGCATCCCGCGGCCCCGGATGTGTTGATCTTTCGCGAGGCCGTGCGGGTGGCGCTGCAATACAACGAGTTCTTCAAAGACGACGAGTTCGCCAAGGCGCAGCGGTTGCTCGACGCGGGGCTGCAGCGGGCCGCGTTACTGCAAAAAGGCGAGACGCCGTGGGCCCGTCAAACCGGCCTCGTGGTTCGCGGATATGTTTCAAACATCGACAACTCCGTGCAGCCGTACGGGTTGGTGATTCCACAATCCTGGACTCCCGAAAGCAAGGGCAAGTGGCGGCTCGACACGTGGTTCCACGGGCGCGGCGATACGCTGTCGGAGGTCAACTTCATCGACGAGCGCATGCGCCGCCCGGGCGAGTTCACGCCGCGCGACACGTTCGTGCTGCATCTGTACGGGCGCTTCTGCAACGCCAACAAGTTCGCCGGCGAAGTGGATTTGTTCGAGGCGCTGGCGGATGTCAAGAAGCATTACTCGATCGATGAGGATCGCATTCTGGTTCGCGGATTCAGCATGGGTGGCGCGGCTACGTGGCACATCGCCGCGCATCACGCAGGCTTGTGGGCGGCAGCGGCGCCGGGCGCGGGCTTCGCGGAAACGGCCGAGTATCAGAAGTTCAATCCAGCGGATTTCACCGAGTGGGAACGCAAGCTGTGGCGTTGGTACGACGCGACCGCGTACGCACTGAACTTCTTCAACCTGCCATTGGTCGCTTATTCCGGCGAGATCGATCCGCAGAAACAGGCGGCGAACATCATGGGCCGCTACCTCGACAAAGAGGGCATGCAGTTGGCGCACATCGTCGGCCCGAATACGGCGCACAAGTATCACCCAGATTCGAAGATCGAGATCGACAAGCGGCTGGACGCGATCGCCGAACGCGGGCGCGAGGCGAACCCCGTTGAGATCCGGTTCACGACGTCCACGCTTCGCTACAACAAGATGAAGTGGCTCTCGGTGGATGGGTTGGAACACCACTGGCTGGCCGCGCGAGTGATTGCGAAACGGTCCGGCGCGGGGGTTGAGATCACCACAAGCAACGTTTCGGCCCTATCGCTGACGTTTGTGTCGCCTTCCGTGACCATCGACGGCGTTTCGATTCAGAGCAACCAGGCGGCGTTTCATAAGAACGCGGAGGGAGTGTGGCGCGCGGGATCTCCCACAGGACTTCGCAAAGAGCATGGGCTGCAGGGGCCGATCGACGACGCGTTCATGAGTCGGTTCATCATGGTGGCGCCAACTGGCGGGGAGCCGTCGGATCGCGTCAAAACGGAGCTTGCCCGAGCGACACGCGAATGGCGGAAGATGTTTCGGGGCGAGGCGCCGCAGAAGACTGACAAGGAGATTTCGGACGCCGACATTGCTTCGTCGAATCTGATTCTGTGGGGAGATCCGCAGAGCAATGCCGTGCTGGCGCGGATTGCCGGCAAGCTGCCGATTTCGCAATGGACAGCGGATACGATCGTCTTCAAGGGCCAGACCTACGACGCAAAAACGCACATGCCGGTGATGATCTACCCGAACCCGCTGAACCCAGCGAAGTACGTCGTCCTCAATAGCGGTGTGACCTTTCGCGAGGCGGATTACCTCACGAATAGCCGGCAGATTCCCAAATTGCCGGATTGGGCGATCATTGACACGACTACGCCCGCCGATGCTCGCAGGCCTGGCCGGATCGCCGCTGCAGGGTTCTTTGACGAGGCCTGGAAGTGATGTTCGTCGCGCCACTGATTCTGCTGCTTGCGCAGGAAATCAACGTAGCCGCGGCGTCGGATTTGGCCGGGGTCCACAAGCAACTCGCGGAGGCGTTCGAGAAACAATCGAAGGTGAAGGTGCGGTTCACGCTGGGCTCGAGCGGCATCCTCGCCAAGCAGATCGAGAACGGCGCGCCGTTCGACGCGTTTCTTTCGGCGAACGAACGCTACATCGTGGACCTCACCCGCACCGGCCGAATTGAGGGCTTCACGACCCGAGCGTACGCGATAGGCGTGTTGGGGCTGTGGTCGTTGGACGGCAAGATCAAAACGCTGGAAGCGCTAACGGGCGCGAAGCATGTGTCGATGGCCAACCCGCTGCACGCCCCGTATGGCGTGGCGGCGAAAGAGGCCCTCGAAAAGCAGGATTTGTGGACGAAGGTCCAGCCAAGGATCGTGTATGGGGAGAACGTGCGGCAGGCCCTGCAATACGCCGAGAGTGGCAATGCGGACGCGGTGCTGACGGCGTGGCCCCTGTTGATCGATAAGCCGGGTGCGGTGCGAATTCCGGGGAGCCTTCACCAACCGATCCGGCAAGTGGGAGGCTTGGTGAAGACCACGAAGCACCGCGAGGCGGTGACGGCGTTTCTGGATTTCCTGATCAAAGGCGCGGGCGTCCAGATCCTCGAAAAAGGCGGGTTCCAGAAGCCGTAGCGGATTTGCCATATGTCATCCAGAGAGACAGTGTGATCATTGCCAAAATCCTCCGGGCCGCGGTCAATTGCCTCACGCAAACGGTCACTCGCGCCCTGATTGAGTTAGAATCGAAGCGTCATGGTGCAACAGATCGACGCTGTTTACGAAAATGGCGTTTTGCGTCCTCTCCAGGCGCTTAACCTGCGGGAGTCGGAGCGCGTCCGGCTGTCAGTCTCGTCGAGTGTCTCGAACTCCACCGAGGACCTGATCGATCAAACACTCCTTCAATATGCGCGGGCCAGGGCTGCTTCCTTAGACCGAGTCCAGTCAATCGACGAAGTTCGCGAAAGGCTAGCGCAAATCGAAGGCTCCCTCGCTGAGTTGATCATCTCCGAGGGAGGCGAGTACTGATTGCCGCAGTACTATTTCGATACCAGCGCCTTTACGAAATTCTTCCACGCAGAAATAGGTTCTGCACGAGTCGCGACAATCTTCCGGACGCCAGATTCGACTTTTCGAATCTCGAGCCTCGCGATCCTCGAAACTCAATCGGCCTTCGCAATGAAGGTTCGCACTCGCATGCTTGACGAAAGCAACGCTGAAGCCGCCATGGACGAAGTATTCAAGGGGTTGGCGTCAGGTTGTAATAGCGGTCCGGCTGGACGAAACACACATGGAATTGGCCCGAAAGCTGGTGGTGGCCGACCGTCTGTTGGCAGATGTGGCTACGATCGAAGGACTCGTAACCGAGAACCCTGAAGACTCCCTGTAGGCTCCTGCCCTGAAACGAAAGAAGGGCGGCGCGCCATGACAGCGAAGCCGCCCTTCTCTGAACCGCAAACCGGAATCGGCTACGCCTACGCCCTGGCCGGATCCTTCTTTTCGGGATTGAGGCCGAGGTCGTGGATGGCTTGCGCCGCGGAGGCTGCGTCGAATTGGCCGTCGCGGGCCAGGCGAGACAACGCCGCTGCTGCGATCGATTCCGCATCGATCTCGAAGTGACGCCGCAGGTACTGACGGTTGTCGCTGCGTCCAAAACCGTCGGTTCCGAGTGAAACCAGGCGGCCATTCAGCCATTGCGCCAACTGATCGGGAACGATCTTCATGTAATCGGTGGACGCGATGATTGGACCTTCGACGCCTTCGAGCGCCTTGGTCAGGTACGGCACGCGCGGGGTTTCGGTGGGATGCAGCAGGTTCCAACGCTCCACGGCGAGCGCGTCGCGGCGCAGTTCGTTGTAACTGGTGACGCTCCACACGTCGGCCGCCACGTTGTACTTCTCAGCGAGGATCTTCTGCGCGCGCAGGGCTTCGTTGAGAATCGGGCCGCTGCCGAACAACTGGATCTTCGCCGGTCCGTTGGATGCCGTCTGGTAGCGATACAGACCCTTGAGGATGCCCTCGTGGATCTGCTCGCCGGCTGGCATCGCGGGCTGAGCGTAATTCTCGTTGCAGACCGTCAGGTAGTAGAAGAGATCTTCGTTTTCCTGATACATGCGACGGATGCCGTCCTGCACGATGACTGCGATTTCATAGGCGAAAGCGGGATCGTACGCAGCGATGGTCGGCACCGTGCTCGCGAGCACATGGCTGTGGCCGTCCTGGTGCTGCAGTCCCTCGCCGAGCAGCGTGGTGCGACCCGCAGTGCCTCCGAGCAGGAAGCCCTTGCCGCGCGAATCGGCGAACGCCCATACGAGGTCGCCAATGCGCTGGAAGCCGAACATCGAGTAGTAGATGAAGAACGGAATCATCGGCACGCCGTAGTTGGCGTATGAAGTGCCAGCAGCCGTAAAGGTCGCCATGGCGCCCGCTTCGTTGATGCCTTCTTCGAGAATCTGCCCGTCTTTCGCTTCCTTGTAGTAGAGCAGGACGTTCGAGTCGACCGGTTTGTACAACTGGCCCTGGCTCGCGTAAATGCCGTACTCGCGGAACATCGACTCCATGCCGAAGGTGCGCGCTTCGTCCGGAATGATCGGCGTGACGTACTTGCCGAGTTCCGGAACCTTCATGAGGTTCTTGAGCACGCCAACAAAGGCGGCGGTGGTGGATGCTTCACGCCCGCGCGAACCGTGGAGCGCGTCGGCGAACACATCGAGCGGCGGGGCCTTGACCTCGATCCTCCTGGCGTTACGCGCGGGAAGCGGACCGCCTTGCGCTTCGAGACGCTGGCGGAGATACTGCATTTCCTGGCTGTCTTCAGCAGGCTTGTAGAACGAGAGCGTATGCACCTGCTCATCGGTAATCGGAATATTGAAGCGGCGCTTAATGTAGATCAGTTCATCTTCATTGAGCTTCTTCTGCTGGTGCGTGATATTGCGGCCTTCGCCGGCTTCGCCCATGCCGAAGCCCTTGATGGTCTTGGCGAGAATCACGGTCGGACCGCCGGTGTAGTCGACCGCGCGGCGATAGCCGTTGTAAACCTTGAGCGGGTCGTGGCCGCCGCGGCGCAGCTTACGCAGGTCTTCGTCGCTCTTGTCCTTGACCAGTTCGACGAGTTCCGGATATTTGCCGAAGAATTCCTCGCGCAGCGCTTTGCCGCCGCGGGCCTTCATCGATTGGTATTCGCCATCCACGCACTCATGCATGCGCTTGAGCAACAGGCCGCTCTTGTCCTTTTCAAAGAGCTCGTCCCAATCGCTGCCCCAGATGACTTTGACGACGTTCCAGCCAGCGCCGCGGAAGGCGCCTTCGAGTTCCTGGATGATGCTGCCGTTGCCGCGCACCGGTCCGTCGAGGCGCTGCAGGTTGCAATTGACCACAAAGATCAGGTTGTCGAGCTTTTCGCGGGACGCGAGCGTGAGGGCGCCGAGCGACTCTGGCTCGTCGGTTTCACCGTCGCCGAGGAACGCCCACACCTTGCGGTTGGTCTTGGCGATGAGGCCGCGGTTTTCGAGATAGCGCATGAAGCGCGCCTGGTAGATCGCGTTGATCGGGCCGAGTCCCATCGATACGGTGGGAAACTGCCAGAAATTCGGCATCAGCCAGGGGTGTGGATACGAAGAAAGGCCGGGGGTGTCGCGGAGTTCGTGGCGGAAGTTCTTGAGGTGATCTTCGCTCAGGCGGCCTTCGAGGAAGGCGCGGGAGTACATGCCCGGGGACGCGTGGCCCTGGAAGAAGATGCAATCACCCGGCTCGTCGCCGTAGGAGCCGCGGAAGAAATGGTTGAGGCCGACTTCGGTCAGCGTAGCGAGCGACGCGTAAGTCGAGATGTGACCGCCGATGTTGGGGTCGTATTTGTTCTGCCGGACCACCATCGCGATCGCGTTCCAGCGCACGATGGCGCGGATGCGTTGTTCGATGGCCAGATCGCCCGGGTATGGGACCTGTTGGTGGACGGGGATCGTGTTCCTGTAAGGGGTATTGAGCCGCAGAGAAGAGGTGATTCCGAGCAACGAGGCGCGGTCCATCAGTTGAGACAGAAGGTAGGTGGCTCTCTGAGAGCCTGCATCCGATACGACCTCATCCAGCGCTTCCAGCCATTCGCTGGTCTCCTGGGGGTTGAGGTCTACCGCTGCGTCCGCTTTTGTTGTGAGCATGTTGTTGATCTGGTAAGACGGGGATTTCCTTTTCCAGGGTAGCGTCTATGGCAAAGGCGCCGCAAACACATTTTCTGATGGATCTGATTAGGCCTTCTTTGGCGGCGCGGCTAGCGTCAGAGCCGGGGCCAAGGTCAGAACGGAGTGGATTGCGAGCCTTTGGCTGTAAAGTCCCAATTCCTGGCTATGGTGGGCCGTGATGATGAGGGCAGACACCCGGCACGCCGCCAGAATCTCGGCGGTGTCGTGTTGCAGGTAAAGAATCAGGCCTAAGGCATTTCGCGAGCAAGACGGTGGGTTTCATTTTGGCCTTCCGGGTTGGACACCGGGTTGAGCGGGAAAATTGCGGCGAGCGGGAGGGCGACCACGAGAACCCCGAGATAGAGTATGTACCATTGATGCCCATCCAGCACTCCGGGAGAGTACCCTTGTCGACCCGCGGCGCTGTAGATCCAATCGAGCGCAATCAGTCCTGCGAGGGAGGCAAACATCGAGACGGCAAATCGTTTTCGACCAGGCTTCTCTGTGAACAGCAGCAAGATCGAGCACGCCCAGGCAAACACAGGTGTTATAGCCCGAGGTTCCTGCCACCGCCAGGGGACCTCGAAGTTCGGCTTGAGCGAGACCGGACGATCGAGGAATCGCGGTTCTAAGCCAGCGTACGTAGGGGCTTGTGACTGCCAGGCGAGGGCGTTGCTCGCGACCAGCGCTGCAACTCCCGCGAGGATTCCCGCCCAATGCCGGACGGTCCAGAACCAGCAAGCAACCAAACTGAACCCGGCAATAGTGATCCAAAGTTGCCATGTTTCAAGCCAACGGGCAACCGCGACAAACGGCACATAGTATTCCGACCAGGCGACCGCCAGCACCGTTTGCAGCATGGCGTAGGCAAAGAAGGCCAGGGCGGTCGCGGTGCTCACCAGGCTTCGCCGGGGCCCCAGAAAGAGAATCAGCCATGCTGGCCACGACCAGGAGAAGAACGTCTTCTGAAGGAGTGCGGGGATTCGCATCGCGTCGTTCCATTCGCGCACATCGGCGAGCGTGAAGAACCCGGAATACACGGCCTGCCAGTCGAAATTCGTGAACCGTTGGATTGGCATATACTCCGAAAGGCACAGCAACAGAGCGAGAAAAATCCATCGACGCGAGTCGGAAACTCCGCAGGCAAGCAGAATCAAGCCGAATAGAATGATCACGAGAGGAGAGAACGAGGCAAGGTAGGACTCGCCCAATGTCGGAGTTCCGCAGGTACAGTGAGGCCGGTAGATTTTGATCGCCTTCGGCGAGGACTCCGCCGTCAGCAGGCGCTGCGGGCCGCCCAAAGTCTTCAGATAGGTGGCAACGCCAAGAAGCAACGCCAAGAAATGGTTGGCCGTTCACCTCCACCAAGTGGGCCCTAGCGACAGAGGGCATGTCCCCCGCTTCATAGCTGGGTACTTTTATCTCATTGGAAAACGGCGTGAAGCCAAAATCAACATAGTGCCGATTGATTTCCGTTAAATGACTTACCTGATCGAATCCGAAGCGGACCGAGACCGCCAGCAACCAACTCGAGACCAAACCGAACGCGATCCATCGCATTCAGGATTCGACACCGGTGACGTGAGGAAGTTCCGGCGCTGGTGGGAGTAACTGACGACGCGTCCATCTTTCCACTAAGCGCGCCGCGATCCGTTTGGCCTGACTTCGAGCGGTGATATGATCGCGGGGAATGAACCGGAGAACATTTTTCGCCGCGACATCCGCCGCGGCCGTCGCATCCCAGATTGTCAACGCTCAATCGAAGTCCGCCGAAGCTGCGCGCGAACAGCGTTTGCCGCTTCCGCCCGTGAAACCGGGACGCATGGTGCTGGGCACGCAGAACGACTCGTCGAACGCTTCGCTGGCAATTCTTTCGGCCCTGGGCGTTCACCACATCTGCGGCACGCTGCCGTCGAAAAAGATGGACGAGAGTTGGAGCGTCGATGGACTCTCGCGCCTGCGCGACCGCGTGGAATCGTATGGAATCCATCTCGACATGGTTCCGCTGCCCCTGAGTTCGGCCTACATCACCAAGGCCGAATACCCGTCGATCATGATGGGTAAGAGTCCGGAACGCGACCGCGCGCTCGACGAGATCTGCCAGATGATCCGCAACGCCGCCAAGGTGGGAATTCCTTCGGTGAAATACAACATGTCGGTGCTGGGCGTGGTGCGGTCGGAACGCACGCCTGGCCGCGGCGGAGCGCAGTATGCGACATTCAAACTCGCGCAGGCCAAGCAAGATCCGCCGCTCACCGAGGCCGGTCCAGTGCCCGCGGACCTTTATTGGGAACGCATTGAGTACTTTCTCAAACGAGTGATTCCGGTTGCGGCGGAATACAAGGTGAAAATGGCCTGCCACCCCAACGATCCGATGATGCCCAAGATCAAAGGCTTTCGCGGCGTGGAAACGGTGCTCGGCAACGCCGACGGCTTGCGCAAGTTCGTTTCGATCCAGGAGAACCCGTACCATGGCCTGAATTTCTGCCAGGGCACAATCTGCGAGTCGCTCGAAGACCCGGACAAGGAAATCCACGAGATCATCCGGTATTTCGGCAAACGAAAGAAAATCTTCAACGTCCACTTCCGCAATATCAAAGGCAAGTTCCTGGACTTTCAGGAGACTTTCCCCGACGATGGCGATGTGAACTTTCTGCGCTGCATCCGCACTTACAAAGAAGTCGGCTTCGATGGCATGATGATGCCGGACCACGTTCCCCATATCGATGGCGACGCCAACGGCAAGCAGGCTTTTGCGTTCGCTTACGGCTACATCGCGGCATTGATTCAAATGGTGTACGCATCATGAAACACCTCTGGGTCGCCTACATCATTCTGCTCGCCGCGACGATCCTGCTGCGGCCCGACAACACGGGCGTGGAACCGCCCGGGATCGTCGCGCTCGAGCTCGCGACAACGGAGACGTTCGCCAACGTCATCATCGGAGGCTGGAGCGACGCAGGCCTGAAGGCGGCCAAGCGGCTGCAGTCGCAGGACGATCCGTGGGTGCCCATTTACTCCGTCACTCTCGCCACCGGTTGCATCATGGCGGGAGGAAAGTGGGGGCGGCGGCTGATGCTCGGTTCGCTGATCGCGGGGTTCTGCGACCTGATTGAGAACCGCGCCATCAACCAGATGCTGAACGGGCAATCGATGCAGCCGTGGCCTGCGATTTCGGCCTTTTTCGCAGCGATCAAGTTCATTCTGATCATTGCGGCGATCGTCTACACCCTGAAGTCCGGCTTCAGTTGGGCGCGCGGCAAGATGGCCCGAGCCGTCGCATAAGCTAGGCGATTTCATGTGATTTTGTGTTACCCAAACATTGGAATCACATGAAGCGAACTCAAATGGCATTCTTTGCGGTTTCGGCCGCGAGTCTTCTTTCCGCCCAAGCTTTGCAACATCCGGCCACCCCTAAGGTGGACCAGGTCGATACCTATCACGGCGTCAAGGTCAGCGACCCATACCGGTGGCTCGAGGACGACAAGTCCGCGGAAACCGCCGCCTGGGTGAAAGAACAAAACAAGCTCACCTTCGGCTATCTCGACAAGATTCCGTTTCGGGGCAAAATCTATGACCGCCTATTGGCGCTCAACGATTTTCCAAAGTATGGGTCGCCATTCCGCCGGGCGGGATTGTACTTTTTCTCGAAGAACAACGGACTGCAAAACCAATCGGTGATGTATGTGCAGAAGGGGCTCGAAGGCCCGCCTGAGGTGCTGCTCGATCCCAACACGTGGTCGAAAGACGGCACCACGCGGCTTGGCGCGTTCTCCGTTTCACGCGATGCGAAGTATCTCGTGTATGGCCAGTCGAAGGGCGGATCCGACTGGCTCGAGTATTTTGTGATGGACCTCGGCACGCGCAAGATGCTGGACGATCACCTGCTATGGGTCAAGGTTTCGGGCGTTGCGTGGCACGGCGATGGGTTTTACTACAGCCGGTATCCGGCTCCTGCGGCGGGCACGGAACTCTCATCGAAGAACGAGAATCACCAGGTTTACTTTCACAAGATCGGCACGGCGCAAGCGGCCGATCCACTGGTTTACGAGGACGCCGCGAACCCGCAGCGCTTTCACATCATCCGCGTCACCGAAGACCAGCGGTATGCGCTGCTCAACATCTCAGACCGGGGCAAAGGCAAGGACGGCAATGCGGTGTTTTACCGCGACCTCGAGGGGGCGTCGCCGGGCAAGTTTCTGCCTGTGATCGGTGAAATTGGGCAGGATCATTACAACTTCATCACAACCGACGGCGATGCGCTGTTGTTTGAAACCAACCACAACGCGCCGAATTCCGAGGTGGTGCGCATCGATCCCAAGTCGCCGGCGGAAGCGCAATGGAAGACCGTCATCGCGGAAAACAAGACGCTGCCGCTCGAGGATGTTTCTTCATCTGGCCGTAAACTGTTCGCGAGCTATTTGAAAGACGTCACGTCGCGAGTCTTCGTCCACGCGCTCGACGGAAAACTGGAGCGCGAGATCAAACTGCCAGGTCTCGGCTCAGTGGGCGGGTTTGGCGGGAATGCCGACGACAAGTTCTGCTTTTACGTCTTTACGTCGATGACTGTGCCTCCGACGATTTTTCAGTACGACCTCGCGAGCGGAACGAGCAAGGCGTTCCGCCAGCCCGAATTGAAGTTCAAGCCGGAAGACCTCGTCACCGACCAGGTCTTTTACAAGAGCAAGGACGGCACGAAGATTCCGATGTTCATCAGCTACAAAAAGGGCTTGCGGCGCGACGGTTCGAATCCCACGATTCTGTACGGCTATGGCGGTTTCAATGTCACACTGTCGCCGGCGTTCAGCGCGTCGATCATCCCGTGGCTCGAGATGGGCGGCGTGTACGCAACCGCCAATCTGCGAGGAGGCGGCGAATATGGCGAAGAATGGCACAAGGCCGGCATGCGCTTTCAAAAGCAGAATGTATTCGACGACTTCATCGCCGCCGCGGAATACCTCACCGCGGAGAAGTACACGAAGAAAGAACGGCTCGCGATTCGCGGCGGATCGAATGGCGGACTGTTGATCGGTGCGGTCATGAACCAGCGGCCGGACCTGGCGCAGGTCGCGTTCCCGCAGGTGGGCGTGATGGACATGCTGCGCTTTCACAAGTTCACGATTGGCTGGAACTGGATTGCCGACTACGGTTCCAGCGACAACGATGAGGACTTCAAGAACCTGCGGCGTTTCTCGCCCCTGCACAACATCGCGGAAACCAGGTATCCCGCAACGCTCATCACCACGGCCGATCACGACGATCGCGTCGTGCCGGCGCATTCGTTCAAGTACGCGGCGACCCTGCAGGAAAAACAGAAGGGCGACGCGCCCGTGCTCATCCGCATTGAAACCAATTCGGGCCATGGCGCGAGCAACCTTCGAAAGGGGCTCGAGGTCACGGCGGATATCTACGCATTCGCGCTGGCTCAGATGGGTTTCACGCCCAGGATTTGACTCGCGCTGTTGTGCTAGACGTGGAGGTAGCCATGCGAATTCCCTGCTGCTGCCTCTTGCTGCTTTTGTTGCCGTTCGTATCGTGGGGCCAATACAGGCGTGTCCCCGCGGGTCCGCGCAACAATCCGGGTCCGATCGCCAACGAACTGGCGGCTGATTTCGCAGGCACTCTCAAGAAGGTCGATGGTTCGAAATTGTGGCTCGAACTGGCCGACGGCAACATGATGGAGTTCCGCGCCACGCGCAAGACCAAGTTCCTGGTGGACGGCAAGGCCGGCAAGCTGAAAGACCTTGTGGAAGGCGAGCTCGCCGAAATCGAAGGACGCCACGCGCCGGGCGCAATCGAGGCGGTGACAGTCACGTTAAAGCACAAGGAAAAACGTCCTTGAGCCTGCGCATTACCTCTGCTATAGTTAGGGCGAAGTGGTGATCCGCCCGATTCATATCGTGTTCTACTTCCGCACATTGTGCTCATGATCCATATCCTGAGCTCTCCCCGCCCTTGTCGATCGACAAAACATCCTAACGGAGGCAAATGGTTACGGCTGCTGCTACGGTGAAAACATCGGTGCCGCTACGGCGCGGCGTTGAGTCCTTGTTTGGCACTCGGGACGAAAACATGCGATTGCTCGAAGAGGGATTGCACGTCAAGACGCGAATTCTCAACGATACGCTGGAAATCGAAGGCGAAACGGCGGGCGTCGCGCGCGCCGAACACATTCTCGAAGACTACTTCACGCTGATTCACGAAGGGCACCTGTTCAACAACGGGGACCTGAATAGTTATCTGCGCGTCGTTGTGGCCGACGTGGAAACGACTTTACGCGGGCTGGTGCAAAGCGGCAAGCAGCGTTCGTTCGGCAAGAAGGTACTTGCGCCCAAGACCATCAACCAGCGCCGCTACATCGACGCGATCGAACGGCACGACCTGGTGTTCGGCATCGGGCCTGCGGGCACCGGCAAGACGTACCTCGCCGTGGCGATGGCGGTCTCGGCGATGCTCGCCAAGCGCATTTCGCGCATCATTCTTACGCGCCCCGCGGTCGAAGCGGGCGAACGCCTCGGCTTTCTGCCCGGCACGCTGCAGGAAAAGATCGATCCTTATTTGCGCCCGCTCTACGACGCGCTGTTCGACATGCTCGATGGAGAGAAGGTCGAAAAACTGCTGGAACGCAATGTCATTGAAGTCGCGCCTCTCGCGTTCATGCGCGGACGCACGCTCAACGACGCGTTCATCATTCTCGACGAAGCGCAGAACTGCACGGGCGAACAGATGAAGATGGTGTTGACCCGCCAGGGCTTCAATTCGAAAATGGTGGTGACTGGAGATCCGACGCAGATCGATCTGCCGTCCGGCCGCCGCAGCGGACTCGTCGAAGCGCAAGACGTTCTGCGCGGCGTCGAAGGGATCTCATTCGTGCGGTTCGACGACAAAGACGTGGTTCGCCACGCGCTGGTGCAGCGTATCGTCAAGGCGTACGAACAGTATCAGAATCTGACAGGCGTTGGCCGGCAGATGCCGCTGCGCGGTTTGACTCCCGAAGCGCCTGAATCGCCGTCGGCCGCGCTTCCTCCTATCGACGAATAATGTCTCCAGAAGGCAGTACTCTCTTGTTCGACCCGGCGTCCAAAGGGGCGCTGGGCCGGCGCGTTACGCAGACCTCGCTGCGCGCGTTTGCTGAAGACTTGCGAACCCGCGTGGGCCGCAAGCGCCCTTTTACCTGCCTGATTACGGGCGACGCGGAACTGTTGCGGCTCAATACGCAGTTCTGCCGCAAGAAGTACGCGACCGATGTTTTGTCATTTCCATCGGGCAGCGACAAGGGGCCGTTAGGCGAAATCGCGATTTCAGCGGATCGCGCCCTGGCGCAGGCGCAGGAACACGGCCATGGCGTGGGAGACGAGATCCGCATCCTGCTGCTGCACGGCGTGCTGCATCTCATGGGTTTCGACCATGAGAAGGACAACGGCGAAATGGCGAAGGCTGAAATGCGTTGGCGCAAGGCGTTTGGCCTGCCGCATTCTTTGACGGAGCGAGCGGCGAAGGCATGATTCTCACGCTCATCATTCTGCTGCTGGGGATGGCGGCCCTGCTGGTGCTGACGTCGATTCTGCAGACGCTCTATCAGGAATCGATGCGGCTGCGGATTCACGAGTCGGAATGTCTCGATTACTTTCGTTCTTCGGTCGAGGATGCGATTGGAAAGCCTGTGGAACAGGGTTTTCTTGCGATGTCGATTCTCAAGCAGGCTCTCGTTGCGCTGCAGGGCGTACTGTTTTTCGGTCTGTTTCTGTTGACGACGCCGTCGCATTGGGAGGCCGCCTTGAGCGCCTGCCTCGCCACGCTGGCGATGATGATGCTCACCTGTCACCTGGCGCCGCAACTGCTGTATCGCAAGACCTCGGGATACTGGCTGACGCCGCTCGTGCCGTGGGTGCGTTTGCTGATTCTGATCGTGACGCCGGCGGCCGGCTTGTTGAACTTTCTCTTCTCGTTGTCGGCCTTGTCGGAGCCCGAAGACGAGAAGCAGGAAACGCCAACCTCAGCCGATCACATGGAAGCGCTCATTGAAGCGAGCCACGAGGAGGGTCTAATTGAAGACGACGAGAAGAAACTGCTCCAGTCGGCTGCGTCGTTCGGCGACAAGACCGTTCGCGAAGTGATGACGCCGCGGCCGAACGTGGTCGCCATTGCCGCGGACAAGACGCTCGAGGAACTCCGCGAACTTGTGGTGAAAGAGCAGTACTCGCGCGTCCCCGTCTATCTCAAGTCGATCGACGAGATCATCGGCTTCGTCCACGTGCGCGACATGTTCGAGGTGAGCGAGCAGGATCGCGCCAAGCGCCAGGTTCGCGAACTGATGCGGAACCTGCGCCTGGTGCCGGAAACCAAACCAGTGGATGATTTATTGCGCGAAATGCAGAAGGACGGCGCGCACATGTCCGTCGTGGTGGACGAATACGGCAACACCGCGGGGCTCGCCACGATGGAAGACCTGGTCGAGCAAATCGTCGGAGAGATCCACGACGAGCACGACCCCGAACGCGACATGCACAAGCAGCCCGATGGCAGCTACGTTCTGTCCGGCAACTTTGAAGTGGATCGCCTCGATGAATTGGTAGGCTACAAGCCGGACGACGAGACGGAATCCACGACGGTCGGCGGCCTGGTGACCGAACTCCTCGGCCGGGTTCCGGCCAAGGGAGAGTCTGTCGAGCATGACGGAATTCGCATCGAAGTTCTGTCGAGCAGCGACCTCCGCGTCGAGCAAGTCAAGGTCTGCAAGGTCGATCCGGCGCCCGCGGAATTCTCCGCCGCCTGACCGGAACGACATCACGGGTTCATCCTCAGGAAACATTAAGACCCTATTCTGTTTCTGTTGAAGACGAACCCGATTCTCCTCGTGTGCGTGTGTCTCAGCGAATTCACGTGGGCGGCGGATTCTCTGGCTTTTGCGCTGCGCGCGATTCGCAACGCGCCGCACGCCACAGCCCGCGCCGTCGAAACCACGAATGGCCGCGAGTTATTGCTTGTGGGATCCGTGCCCCTGGAACGGGATATCGACTACTTTCACCAGCAGGTTCGCGCCATTGAGAGGTTCAAACAAGGCGGCGAGGTGATTGCGGTGCGGGCCTTTCGCGCCGGGGACGCAGCATCGGAGATCAGCCGCGCGCCAATTCCAGCGGCGGAGTTCGACGGACTGAGGAACTGCCGGGTGTGGAACTGTTCCTGGCGAATGCCGGCTGAGTGGATCGAGCGGCTCCATCGCGAGGTGGACTGGAAGCAACCTGCCGCGAGGGAAGCCGCCGCAGCGATCGTGCGCGAGGAAATGGCCGGCTTGTTGTCACGATACCGGAGGTTCGGCATAAGCGGGCTTGCCCGGTATGCCGACAAACCCAAGGTCATAGACATGAGCGCCGAAGCGCATGAGTTGATCGAGGCCTCGGCTGGACTTCTGGATCCGGAACTGATGAAGCACATCGCGAGGTACCCGCACAACACGCTCGCAAACACGGAGGATGTGTTTTATTGGTCGCTCGAAAAAATGGGCCCGAAACCGGTCTTCAGCATCACGCACATGACCCTCCACCGGACTCGCAACCGCCTGTATGTCGTGTCCCGCCAGATTTACGGCAATCACTACCTGGACGGCGCGATAAGCGTCACGACGGTGGAAAGCGATCCATCGCGGCAGGGGCGGTCCCGGCTCGAATTCATCAGCAGAACTCGGATTGGATTGCTCGAGGGCGCATTCGCGCGAGTGCGCCGCGCCCTGGTGGTGGATGCCGTTCGCAAGACGATGGAACGCTACTTGGGCGAGATTGCCGCGCGGCTCAAACCTCGGAATGACGAACTGCTAGCCGCTTCGGCCACCGCGGCCCCGCGGGACTGATATTGCGCGTTCCGCAACTGCCCGCAAGCTATTCCTTCTTGTTAGCGGCGCCGCCGTCTTCGAGCAACCGCAATCCTTCGAAAGTGGCGGGCGCAATCAGACCGGCCTCCGCGTAGACGAATAGCTTGGCGCGGCTGTCGGTGATATCGAGGTTGCGCATGGTGAGCTGGCCGATGCGATCCTGCGGCGTGAAGGCGGCGTCTTCCACCTTTTCCATGCTCAGGCGTTCGGGCGCGTAGGTCAGGTTCGGGCTCTCGGTGTTGAGGATCGAGTAGTCGTTGCCGCGGCGGAGTTCGACGGTGACCGTTCCGGTGATCGCCTTCGCCACCCAGCGCTGCAGCGTTTCGCGCAGCATGATGGACTGCGGATCGAACCAGCGGCCTTCGTAAAGCAGACGCCCGAGGCGGCGGCCCATATCGCGATACTGTTCGATGGTGCCTTCGTTGTGGATGCCAGTGATCAGGCGTTCGTAACCGATGAAGAGCAGCGCCATGCCGGGAGCCTCGTAGATGCCGCGGCTTTTTGCTTCGATGATGCGGTTCTCGATCTGGTCCGACATACCCAGGCCGTGACGTCCGCCGATGGCGTTGGCTTCGAGCACGAGATCCACGGGGTTCGAAAAGCGCTGGCCATTCAATGCGACCGGCTGGCCTTCTTCAAATGTGATGCTGACTTCTTCCGGCTTGATGGCGACTTCGGGCTTCCAGTGTGCGGCGCCCATAATGGGTTCGACGATGCGAATGCCATTGGCGAGAAACTCGAGGTCCTTGGCTTCGTGCGTGGCGCCCCAGATGTTCGAGTCGGTCGAGTAGGCCTTCTCTTTGCTCATCTTGTATTGCAGGCCCGCTTTTTCGAGAAGCTCGGACATTTCCTTGCGGCCGCCGAGTTCGTCGATGAACAACTGATCGAGCCACGGCTTGTAGATTTTCAGCTTGGGATTGACCAGCAACCCGTAGCGGTAGAAGCGCTCGATGTCGTTGCCCTTGTAGGTGCTGCCATCGCCCCAGATGTTGACGTTGTCTTCTTTCATCGCGCCCACGAGCATGGTGCCGGTGACAGCGCGCCCAATGGGAGTGGTGTTGAAATACGGCACGCCGGCGGTGGTGATGTGAAAGGCGCCGCATTGCAGAGCCGCGATGCCTTCGCGCACAAGCTGCTCGCGGCAATCGATGAGGCGGGCTTTTTCAGCGCCATAGCCGAGCGCGCGGCGCGGAATGTCGTCGTAGTCGGGCTCGTCGGGCTGGCCGAGGTTCGCCGTGTAGCAGTAGGGTTTGGCGCCCTTTTCGCGCATCCAGTAAATTGCGGCGCTGGTGTCGAGGCCGCCTGAAAACGCGATGCCGACGTTGTCCCCGATGGGAAGCGATTGCAGAATAGTGCCCATGAAAGAGTTAGCTCCTGTTGGTGGCGGAAGCGAGCCAGGCGGCGGTCTCGTCGAGCGCCGACGACGCCTGCTGCAACTGCTGTTGTACTTGTGTGAACGAGGTTCCGCCGGCGGAATTGCGGCGGCTCACCACGTTGTCGAGATCCATGTCTGCGTAGACGTCTTCGTTGAAGTTCGCGTGGAAGCCGCGAAGTTCATCGAGCGTCAACTGGTCGAGTTCCTTGGCGTTGCTCAGGCAATACGCCACGAGTTTGCCGGTGACCTCGTGCGCCTCGCGAAAGGGTACGCCGCGCTTGGCGAGATAGTCCGCGACATCGGTGGCGTTCAAGAAGCCTGCCGAGGCGGCTTTGCGCGTAGCAGTGGCGTTGACCTTGATGGTCTTGACCATGCCCGTGAGGTGGAAGATGGAACGCTGCACAGTGTCGATGGAATCGAACAGGCCTTCTTTATCTTCCTGAAAGTCCTTGTTATAGGTGAGCGGAACGCCCTTCAACACGGTCAGCATCGCCATCAGCGCGCCGTAGACGCGGCCCGTTTTGCCGCGCACGAGTTCCGCGAGGTCTGCATTCTTCTTCTGCGGCATCATGCTGCTGCCGGTGCAGTACTTATCCGAAAGCTGCACGAAGCCGAACTCGCTCGACATCCAAAGAATCACTTCTTCGCAGAAACGCGAGAGGTGTCCGGCGATGAGTGCGTTGCAGAACAGAGTCTCGATGACGAAGTCGCGGTCGCTCACCGCGTCCATGCTGTTGGGGTAGATTCCCGCAAAAGCGAGTTCGCGCGCGGTTGCTTCGCGATCGAT
>JACXTT010001304.1_pt1 | contig 42000 bp, 43 predicted proteins | sample 9270951 | NCBI WGS metagenome assembly JACXTT01 (sample SAMN15532306, study PRJNA645909) | rock metagenome | isolation source: weathered quartz diorite | place: Puerto Rico | collected 2017-06-21
GGGGGCTTCCCCCAAAACCCGAAAAAGCCGAAGCCCCTATACCACCCCCAAGATGAGTCCCGACCTACCGCCCGCAATTGCCCTGGCGACCTCGGCCGCGACCGGGGCCTTGGCCAACGTAGAGATCAACCTGGGGTCGCTGAAAGACGAGGCGTTTGTGAAGCAAACGAGAAGCCGCGCCGCAGCGTTAAAGGGCTAGCTCCGTCTTGGGAGGGCTTAGATCGTTGTCCGCATCCTCCGATTTTTCCACGCAAGCCGAACCCCCTCCCTCGATCTAACAACAGGCGCCGGGGTATGTACTTTGGTACCGGTATTAGCACTCTGTTCCGCATTAAAATAGTCCCAGACCGCTAACGGACACTTTGCAGTTCGCATCCAACGATGCAGACCCTCTTGAGGATTCTTATGAAGAATCGGATTCTTGCTCTGTTCCTTCTCTGTGCCGCCGCTGCTTATTCCATGCCGATGCCCTCCTCGGCCCGATCCATGGTGCCGGCGGAAATCCAGCAGATTATTGGCGTCGACTATCGTGCCTTAAGAGACTTGCCCACCGCCCAGGCACTCAAGCAGCAGGTGGAGCCGGATAACCTCAAGGAGTCGGAAGCAGCGCTCAAGAGCATCGGCATCGATACCGACAAAGACGTGGACCAACTCACGTTCGCCTCTTTCCGTTCCGGCAAGCAAGGATTGCAGGTGGTCAGCGTGGCGCAGGGATCGTTCTCGGCGAAGGCTGTCCTTAAGAAAATGAAACTCAAAAAGATCTCGGCGACAAAATACGGAACGGCGCTGATCTATCCCATGGCGAGTGGCCTCGTCATGACCTTCCTCGACGACAACACCATGGGCTTCGGCACACAGGCAGCCTTGCAAAGCGCCCTCGATGCTCGCGACGGTAAGCGCGCCACCCTCGACTCGAATCCGCAGATGACCGACCAGATGGCCGCCGTGGATGGCTCGCCCATCTGGAGCATCCTCGACCAGCAGGGAACCCAGGCCATGATGCGCTCCGCCTTGGGCGACGCTGCCAAGATCGCAGACTACGAAACCATGAAGAAGCGCATCCTCGTTTCGCGCTACACCATGAATTTCCAGAGTGGCGTGAATTTCGATTTGAATGTTCTGACTTCGGATTCCATGACCGCAGCGACCCTTTCTTCGGTGGTCAAGGCCGGGATGCTCTACAAGAAGCTGAACGCCTCGCCCATCGAAAAGACCGCCATCGACAGCATGACCGTCGATTCCGACAGCTCGAATCTGCAAGTGCACTTCAAGACCGACGACCAGAAATTCCAGTCGCTGCTGCACTCGGAGTTGTTTGCGGCGGTGTCACGGTAAACCGGAACTAGCTGGACGCGAGGTCCCGGAGTTCGCTCCGGGACTTTTTGTTTGAGGTCGGTGACGCGCTCCTCTGGCGCCGATAGAACTTCCGGGCTTTGGTTCGATTCCCGCACACCTTCATGTCACACCATCGGCGCCTGCGATTCTTGCTGCGGTCCACGAAAATCCATCGGCAGGCCGGCATGTCGCACTCGCGGACGCTTTCCATGTCTGGTGAAGTGAGCAGGTCGCTCGCCGACTGCACGATCGGCCAGAGGATCGAGTCGAGTAGGGAAGGGTCGTCCCTCCAACCTAACCGAAAGCCGCTACGCGCTGCCTTCAACTGCAGGTTCGCAAGAGCCTCTCCCCGATAGGCGTTAAGTGTATCGAGGTCTTCGGACAAAGCCTGCCGATGGCGCAGTGCACTGTTAATGATTTGATAAAGACATTCACGGAGTTCCACTGCGCTTCTCAATGCCCGGTCAGCTGCCTGGGGATGGGCTGCCGCTTCCCGTAACAACGCGACACGTTGCGATAGGCTGATGGCGTCGGCTTGCACGGCCCAGTCCGCGAAATCCTGATAAGTGGACAACAGTTCCTTCTGCCGGCCGGGAACGGGCCGGTTGTCCAGCGTATTGACGAAGTCAAGGCAGAGCTCGCCAGCGATTATTTGAAACTCCACGGCACGCCTTTCATCCAAGTTTCTATTGTAACCGGTCAATCATACTTGACAGGTTAGCACATTTGTTCTAACCTAACCGCTGAAAGCGAGAGTAGACGGTTATGGCAACAGCAGCTCCCGCGAACCCTACCGTTGCCGTTCACCGGGCTGTGCCATCTCGACTGTGGATTGCGCTGGCCTTCTTTGCAATTTACGTCGTCTGGGGAACGACGTACTTGGCGATTCGCTACGCGGTTGAGACCATCCCACCGCTGGTGACGGCGGGCGTTCGGCATACCACCGCGGGACTGATCCTGCTGGCAATTGCCTGGTCACGGGGCTTCCGTCCGCGCCGCGAGCACTGGATCGCCGGGGCGGGCCTCGGAGCGCTCTTCTTCCTCCTGGGCCATGGCACCCTGCACTGGGCCGAGCAATACGTTTCCTCCGGCCTCGCGGCCCTGCTGGTTGCCAGCGAACCCCTCTGGATCCTGCTGCTGGGCGCTGCCATGGGGCAGCAAAGGATCAACTGGAAAAATGGGCTGGGACTGGGGCTGGGATTGGCCGGGGTCGCGATCCTCACAGCTCGGGAATTCACGACGCGAAGCTCTCTGACTTGGGGCGTGATTGCGGTGCTGGTAGGGGCGGCGTCGTGGGCAGTCGGTGTCTGCGTTTCGCCACGGCTGCGCTTGCCGCGGGATGCCGTCGGACGCACTGCCATCCCCCTGATGTGCGGGGCCGGGATGTTGTTGCTCGCTGCTGGTATTTCGGGAGAGTTTTCGTCAGTTCATTGGAGCAGCGTCTCCCTGCGCTCGCTGTTGGGACTCGCTTATCTGATCATGTTCGGTTCGGTGATCGCCTTCACCGCCTACACCTGGCTGTTGCAGCACTGCTCGCCGACGCTGGTGGCGACCCACACATTTGTCAATCCGCTGGTGGCTGTGCTGGCGGGATGGCTGTGGGGCTCGGAGCCGATGAGCTTGCGGATCGTGATGGCGACCGCAGTGATTCTCAGCGGGATCGTGATGATCCAGCGTGGCGACCGACATGCCGATTTACAGGCAGACGCCCTGCAGTCCGACTGATTGCAGAAGTATCCGTTCTCTGAGAACCGAGAACCGGGAACTGAGAAACTGCTCCTGCACTTCTGCAATCGGACTCCTTACTTCCGACTTTTCTTGTCCTTCGCCCACCCCTCTTTCACCGTCTGCCGCGCCCGTCCCAGCGCCAGCGAGTCCGCCGGAACATCTTCCGTGATGCAAGATGCCGCCGCGATATACGCGCCTTTCCCAATCCGTACCGGCGCGACCAAAGTAGCATCGCTGCCGACGAACACGCCGTCCTCAATCACAGTCTTGTGCTTATGGGCGCCGTCGTAATTGCAAGTAATTGTGCCCGCTCCCACATTGACCCCTTCGCCGATCTCCGTGTCGCCGAGGTAAGTCAGGTGATTTGCCTTGGAACCCTTGCCGAGCTTGATTTTCTTGGTCTCGACAAAATTTCCAAGATGGGCCCCCTCGCCGATGTCGCTGCCGGGACGAAGTCGCGAGTACGGGCCCACGGTCGCGTTCTGCGCGATGCGGGAATCGTCCATGACGCAGCCCGGCAACACCAGAACGCCGTCGCCAATCTCCGTGTTGTTGATCACGCTGTAGGAACGGATACGGCAATCAGACCCGATCTTCGTTTTACCGCGCAGTTGTACGAACGGCTCGATTACTGTGTCCGCGCCGATCTCAACGTCGCTGTCAATCACGCAAGTTTGCGGATAAAAGATGGTCACGCCCTCTTCCATCAGCTGGCGACACTTCGCCAGCCGCAGCCGGGCGTCCAGATCCACAATCTCCGACCGCTTGTTGCTGCCCAAGACTTCCGCTGCATGCGGCGTTTTCATCACCACCACTTTTTGCCCGGTGCGCCCTAAGACCGCGGCCATGTCGGTGAGGTAGTACTCGCGATGCGCGTTGTCGGTAGTGAGCAAATCGATGTGCCCGTAGAGAGCTGGAACTGAGAAGGCATAGAACCCAGAATTGATCTCGCGAGTCTTTTTCTGCTGCGCGGTGGCAGCCTTCTCTTCCACGATCGCGCGTACCGCCGCGCTCTTTGCGTTCTTACGGATCACTCGCCCATACCCCGAAGGATCCTCAAGATCGGCGCTGAGCAGAGTCATGGCAGCCTTCTGTGCGGAGTGAAAAGCGCTGAGCTTCCGAATAGTTTCCACTGTAATCATCGGCGCGTCGCCAGAAAGAACGATGACTTGATCGTAGGGCACCAACGCTTCGCGCGCGACAATGAGCGCATGGCCGGTGCCACGCTGCTCGGGTTGAAGGACGAACTGCACGCCCCTGCCGCCGACTACCGCCCGAACACGGTCAGCTTCGTGGCCGATGATGACGAAGATATCCTTCGCCGGAACTACCTTCGCTGCCCTCGCAATCACGTGCGCCAGGATCGGCTTCCCACCAACTTCATGCAGAACTTTCGGATGTTTCGATTTGAGCCGCGTCCCTTTGCCGGCGGCCATGATCGCGATGGCCACGCGTGGTGACCGAGCGATAGTTTCGGAACTGCCCCGGCGCGTTTTTGCCATTCCCAGTCAATATACCCGAAGCGTCCGTAGCGACGCAGCCTGCTGCGGCAAATGTGGCCCCGAGTCTAGTGCGAAGCAGCCTGCCGCTCCGGCGCCTGCGCCATGAGCGCCATCAAGTCGTGAGCGACGCGATCGGTGGCGTGACGCGCGACTTCGCCTTCATCGAGATAGTCTCCCAGGATTGGGCACACGCCCAGCGTTTCGATCGCGTCCAGGTCAGACACAATCTGCGAGGCTCCTTCCAACGCATACTTGGCTTTCATGTCCGACGACGCCTGCTTCTGGTTGATCAGAGCGTAATCAAATAGCTGGGTTCCCGCGTGTGTATTGAGGGCTCGAATGTGATCGGCCGCTGTTAATCCAAGACTTTCATTCGCCTGCGTCATTAGATTGCAAACAAATACTTTAACGGCTGGCGAAGCGATGATCGCTTTGGCGATCCCTCGCACCAGCAGGTTGGGTATGAGACTGGTAAAAAGCGATCCCGGACCAACCGTAATCAGGTCCGCGCCCGCGATTGCGTCCAAAGTCTGAGGCAGAGGCTCAACATCGGGCGGGACCAAAACAAGCTCGCGAATCTTCCCCTTGCTCGCGGTAATCTGAGTTTCACCTCGAACGCGTGTCCCGTCTTCCATCAACGTTTCCAGTTCGACGCTCGATGCGGTTGCAGGATAGATATGTCCGCGGGTGAGCAGAATCTCGGAAGACAGTCGGACAGCTTCGGCGAAATCTCCGGTGATTGAAGTCAAGGCCGCCAGGAACAGATTCCCGAAGCTGTGTCCCTCGAGCCCGGACCCTTTCTGGAAACGGTGCTGAAACAGCTTCGCAAGCAGCGCTTCATCTTCGGAGAGCGCCACGATGCAATTCCGAATGTCGCCCGGCGGCAGCATGTTGAGCTCTTTGCGCAGCCGTCCACTGGAGCCGCCATCGTCGCTAACCGTTACCACGCCGCACAGTTCGCGGATGGCGGTCTGGCCAGATGACGCCAGTATGGGCCTCAGCACATAACGCTTAAGGCCCTTGAGCAGGGCAGAGAGGCCCGTCCCACCGCCGATCGCAACTACCCGCAAGTCGCGCGGACCAACCTTGTTTTTGTCGAATGAATTCATGCGCTGCTGCGAAGCCATGCAGCACCCGAGCCGGCAGTCGGCCGACTAGCTAGTAGGTGTTCATCTCTTCTTCCGGAACGGCTGCTTCCGCTCCCGGATCCGGATACAGAAGTTCAGTAAAGCGCGGATCCTCAGCCAGATTCTGGAAATCGGAGTCGTTTCTGGCCTGAAAACGCAGGGCCGGACTCACTTGGATCGCTTCATCCAGCGTCTTCAGTGCTTCCTCGACGTGTCCAGTCAGGCAACTGAGCGCGGCCAACCCGTAAAGAACATAGTCGGCCTTGGGCTGTTGCTTTAAAAGCTTGTCCAGGTGCTCGCGGGCAGTTACGTAGTCGCCCGTGTTGATCAGCGAGACCGCGAAGTCGAAATGCTCCTCCGAGGTCTTGAACTGGAGCGCGGGCTTCTCCAGGTGCTGGTCGCAAGTCTGGAGATGCACTTTCGCGCGATCGGCGAGAGACTTGTTCGGCCCGGCGAGTACTTTCTGCAAGCATCCCTTTGCCTTTTCAAACTTGTGCTCTTGCAGCGCTCGAACGCCAAGTTCGTAGTTTTGCACTGCCTGGGTGTGATGTGGATCTTCGGCTACCTGTTTCTTTGCCGTTACCTTCGGTGCCATCAAGCCGCCTCGTCAGAAAGAGTAGAACAACAACATCAGTTAATGCTGGCGGCTGTCTGCAGATCAATCTGCTTCCAATCGCCTTTGATAATCCCCGCGCGAATCTGCTGCGCAGTCTTGCCTTGCTTATGCATCTGGTAGGTGTAATAGAGCTCCTTCACGCAAGTCCCGCACTGCGCCCCGTGCGTGCCGGCGAAGCAGCTGTGCAGGCTGTTGTGTCCCATGCCGCGGTCGCAATAGCAGTAGCAAGGCTGCTGGTAGATCACCTTCGGAATCTTCGCTGCCAGTTCGTAAGCATGTGTCTGGTATGGGAACTGAGCATTCTCTCCCCAGAGCTGATCTTTGGTTAGAATGGGCTCCAGAGTGCTGCCTTTTGCCGGAGGCGCGGAGTTGAAATGTGGCACCCCCTGATCATCCGACTGCAACCACTGCGCCGAAAGCAGTGTGACCAGTAGAAATAGCGAAAATAGCGTCAACACACGTGCACGCATACGCACCAACCTCGAAGATGACATTTTACCTGAATGTAGGGGATTGGCCGAGTACTGGCCGGATTCGGGTCGAGATAGGCTCAACCGCGCGGTTACAGAGGATCACGGAGGATCAACAATTCCCCCGTGACCTCTGTGACCCCCGTGGCTATAGATTTGCCTGACCCCATCCGAGCTGCGGCCCGTTTCCACCACGGCCCAACGTACTACGCGCCCACCTTCTCAAAGAACGTACAGATCGTCTCAATCCCACGATGGAAGTTCGGGATGTGAAACTTCTCGTTGGGTGCATGCAGGTTGTCGTCAGGCAGGCCGAAGCCCATCATCACGCTGGGAATCTTCAGGACATCCTGAAAGTCGGTCACGATGGGAATCGAGCCGCCGGAGCGAATGAACACGGTTTCCTTCTTGAAGGTGTCGTGCAGAGCCTCAGTGGCGGCCTTGATAAACCGGTTGTCGGTACCCACCACGCAGGCCGGGCCTTTGCTCCATACCTTGATCTTCGTTTCAATTCCTTTGGGCGTATGTTTCTTCACGAATGCCATGTAGCGCTTGAGGATGTCGTCCGGATCCTGGTTTGGCACCATGCGCATGGAGACCTTGGCAGACGCCTTGGCCGGAATCACCGTCTTCGCGCCCGGAGCTACGAACCCACCGGGCATCCCGTGCACTTCGAGCGTGGGACGTGCCCAGGTCCGATAGAGCACCGAATAGCCAGGTTCACCGGTCAGCACCTTGGAACCGACTTCCGTCTTGCGATAGTGTTCTTCGTTGAAGGGCAGCCGCTTCCACGCCTTCAGTTCATCCTTGCTGGGAGCCTTCACGTTCTTGTAAAAGCCCGGGATCAGTACCTTCCCTTTGGAATCCTTCAGCTTGCTGATGATTTCAACCAGCGCAAACAGAGGATTCGGCGCCGCCCCTCCGTACATGCCAGAGTGCAGATCAGTCTTCGCGCCGACCGCCTCGATCTCCGTGTAAACCAGGCCGCGCAAGCCCACGCAGAGGGTGGGTAGGTTCGGAGCAAAAAGCTCCGTATCGCAAACCAGTGCGAAATCCGCTTTCAGCTTGGCCTTCTGCTTGCGGACGTACTGGGCGATCGACTCGCCGCCAACCTCCTCTTCACCTTCAAAGATCACTTTCACGTTGATTGGCAGCGCGCCGCCGTGTGCTTGCATGAGCGACTCGAGGGCTTTCACTTCCATCCAGAGTTGGCCCTTGTCGTCCACCGCGCCGCGCGCATAGATATTGTCGTTGCGCTCGGTCGGTTCGAATGGAGGCGTGTGCCACTCGTCCACCGGATCGGGCGGTTGCACGTCATAGTGCGCGTACATCAACACGGTGGGCTTGCCGGCAGCGTGCAGCCAGTCGGCGTAAAGCAGCGGATGTCCTTTCGTTGGGATGATCTCGACATTTTCCATTCCGATACGGCGCAGTTCGCTCGCGACAAACTCCGCCGCCTTCTGTACGTCGCTTTTGTGTTCGTCCAACGTGCTGATACTGGGGATGCGAAGAAGATTCTTGAGTTCACCGAGGAAACGTTGCTGATTATTGCGGGCAAAATCAATCGCTGGGGAAGCCATACTGTTGATCCTTTCTCGTGGGAGAACTTCAGACCGCAGATTCGTCGTGCCGCGAAAACGCCCTAGTATACCGCGAAGGGATGGCCGCTGCGGCGCCGCTCGATACGCCAATAGGCCGCCTCCAGTCGGCGAAACTCAAGCATAGCCGGGTAGCGCCGGCATCTTGCCGGCTGTCCCGAGGGCGTCCTCGCCCTCGGCGTCTACGAACGCCGCACAACGTCGTGGCTTACGAGCGCAACGCGCGGGCGAGACAGCCGCCGGAAAGGCGGCGCTGAGTCACTAGTTTGCAAACCTTGCAGGTGAAAAGGCGGAGAGATCGAGACTAGGCTTGGCACCCGTAATCAGGGCCGCCATGACGATCGCTGTAATCGGAGCGAGTAGAATTCCGTCGCGGAAATGGCCCGTAGCAACAAAGTAGCCAGGCGTCCCGGTGCTTCCGAGGATTGGCAGGGAATCAGGTGTGCCGGGCCGCAGACCAGCCCACGCCTCAAGAATCCGTGCGTCGGCCAGTCTCGGAACCAGTCCGAGCGCCGCCGCCCGCAATTTCTTTATCGTCTCCGGAACGGTTTGCTTGTCGAAACCCGCCTCCTCGACGGTGGCGCCAATCAACATTCGCCCGTCGCTGCGGGGAATAAGGTAAACGTCCGGCGTGCGAATCACATGGCGGACCAGATTCTTCTCCGGCACGACCACACACAGCATCTGTCCCTTCACGGGACGGGTAGGGAAGGCATGCGGCCCGATCTGCCCCGCCCACGCTCCGGCGCAGTTCACCACCGCACCGCCGGCAAAGGCGGTTTTGGCGCTGCGAACGCGCACCGCTTTGTTATCGCTTACTTCCACTGCCAGAACTTTGTCTCCTGAAGAGAAATCGACTCCCCGGTGTCGGGCAGCGCCCAAGGCCGCCGCCACAAGATCGCGTGGATCGACGCTTTGCTCCTTCACGAACATCAGCGCCTCACCCGTCCGCGCAAAATTGGGTTCGAGGTCTCCCACGGGAGCAGGCAATCGGTGCGCATCCCGCACGCTCTGCTCGGCAGCCGGTTCCAGAACTAGCGTCCCTTCGGAACGAAGGTCAATCTTCAGCCCGGACTCATCCTCGAGCTCATGCACAAACTCTGGATACATCCGTGCGCTTGCCGCGGCCAGAGCGTGAAGCGCAGACGGCGTTTCCAGCCCGGATCCGACCAGCATGCCCCCCGCCGCCCAGGAAGCCTCGCGGCCGGGTTCGCCTCGTTCCACGACGAGCACCCGGAGTCCCCGCTTGCGCAACTCGATGGCCAGCGACAGCCCGATGATGCCGGCCCCCACAATGATCGCGTCCCAGCTCTTCACGGCGTCCATTCTAGCGGCAAGTTGCCTCGAGCCAAGAACCTGAAACGGAATTGACACCGGAACACTTCTCCCCAACAATATCGACTACAGTCCACTTCAACCTACGGAGACACACACTTATGTCTGAGGGCGACGAAGCACCGGTCTATCATTCGGAGTCCCACAGCAATACCGGCAAATGGATTCTGATTGCGCTCGCGATCGCATATGTCGCCGGGTCGCTGTACTTGTTGTTCGACCAACGCACCAAGCTCGACAAAATTACCCAGGACGAAGCCGCCAGTCAGAAGCAAGTGGCCGACTTGTCCAAGCGTATGCAGTCCGCCGAAGCCGATGCGGAGACCATCGCCCAACAGTTGGGCATGACTAAGAAAGAGCTGGCGGCACGTGCCGAAGAATTGCAACGTCAGCAGCGCGCTTCCGTGGCCAAACTGGCGGAGGAGCAGAAGAAGGAACTCAGCGCCGTGGCGGGCGAGGTTGGCAACGTCAAGACCGATGTCGGTGGCGTCAAGACCGACCTGGGAGCCACCAAGGCGTCCTTGGAAGAAACCAAAGCGCAACTGCAGCGCGCTGTGGGCGATCTCGGCGTTCAGAGCGGACTGATTGCCACTACCCGCGGCGATCTCGAACTCCTCAAGCACAAAGGAGACCGTCAATACTATGAGTTCACGCTGTTGAAAGGCGCACAGCCGCAGGCCTTTTCGACGGTCGCCTTGCAGCTCAAGAAGACTGATCCAAAGAAGGGCAAGTACACTCTGAACGTCACTGCCGACGACCGGACCATTGAGAAGAAAGACAAAAATGCGAGTGAGCCGGTGCAGTTCTACACCGGGCGCGATCACATGCTCTATGAATTGGTGGTTTGGTCAGTCGACAAAAACAAGATCACTGGCTACCTGAGCACGCCCAAGAATGCTCCGATACCAGTCACGGCTACTCCACAGTAGTTAGAGATGCTGTCGCCAGGCGCGCATACGCTGCTGGAAATAGCCCTGCGGACGGGCGTCATCTACCTTTTGGTGCTGATCGGGATTCGACTCAGCGGCAAAAGGGAAGTCGGCCAGATGACGCCGTTCGACCTCACGCTGCTCCTGCTTCTCTCTAATTCCGTCCAGAACGCCATGACCGGCCCCGACACTTCGCTCGCGGGGGGCGCTGTCGCGGCAGCTACGTTGCTGATCCTTAACTTTGTTGTGGCGGAGGTCGCGGGCCTGAACCGCCGCTTCCGCAGGTTCATCCAGGGTCAACCCAGCCTGCTGGTGCACGACGGTGAGGTCATCGCCTCGCACATGGCCCGGGAGCACATCAGCATGGACGCCCTTCAGTGCGCTTTACGCGAGCACGGCGTGGCAACCTACAAAGACGCCGCCCTGGCGGTGCTCGAGGTGGATGGCTCCATCAGCGTGCTGAAATACGACGACATTCAGCCCACGGCCTCAAGCCACCTTGCACGTCGACGCTTCATCAAGAAACAGTAACCGACGATACAGTTTGCTGAAAGTGGAGACCCCAAGGACGAGCCCTGGCGTAATTAACTGCCCCTGCAAGCTCCGAAGTATCGTGATCAAGATAGAGCTTTTTCTTCAAGGGATGACCGGACCTGCAGGACAGCACAGAAGGCGGGCATTCCCCCTGAACCTCTGAAGTAAGGGGCGAGATCAGGAGGAGAATCATGATGCGCACTTTGACAATTCTATTGCTGGCCGGTCTGCTGGTTGCGACCGGCTGTTCGCGCAGCAAGCCGGCGGCGGGAACGCAAAGCCCGGCAGAGCAATCCGCATCGACGACTGAGCAAGCGACAGCGACCACCGCCGACGACCATGAGAACCTGCAGGGCACCTGGAAAATGGAGCGTGCGACCTTCAATGGCCAGGCGTTGATGAACGACGTGCGCTGGGTCATTGACAGCGAGTACCTGACCATCGTGCTGAAGGGGAATTATCAGGGCGGCGTGAAGGCGCAGTACGAGCTCGGTACGGGCGACGCTCCGAACACCATCCGGATCAAAATGTTTGACAACCCGCTAGCGGACAAGGGTTACTACGGCGGGTCGTATACGGGCATTTATAAGCTTTCCGGCGACAAGTTGCGGGTTTGTTACGACATGACGGGACGGCAGTATCCGAAGTCCTTCGATGCCGGCAAAGGCTCGATGCGAATGGATTACGAATTCACCCGTGAGAAAACCGAGCAGCATGCCGGGGACTAGGGCACGACAAAGGACGACGTCAATAATGACGAGCTGTGCCCTGGCCTTGATCACGGTGTGCGTTGCCTGCGATCACTTCGGCCACTACACTCTGGTGTCACAGGAGTATGGATTCTCCGTGACGTTCCCCGAGAAGCCGAGCAGGCAATCCGACAAGAATCACGAAGGCTTACCTAAGTATTTGTGGACGCTGTACCGGGACGGCTTCAAGGATTTTTACAGCGCACAGGCGACAAGCTACAAAGAAGCGCTACCGACCGAGGGTTGGCTCCCGGGGAAAGAGGTCGGCGAGGCAGCCGGAATCGAACTGATGGAGGGCAGGCGCTTCAAGCTGCGCTCCGCGGCAACGGGACGGGAGGCCGTCGCCATTGCCACGACCTCCAGAGTGCCCACAGGCGGAATTATCTCCACAATCTATGTCATTGATGGCACCAAGATGATCTCAATTACGGCGAGAACGGAGAACGAACAGGACAAAGCCGCCTTCCTGGAATCGTTGACGCTTCTTCGATAAAGAGGCTATCTCTTGCGTCGAGCAGTGCCGTGAAGTCGGGTTCCAACCTAAGTAACCATAACCGGGCGGCCTGTGCCTTCCCTACGAATCGTAGCCGGAGCCTCATGGCGTCCCGCGCTCTTTCTAGTTATGTCTGGAGGTCGCGCCGCACGAGCGCGGAATCCAGAAAGAATCCCAGCCCGAGCGACAGCGGAATGACTCCAAACGCGGTCGCCGTCCACGCATCCGGCTCAGTGCGCGCAATCAACGCAAACGTAATCATGTAGCCCAGAGCGCCCGCGACCAGCAGAATGCCCGACCGGCGCGAGCGTGCGGCTTGCGAAAGCTCCGGCTCCATCGGCACGCTGACCCCGCGTGCAATCGCTGCCAGCTTCTCTTCCGTGCGCAGTTTACGCACACGATAGTAGGTGTACATTCCAGCCAGCGGCACACCGAAAAACATCGTCACCGCAACCAATCCTGAAATTCCGTCCCCCATAGTGGGTTGCTCCATTCCGGCGCGATCCCTATCTCCTGGGTTTTATGCGCCTGCAACCTGAAATACGGAGGGAATGGGGAACTAGTTCCGCGATTTTCGGAGAAATCAGATTGCGCCGGCGGCCGAGGCCTTTTCGCCGCCAGTAGGGATTTCCCGGACCAGCTTGGCTTCCAGCAGTTGCTCCAGACGCGAATACCTGACCTGCCGGGAAGGCGTGTTCGTGCTCGGCACCAGTCCGACCGCCTGATTGCGTCCGCGCTGCTTGGCGAGGTAAAGTCCACGGTCGGCAAGGCGCAGGACCTCGTCCACGGAAAGGTCTGAGCACGAAGCCGGAAGCCATGGCAAGGGGGCCCAGCCCACCGAGCAAGTGCGCTGCATACGGCGCTCATTACCGAGGTCGAACTCCGCACCGCTGATCACTTTCAGGATTCGTCCCGCCATCCGCGGGGCGTCTTCGCGCTCCGCCGAGCGGCAGACGATGAGGAATTCCTCGCCTCCCCACCGGATGAGAAAGTCCGATTCCCGAACCACGGAGCCAAGACGTTGTGCAATCTCCACCAGGACGCGGTCTCCGGCATCGTGCCCATATAGGTCGTTGACTTGCTTGAAATGATCGATATCGACCAGGAAGAAGATCAGGTCTCGATGGTCGCGGCTGAAATGGTCGGGGCCAGTACGATAGGCGCGCAGTGCCTGGCTGGCGTCGGCCAGAATCGTGCTCTGAAAGAAACGCCGGTTACGTACTCCCGTGAGTGGATCGCTCAAGGAAGCCTGCTGCAATTCCCGATTTGCCTGAGCGAGTTCGGCACTGCGCTCCACCACGGCCAACTCCAGGCGCTCCTTTTCGCGCCGTCCCCGCTCCTTTTGGGTCCAGATGATTCCCCAGATCGCCAACCCAAACAGCAGAATTCCAGCCGAACGTGCCCACCACGTTCCCCACCACGGAGCGAGGACGGTGAAGGAATAAGAAGTCAGGCCGCTTTGGCCGAGTTCGGACGAGCCGCAAATCACCTGGAAGGTATAGTTACCGGCAGGCAGGGAGGAGTAGCGCGCTTCCCGCAGGCTGGTTTCCGTGAAGTCGCGTTCGAGTCCGGCGAGGCGGTAGCGACACATGATCCGGTCAGGATCGTGAAAGACCGGCGCTGCAAAACGCGCCAGAAATGTCCCGTCGTCATAGCGGATTCTTGGGTGCTCGCCGCCGAGGTAGTCCTGCTTGCCGAACAGCGCTGCCGTAAGCACGACGTCGGGTTTGCGGAGAGGCGGCTCTTCCTGACTAGGATCGTAGCGGGCCAGTCCCTTGCTGGTTCCGAATAGAATGCTGCCGTCCGACTCCTGCCAGAGGCTATCGCAGTTCACGTCGTTCCAGATCAGTCCGTCGCTTTGAGTGAAAGTACGAATTCGCCCATCCGGCGAAATGACTCCCACTCCATCTTCCATCTCTGCCCACACGCGATGACGGGAATCCATCCCCATCACGCACATGCCCTTCTTGACGTGCATCACCTCGACGGTGCCGTCGCCGGTGACCTGCAACCGGGTCATCTGACCTTCGTCTGGATATCCCAGCCATGCCTCGTCGTCCCGCACTGCTTCCAGGTCTGCAACCTTGTCGGCCAACAGGCCGTCCTGCTTGCGGAAATGCTGCCAGTGGCCGCGAACGAATCTGGAGACGCCGTTCGCGCCCGAACTCCAGACGACGCCATCGGGCGAAACCGAAACGTTGCGAGTCGTCCCGGCGTTCTCAGCTGGAGCAGGGAATTCCGAAACCTTGAAGGCTCCGTGCTCGTACCGGATGACGTGAAGCATGTCGGTGCCGTCCGCCCAGATGGAGCTATCGGGCGCCGCCGCCATACGAAATGGTTTCCAGCCAGCCGGGGCCGGGACCAGTTCCGCCTTGGGATGCTCAAGCCTGGCATCGAACCGGAAGATCCCCTTGCCCGGGAACAGGGCCCAAACTGCGCCGTCCGGGGTGACCTTGAGCTGCAGGACACCACCCTTCGCACCGCCTTCGGTCCACGTGTGCCACGCCCCGTCGGTGGGATCCCAGACCGTGAGCGCGGTGTTGGTTGCAACCCACAGCCGCGAGCGCGAGTCTCGAACCACTCCGAGCACCAGGGCATCAGGCAATCCCTCTGCGTCGGTCCAGCCCGACCACTGTTTTGATCCCGGCCAGTAATCGACCCCCGCTCCAGTGCTGCCGATCCAAATGCCGCCTTCGCGATCTTCTAGCGCCGAAGCGATCGCGCTGCTGGTCAGGCCGCTCTTGTGGTCGATGAGCTGCCATTGTCGACCCGCGCGCCAGTACAAGCCCTGATAAGTGGGCAAGAGAATGTTTCCGTGCGCATCGAGGCTTGGCCCTCCCATGCTGTTCGCGCCCGGCAGATTGTCGCTGAGCCACGAGATTCCTGCCGCAGGGTGGCGGAGGTTGACCAGTCCCAGGCGTGTGGCCGTCCGTACCCAGAGTCGGGCCTGGGGCGCAGGCAGCAGTGCGATTACGTGCTCATCTCCTAGATCGAGAGAAGTGACCGTTTCTGGCGCGTTTTGTCCCGGGCGAATACGCCCGATCTGGCTCCCCGCTGCGTACCACAGGACATTGTCATGATCCCGTACGATGGCATCGACAGGAACAGGCATCGGTCCGCGCCCGGTCGGAATAAGCTGATTCTGCTGTCCTATAAGAGAGAAACGAAGCAGGCCGTTCTGGGTGGCAATGAAAAGAGTTCCCGCGCCGTCTACCGCAAATGACTGATACAGATCGCGCAGCGCTCCCGCTTCTGGAGGAATCACGATCGGCTCGAACCTCTCTCGAACCCGCCGTGCGATGCCTTTGCGCGCTCGCACCCACAGGTTGCCGTCGGGAGCGGCCTGGATCAACTCCACCAGTTCACCGGGCAGACCCTCCGCGCGCCCAAAGCGTGTGACCCCGTTGCCGTCGTAACGGAAGAGTCCGGTCTGAGTTCCGATCCAGAGAAAGCCCTGCTGGTCCTGCGCCATGCTCAAAATCGTGGCGGAGCCGAGTCCGAAACGTTCTCCGAAGTGCTGAATGGCGTAGTGCGGATGGTCTGGAATGGGCGGAGAGTTCGCCGCCAGCGCCGGGACACACCACAGGCACAGCACGGCCACCCATCGCGCCATGGAGCGGACGAAAGACATGAGCTATCTACTGGAAAAATCATAGGATGGACGATACCCAGGGGTAACCCGGAAATCGTGATTTCTGGTTACTTTTGTAAGTGCCCGCTGCCTTACAATGTCCCGTGGCCCTGCTGCAAAACTTGAAGATCACGCTCGAGATGATCAAGTGGGAGCACTCCATCTTCGCGCTCCCATTTGCACTCTGCGGGGCGATGCTGGCCGCCGGCGGCCTGCCTGCCTGGCATCAGCTGGCGTGGATTGTAGTGGCGATGGTCTCGGCGCGCTCGGCGGCCATGGCCTTTAACCGCCTGGCCGACGCGTCGATTGACGCGGCCAATCCTCGCACCAGCATCCGCGCCTTGCCAGCCGGCCTGCTGACTCCCACGTTCGTCAGCACCTTTGTAGTGACTTCCTGTGGAATTTTCGTCCTCGCAGCCTCGCAGCTCAACCGCTTAACCCTGATGTTGTCTCCGGTAGCCCTCGCAGTCGTGCTGCTTTATTCGTACTCCAAGCGGTTCACCCGCTGGTCGCATCTCTTTCTCGGATTCGCTCTCGGCATCGCTCCCGCCGCAGCCTGGATCGCAGTTCGCGGCTCGCTCGACCCGCGAATCTTGCTGCTGACAGCGGCGGTCACGTTTTGGGTCGGCGGCTTTGACGTGATCTACGCCTGCCAGGACTGCGAGTTCGACCGCAGTCACGGACTTCACTCGCTGCCTCGGCATTTGGGAATCCACACAGCGCTGTGGATCGCACGCTTTTTCCACGTTGCGATGCTCGGCTTGCTGATCGCGCTAGTCGTGGTCTTTGGACTGGGGAAGCTCGCGGCAATGGGAGTGATCGCCGTGGCCGCGCTTTTGGCATACGAGCACTCACTGGTGCGGCATGACGACCTGTGCAAGTTGAACGCGGCGTTTTTCACCATGAACGGCGTGATTGCAGTAGTGTTCTTTCTGTTCATCGGCGCCGATCTCCTGCTTCGATTTTGAAGAAAGCGGAACCGCTGAAGTCACAAGACGGTGTGATCGAATCCGGCCCGTGGGTTATCATAAAAGGCGATGGCCCACGCCCATCCATTTCAGACCGACGACGCCCGCCTCCATCCCCTCAAGGACAAAGTTCTAGCCGGGGAGCGCCTCAACGAAGCCGATGCTCTCACCCTCTACGCGACCGGCGACATCCTCGCCGTTGGGTGGCTGGCGAACTGGGTCCGCGAGCGGATGCACGGCGACACGGCCTACTTCAACGTCAACCGCCACATCAATCCGACTAATGTCTGCGTAGCGGCGTGCCGCTTGTGTGCCTTCGGACGCAAGAAGGATTCTCCCAGCGCCTACACCATGGCGCTCGAAGAGGCCTTTCACACCGCTGCCTCAGGCTACTCGGAAGCGATCACCGAGTTTCACATCGTGGGCGGCCTTCATCCTGATCTGCCGTTCCAGTATTTCCTCGACCTCGTTTCCGGATTGAAAGAGCGCTTCCCGCAAGTACACATGAAAGCGTTCACCATGGTGGAGGTTGCTTATCTTGCGAAGCGCGCCAAGCTCTCCATCCGCGAGACCCTGATCAAGATGAAAGAAGCGGGCGTAGACTCTCTGCCCGGTGGAGGCGCGGAGATCTTCGCCGACCGCGTGCGCCACATCATCTGCGACCACAAGATTGACGGCGATCAGTGGCTCGACACCGCCCGCACCGCCCACGAGATCGGACTGAAGTCCAATGCCACCATGCTCTACGGCCACATCGAGAACGATGAGGACCGCGTCGATCACCTGCTGAAGCTGCGTGCGCTACAGGACGAAACCCGCGGCTTCCAGACTTTTATCCCGCTGGCATTTCATCCCGCCAATACGCCGCTGCAACATCTGCCCACCACCACTGGCATGCTCGACATCAAGCAGATCGCAGTCAGCCGCCTTGTGCTCGACAACTTCCCGCACGTCAAGTCTTACTGGCAGATGATGACGCCCAAGATCGCGCAGATCTCTCTCCGTTTTGGCGCCGACGACATCGATGGCACGGTAGTCGAGGAAAAGATCTACCACGATGCCGGTGCCACCACTCCGCAAGGCCTGCGCCGCCAAGACCTGATCCGCTTGATCACCGAAGCGGGCCGCGAGCCGGTCGAACGTGACACGTTGTACCGCCCAGTTACGCGTACCGAAACCTCCTTCACCGTCTCGGTGTAACTGATGCGCGGCGCGGAATAGCTGGCAATCCTGCGACTAACAGGCGATTTCACCGCCATCAAGATAGGTATTCGCCTTTCGCCCATTCTGCGGTACCATCGCTCTGTCCTGGAGCGAGTCTTGCGATCGTTTATTACCTGTTTTGCCCTTGTCGGTCTGCTACTTTGTTCCTGCCTGAGTTTCGCCGGAGACCCGCAGTGGGTGGAAGTGCGCTCGCCCAACTTTTCCGTCATCACCGACGCCGGCGACAAGCGCGGCCGCGACGTTGCCCTTCATTTTGAGCAAATGCGCTCCGTATTTGGTGCCCTGCTGACGAAGGCCAATGTGAATCTCTCGGTGCCGCTGCAAATCGTGGCTTTCCGCAATACCAAGGAAATGCGGCAGGTGGCACCAATCTTTAACGGCAAGCCGACCGAACTGGCGGGCCTGTTTCAAGGCGGCCAGGATCGCAGTTTCATCATGTTGGATATGTCGGTCGAGAACCCGTGGTCTGTAGTGTTCCACGAATATGCTCACCGGCTGATGGATGGGAATCTGACTTTCCGCACCGACCCATGGTTCGAGGAAGGATTCGCCGAATACTTCTCGAGCATTGAAGTGGACAACAAGGAAGCGCGGGTCGGCAAGATTCCCGAACAGACCTATCAAATCCTGCAGCAACTCGGAATGATGAAGGTTACAGACCTATTCCGAGTGCAGCAATATTCCAAGACGTACAACGAGAGTGGAGATCATCGGAATACATTCTACGCTGAGTCCGGGCTAGTAGTGCACTATTTGTACGACAACCTGCTTATCGCCAAGTTGTCCGTGTATTTCGACACCTTGCAGGTGAAAAAGCAGCCGGTTGACCAGGCGATCCAGGCAGCGTTCGGAATGCCGGCGGAACAGTTCGACAAGGTTCTGCGCAATTACTTAAGCAGCGGCCGCTATCGTTACTATCCCATCCCGACTCCCGCGGGCATTGTGCCTGCGCAATTTACAGCCACACCAGTGAGTCTGGCGGATGCCCGGGCCGTGCTGGCCGACATCCACGCGCATTCGCCCGACCACAAAGACCAGGCGATGGCGGAGTTTCAGGACGTGCTGAAGATGGATCCGGACAATGCGTCTGCACTGCGCGGCGTGGGATATGCCTACCTGCAGCAGAGAGACTTCGAACATGCCGCTGAATACTTCCGGCGCGCCGCCCAGCGCGACAGTAAGGATCCGCGCGTGCACTATTACTACGCCATGCTCCTGACCCAGGGAGGCGTTGCGGACGAAATGCGGTCGGCCGAGGTCAAAAAGGAATTGCAGGCGGCGATCACTCTGGATCCCAAGCTGGCCGACGCGTACTCGCTGTTAGGCTATGCCCAGGCGTTCTCCGGCGAGGCCGAGAAGGGCATGGAAACGATGAAGAAGGCGATCGAACTGTCGCCCAGGGACGAACAGTATCAATTCAATCTGGCGAACATCTACATGATGAACCACAAGTTGGATGACGCCATCGTCATGTTCCACAAGCTGGCCGGCAGCGGAAATCCGGCGCTTGCCATGCGCGCCAACCAGGCGCTGGCCCAGGCAGAAAACTTCAAGGCGCAGACGTACGCTGTGCAAATCGAACGGCGCGAGACGGACAAAGCTCAGGCCACGCAGGATTCGACGGATTCCAGCATGCCAAGTCAAAGGGTAGAGGCGCGTATCTCTTTGCCCGTACGGTTTATGAAGGGCAAGTTGGTGAATGTGGACTGCTCGGCGGCACCGCAAGCGGTTTTGACCGTAGCCTCGGGAACCAGATCCCTGAAGCTGCATGTGAATGATCGTGCTCATGTAATCGTGATCGGAGCCGATGAGCTTTCTTGCGATTGGAAAGGTAAGAGCGTGGCAGTCAACTATCGTGAGCGTCCCGACGGCGAAGGCGACGTAGTTTCAGTGGAGATCCAATAGGAGATGGGAACTTCCTAGAGCAGTCCGCATCTAATCACCATGGCAAAAGAGCAAACAGCAATTTTCGGCGGCGGATGCTTCTGGTGTATCGAAGCCATCTTCCAGCGCCTTACAGGCGTGACCCACGTCGAGTCCGGCTACATGGGTGGACACATCGACAATCCGACGTACCGTCAAGTCTGCGGGGGCGATACCGGACATGTGGAAGTCGTGCGCGTCACCTTTAATCCCGATGAGATCACCTTCCGCGATCTCCTTGACGTGTTCTTCACAGTGCACGATCCGACAACACTCAATCGGCAGGGAAATGACACCGGCGAACAATACCGGTCCGTAATCTTCTACAACGACGAAGAGCAGCAGCGAATCGCCGAAGAAGTGATTGCGGAACTAACCGCATCCAAAGCGTTCCCCGAGCCGATCGTGACCGCGGTCGAGCCGGCATCGAAGTTTTACGTCGCCGAGGACTACCACCAGAACTACTACAACGAAAACTCGCGACAGCCCTACTGCATGTTCGTAATCTCGCCGAAGCTGGCGAAATTCGAGAAGAAATTTGCAGAGAAGATGAGAGCCTGACGTTACCACCGGCAGAAGAGAGAAAGCCTTCCGGAGACGGAAGGCTTTTCTGCGTCTGCGAGATCGCGAGATTCTGCCCCACTCAACGGGGGCTGTAGCGAGTGTTGCTCCTCCAATGGGTCTTCATGCGATCCCAAAGGGTTGTAACTCGCCAGGTGAGATGAGGCGCAATTGGACAACTGTGTTCCTGGAGAATGAGCGTGGGCTGTGGCTCTTGGTTGAAGTCGAAGCTGTCGAGCATGTCGCCTGCCTTCGAGTCCCGAGCGGTAAGGGCGGGCAAGCCAAACCTGTCCTCCGCGAATTTCAGGAATGACGAGAACTCATACTGCGTGTGGCTGACATATCCCTTTCGCGCGTACGGAGAGATGATCAACAACGGCACCCGCGGGCCCAGTGTCGAAGTGCCAATCGCGGGTGGCGGCACGTGGTCGTAGAATCCGCCGAAATCGTCCCAGGTCAGGAACACGACCGTGGAGTTCCACTCCGGACCCTGCATCACAGCGTTCAGTTGTTGGACGGTCCAGTTCTCGCCAGCACACGTGCTTAGCGGCGGATGTTCACTGGCATCACCGGTCACCAGCCAGCTCACGGCCGGCAATTTCCCGCTGCGGGCGTCGGAGGCGAACTGATCGTCGTCAACGACGTGCTCTGTCCACAGAGGACTCTCTCGGATGTGCTTGATCGCATCGAGAACCGACCACTGATAGCCATAGTTCCCTTTGGGCGGAGCATAGTATTTCCAGCTGACATGCGCTGCTTCGAGTGAATCGGCGAGAGTCTGAAAGTCGAAGCAGGGGGGCTCGGTGGTCAGACGGCCGTCCGGCTTCTGGACCGGAACACTTTGATCGTCATCGGAGTCACAACCCCAGTTGTAATGGTTCGGATGCGGGTTATCGAGGGTGTCACCATCCTCGCCGGCCACCGTGAAGAGATGATTCGGAAAGCTGGGCCCGGCCATCGACGAAAACATGCGGTCGGCCAGAACAAAGTTCCGTGCGTATGAGAAATAGTTCGGGATATCGGACTTGTGCAGCTGCGTGTAGGACAGCTTGTAGCCGTCCTCATCACCATTTTCCACGAGATCGAACTTGTTCATCTTGCCGTCGTTGATGGCGATGAGCGCATCACGCCAGCTATGACCGATGTCCCACGGCGTCTCGTCCGGCGCGTGCGCCAGCGGGATTGTTTTTCCGGAAGAGGTCATACCTGAAGTCGCGCCATCGCCTCCGCGGAACGTGCCGAAGTAGTGGTCGTAGGTGCGGTTCTCCTTGATCAGGAAAACGATATGCTGGATCTTCTTGATTCCCTCGCCGGGAGCGGGCTGCGTGCCGACTCGGATTGCAGATTGCTCCGGTGCTGCGTGCGAGCATCCGCTTACGGCGGAAAATAGAAGACACAGCGCACTCAGGGGGATCAGAAGGGAAAGTCGCGATCTCATGGACGGCTTTCTGTAGTTTCCTTTCGGAAGATCTGTCGCGGAATACAGTTGGGGCACGACATGGACGGCTGAAAACTTGACTAAATATCGATCAAACCCCGCTCATCAAGAAAAGTTTCGCGGTAATTGTCGGAGAACCGATCTTTAGGGCGATGGCTGACCGCAAGTGATAATCTTGACTGGTGTGCAAAACCTTTCACCTGGAAATAGAAGGCGGAATCGGAATGGGAGCAGGAGGGAGTCGGAGCCAAGATGGGTCAGGCAGCTTCCGGATCGTTTTCGGCGGGCACGGTAGCTGTAGGCTCCGTTCTCTCATCGAACAACAGTCGCCGCAGACTGCGCAGGTCATTGAGCGCACGGCTGCTGCTGTGCAGATGCTGCTGCAGTTTTTCCAGCTTGTACTGAACCAGCCGCAGTGCCTCCAGCCGCCGGTCCGGCTTTGCTCCGGAAGCCGCGGCGAGATCGGCGGCGACGTCCCGGCGCGCGTCCGTTACCGCCTCGAGCAGCAAGCGGACGTATTCGTGAGCATTCTCGACACTGTCAAACGGAGTCTCAGGTTGACTACTCATGACGAGACCTTCCGGGCTGGAAAGTGATGGCTGAGACGGTGGGATTTGAACTTGAGGCGGTGAGCAGGCGTGAGCGAGGCGGGAGCCTGCTGCCGAAATCCTGAGCGGAGCGAAGGACCTCTGCTGTGATACTGCGAAGGACAAGAATGGCGGAGAGGGTGGGATTTGAACCCACGATACCCGTTAAGGTATGTCCGCTTTCGAGGCGGATCGTTTCAACCACTCACGCACCTCTCCGGAGAAGCAGTCGCTGGTCGCTGGCCTTAGGCCCTCACTTCAGCCGGCGTCGTTACTCAGCCAGTTCTGACCAACGACGAACGACCACCGACTATCGACGGTTTCTAAAGAACTCCTGCAGCATTTCCGCTGAGCGACCTGCCAGCACCCCGCCACGAACGTCCATTCGATGATTCAGTTGCGGATGATTTAGCACCTGCAAAACTGAATGAACCGCGCCTGCTTTGGGGTCGTCTGCACCATATACCAGACGGCGGATGCGGGCATGAACCAGCGCGCCCGCACACATGACGCAAGGTTCAATTGTAGCAAACAGCTCGCAGTCGACCAGACGATGGTTACCGACGTTAACACCAGCCTCTCGTAACGCGACGATCTCGGCATGAGCGGTGGGGTCGTTGTCCGTGAGATTGCGATTCCATCCCCGTCCTACCACCTGACCTTCGCAAACCACCACCGCTCCCACTGGCACTTCTCCCGCCTCGAGCGCGTGTTGCGCGCAGCGCAGGGCTTCCTCCATGAGGATCTCGTCGGCGGCAATCGGCGGGTGTGCGCCGTCAGTTCGCGATTTTGGGCCGCCGCTCATCGGAGGTAGAAATATTGTACGGTCTTCAAGCGCCCGGGTCCCTTCGCAAGAGAACTTTCTTGCCGTCCACCGCGTATCAAGGTTCGTTCGTCCAGAGGGCAGGATGAAAGCTATCTTTGTCGGTCCCAACGGGCTTCGCGCCGGCTGGCGGTTCGCGATCTTTGTGTTTCTCCTGTTCGGCTTTTCCAAGTTGTTCTTCTGGGCCGTAACCACCGTCTTCCACTATCAGGAGCCGGCCGGCTGGTTCGCCAGGAACCTCGCGCTCGAAGGCGCACTCAGTTTCGGGGCGGCCTTGCTGGCGGCCTGGTTCATGTCGAAGATTGAGGATCGGCCATTTCGTGAGTATGGACTCACGCGAAGCGGCGCCTTCGGCAGATATTTCTGGGCAGGTCTGGTCTGGGGACTGGGTACCTCTGTCCTCATGATTCTCGCGCTCTCGATTCTGGGCGCAGCCACAGTGGGCGGCCTGGCGCTCCACGGCGCCGAGCTGCTCAGTTCGGCCTTCTGGTGGGGGCTCGCATTTCTTCTGCTCGGGTTCGCGGAAGAGTTCGCTTACCGCGGTTACTCGCAGGCCACGCTGGCGCAGGGCATGGGATTCTGGCCCGCTGCCATCTTGTTGTCCGCCATCTTTGGCGCGACCCACTATTTCGCCAAGCCCATGGAAAACTGCATGGACGCTGTGAGCGTCGGCCTCTTCGGTCTGTTCTGGTGTTTCACCCTATGGCGCACCGGGACGCTCTGGTTTGCGATCGGGTTTCATGCCATGTCGGACTACGCCGATATGGTCATCTTCGCCCAGCCCAATACCGGCAACCACGGCCAGAGCCTGACTGGGCATCTGCTCAACGTGACCTACCGCGGGCCCGACTGGCTTACCGGCGGACCGAGGGGCACAGAAGCGAGCGTAGTCGAGTTCCTGATCCTGGCTGTGATGTTTGTGATATTCGCGCGACTGTATCCCCGAGCCGAGAGTCGCCGCTAGCAGAAGAGGAAAGATGTTTCCGTCCGCCGTCTCAGATGATCCGCAGAACCGTGCGGACCACTTCCGGCACTACCGCGTGGACCACCTGGGGCACGACCGTCGCCACGACGCAGCGCGTTACAACCAGCGCCGGCAGGCCAACGAGAGCCCAGACAACGGTCGGTAGATTGGCGAGGTAGGCTTTCATAATCATGTCCTTGGGCTCTGATACGTAGACGGCCAGCGAGAAGTTCCGTGAGCCGGAAAGGTCGGATTCACCCAGCGTGGGGTAGGGAGGGCGCGGGCCGGTAGCTGCGCTCCTCCTGGAAAGCCTGCCGATGTCGCGAACCACCAGAACAGCGCGCTAAGCGGTCAGCGACAGGCTGTTGGGGCTTGATGGCACTCGCGCTCTCTCCGCACCGCTGCTTTGGGCCGTCGGCTGGTATTCCTGCAGGACGCGGTACGCTTGCTGTGCCGCTGTCAAATTGCCAGAGGACAGCGCCTGCCCTAACTCAGCAAATTCCTGCGCGATTGGGTTGATCCTGCTCGCGCCTCCGGAGAGGTGATGACGGTGGGGCGCCGCTAACGCTGAGGCCTGAACGTCCAGCTGAATGGCTGAATAGTCCTCCCGCGCGGCCGAGAGATTGCCAGCCTGCAAATTCTGGCCTAGCTGCTTGAATTCCTTCTGGAATTGCTGGATCCGGTTCTGCAGGCGGTCGGGAGCCTGGCCGAAGAAATCGTTGCTGGAAATGCCTGAAGCCAACATGGTTGCCTCCTTAGATTGTGGTAGCTCCATCGGCCCTTTGCGGTGGGGCGTCGAACGGTCCCGGCGGAAGGTCTCGGTGAATGCCAAGTAAATGAAGGCATGCTACGTACCAAAATCCATTGTTGGCGACGGTGAGCAAGGCCCTGTGATACTAGATACTTGGCGCGCATCTTCGCTTGGGCGGGCTGGGAAGTCTGCCGACGCTGGGCAATCCGTGCCCGGAGAAGCCCGGCAAAGCCTGCCCGTTCACGACCCCTGGCAAGCTGCGGTGGTATCCTAGACGCGTCATGGGAATGACCGAGATCTTCCGGAAGATATTTCTAGTGGACCTGCTCCAGGGTCTGAAAGTCACGTTCAAGTACCAGCATCCGAAAGAGATTTATACCGAGCAGTATCCCCTCGAACGGCCGCAGGTAGCGGAACGTTACCGCGGCGCGCCGCGGCTGAACGTCAATCCGGATACCAACGAGTCTCTCTGCATCTCCTGTGACCTGTGCGCACTCGCGTGTCCCGAAAACCTGATCGTGGTCACCAGCGAGCGTAACGAAAAAACCCGCCGTAAGGAGCTCGTCGCCTTCACCTACGACCTGAGCCGCTGTATGTTCTGCGGCCTGTGCGAAGACGCCTGTCCCACCGACGCCCTCGAACTCACCCAGGATTTCGAACTGGCCAGCTACTCGCGTGAAGGCATGATCTGGGATCGCGAGACGCTCGAGAAAGGTCCACGGCCCACGGTGTACAAGAAGTAGCTCGCACTCGCGGGTCCCAGTCGTTCTGACTAATTCTTCTCCAGGGTCGCCTTCATATTCACTTCCGAGCCAGCGAACACAGAAACGTCTTTGCTCCAGTCGGCGTACCCCTTCTGCGAAACTTTCACCGTGTGTTTACCCGCGGGAAGCTTCAGCGTGGCGGGGGTGTTGCCCACGAAGTTGTCGTCAACCGAGACATCGGCGCCATCCGGCACCGAGTTCAGAATGACTCTGCCTTCCTCCTTCGGGGCGGGGGTAGCGTCAGCGGGTTTGGTCATGGAGGGCGCTGCCGGGACCTCTTTCGGCTCGGGAGTCGCAATTGCTTTTTCCGTGCTCTTGACGGCTGCAGCCTGCTTCGTATCACCGGCGAGTTCGTCCGATACCTGCTCGTAGAATTTGTCAGCCATGCGGTCGCCCGCGCCCCACGACATGCCTTTCTTGTTCTGGACGTTGATGATGAGCGTCGCCTTGTCGGTTCCCTCCGGCTCGACCGAAGCATTGGCCACGAAACCTTCGGAAGCAAACGAGCGGCCGGTCTCGAACGTGAACATCAGCATCTTTTCGTTGACATAAGTGACCACGTGCCGCTCGCGAGCGGTCCGTACCGCCGCCAGAAATACTTGCTCGGAAGAATTGTTGTAGGTCTTCTTCTTCGGCTTCGCCTGCGCATAAACAGGCGCCAGGACCACAACGATGGCAACAACGGCGAACCAGAGCAACGCTGAACGCTTCATAGCTTCTCTCCGATGTGAATTTTCTGCTGCAAAACTCTGGGCAGATATTCCAGGCAAGCTAGGTGTCGGAAGTCGTAAGGGAAGATAGCTCCATCCGGGCGAAACTACACTATGCTGAGCGCCAAGGGATGTCAAATCTAGTCGCGAGAGGAGCGGCTTCCTCGGCACTCTCGGGGCCTTGCGTGCCCGCTCTCTACGGCCGCGTCATTTTCTCCGGCTTCATCAGCAGATCAAATTCCTCACGCGTAAGATATCCCAGCTTCAACGCCGCATCGAGCAGGCTTATTTTTTCGACATGCGCCGTATGCGCGATGTGCGCCGCCTTGTCATATCCCACCTTCGGAGCGAGCGCCGTGACCAGCATGAGCGAATTCTTCACGTACCAGTCCACCTTGGCGCGATCGACTTCAATGCCCTTGACCATGTACTCGACATACCCGTGGCAGGCGTCGGTGATCAGCGTGACCGAATGCAGAAAGTTGTAGATGATCACCGGCTTGAACACGTTAAGCTCAAAGTTGCCCTGGGACCCGGCGAATCCCACCGCCGCCGTAGCTCCATGAACTTGCACGCAGACCATCGTCATCGCTTCGCACTGCGTGGGATTGACCTTGCCCGGCATGATGGACGATCCCGGCTCATTCTCCGGAATCGACAGCTCGCCCAGACCGCACCGCGGACCGGAAGCCAACCAACGAATATCGTTCGAAATCTTCATGAACGAAGCCGCCAAAGTTTCCAAAGCCCCTTGCGCAAACACGATCTCATCGTGCGCCGAAAGTGCGGCAAACTTGTTGGGATGCGAACGGAAGGGAAGTCCCGTCAATTCGGCAATCTTTTTTGCGGCGCGCTCGGCAAACTCCGGATGCGCATTCAGCCCCGTCCCCACCGCCGTCCCGCCGATCGCCAGATCGTAGAGTCCATCCAGCACCTGCTCCAGCCGCTTGATGTCGCGATCGAGCAAGCTGGCCCAGCCGCCAAATTCCTGTCCAATTGTCAACGGCACAGCATCTTGTAAATGCGTGCGGCCAATCTTCACCACGCCCTCAAATTCCTTCGCCTTGGCGGCGATCGCATCGCGGACGGTCCTGATCGCCGGAATCAATGCGCTCCTAACCCGCTCCGCCGCTGCAATGTGCATCGCCGCCGGAAACGTGTCGTTCGACGACTGCGACATGTTGACGTGATCGTTCGGATGCACCGGTTTCTTCGAGCCCATCGCATTCGGGCCGCCTGCAATTTCAATCGCGCGATTGGAGATCACCTCGTTCACGTTCATGTTGGTCTGCGTGCCCGACCCGGTCTGCCAGATGCGAAGAGGGAATTGGTCATTCAACTTGCCGGCGATAACTTCGTCCGAAGCCTGCGTGATGAGCTTCGCCAGGTCGGCCGGGAGCTTGCCGAGGTCCTGATTCACCAGCGCGCAAGCTTTCTTAAGAATGCCAAACGCCCGAATCAGCTCTGGAGGCATGACGTCCCGCCCAATATCAAAATGCAGTAGCGAGCGCTGCGTCTGCGCCCCCCAGTAAACATTCGCCGGGACTTCGATCTTCCCCATGCTGTCCGATTCAGTGCGGGTCTTGACCTGGGTGGGGCCCTGGGACTGGGTGGCCGGTTCGGCATGAGTGGACATGATGGTCGAATCTCCTGCGCGTCGGACCGGACCGGGAGGAATCAGATCCCTCGGACGCGATAGTAGCAACCGAACATTATAAGGGGCGGATCGTCGCGGCCCTATCCAGCGGTCCAGATTTTGTGGGAGGGTAGGGCTTCACAAGCTGCGGAAAAACTCGGGTTCGCATCAGGGCACGGCTTCAGCCGTGCCGCCAGGGACGGAACTGGTTCCGGCTTTAGCCGCTAAGGGACGACGTTGGAGTCATGCGGCACATTCCAGTTGCATCGAGATCACAATCAAACTCGATTCTGGTCGGCAAGCTGCCGGGTTACCAAAGGGATATTATCCTGACACAATCCGCGACACCACGGTACGCAGGGCCCACTCATTCGCAAAGTACGGGTTCAGTCTCATGACATCCTTTACAGAATGTCCCGGGACATCCTTTACACTCCCCGCGCGGGTGTAGTTAGCGCCTGCCCGATGCCTGTGCAACCACACACGAACCAAAGCATATTTTCGCTGCGAGGCCGGTATTCTGAAGGCCTCCTCCTGGCCCCACTGAAAACACCACCGTATCGCCGGCATTCAAAGTGAGGTTGGTCTTGAACTTCACGATTTGTCCAACCGACGTAACGCTCGAGTTGAAAACGACATTGCCGTTCGCCACAACGGCGACGATAGTACCGATGCCGTACTGGGCACCCCGAAATTTACTCACGATCACGTACGTGCCACTAGCAGGCACGGTGAAGACAAGATCGGAAAACTGTCCGCCGATTCCCGACACGAGCAGAAACTCGTTCTTCAGGAAATTGACATTGCCATCGTTAAAGGCTGGTCCGTGGTTATACTCCGCTGACGGTGAATTCCCTATATCCACTGATGGCGACAACCAGTATTGTGCATTGGGCCCGTTAACTCCGTTTTGCACGGTTTGATCGTAGAGTGTAATCGCGCCTGTGAAACCCGACGAATAGCCATAAGACCATACGCCGTTGGGGTTCTGCTTGTTTTTCCATCCCTTCTCGAAAGAACTGGCTGCGTTATAGATCTGAGTCCACGCGACGCCGGGGATAAGACTGAAGGCGACAACAAACGCCGCCGATAGAAACCTGGATTTCGCCGAGATATACATTCTGGTTCCTCCTTGCCGCCCGCGCTGCGCTGCGGAATATTCTACGCATGCAACTCCAAGGCCTTGACCTGGTCATCATGCGGGCTCCTTCTAATTGGCCCCATTGCCGATGCTGGCACAGATCGGAGTCAAGTCAATGGGCGTGGAGCAAGATGATATGAACTTGATATGAAATCGCGGCCGATTTATGGAACCACGGTCCATAACGGCCTGATCCAGTTGGTCCAGGGCGGAAACGTGTTTGAGATCATACCGTAACCCTGCGATCTCGCTTTTTCGTAGTTTCTCGCCGGCCTCCTTCGAGGCCTTTTTTTTGGCCTCCGCGCTCTCCCGGTCACTGCGGGGCGACACCTTCGACGATAAATATGCGGCTCTTGGCTGCGCTTTGCCGGATCGGCCTGATCGCCGCATAGGCCGGCGAGTCGTACCATTCACGTGCTTTCTCGGCGCTGTCGAAAGCGATTACCACGATGCCGCCCTTTGGCGCTTCGCCTTCGAGAGCCTGGATCTTGTTGCTGCGAACCACATAGTGGTGATTGAAAGGCGCCAGCGTTTCCGGCACCTTCTCGCCATATTTCTGCATGGTAGCGAGGTCCGTTACCTCGACTTCCGCGATTACGTAGCCAGGTGGCGTCTTGACTTGTTGCGCTTGAATCGCCATGGCGCCAGCAACGCCGATCGAAATGCCAGCCAGAACTGCCAGCGCCAGTTTGAGGTTCGTTTTCATTGGATGCATTCTCCCCTGCGGGTTTGTACCGGTAAGCGCGCTTGCGCGTAGATTAGGTGGAGGATGCAGTCGAGTCAAGAACGCACAATTTCGAGACATACTTTCCAATTGGATACTCGGAGAATGCCGCATGCGGAAGATCGGGAGCGAAACAGTTGGCGAATGCCCTTGCGAATATGCCCTTCGCTACATCGGTGGCGCCTGGAAGATCCCCATCGTTGTGCTTTTAGAGCGCACGAAGATTCGGCGCCACGCTGAGATCAAGCGAGTCCTGCGGGGCATTACTCCGAAGATACTCACCCAGCAACTGCGCGAGATGGAGCGCGATCGCTTGATCCAGCGCACGGTGTACGCGGAAGTTCCGCCCAGAGTTGAATACCAGCTTACGACATTCGGCGAAACATTACGTCCCGTCATTGATGCGATGTATACCTGGGGCACACAAACGCGGGAGGCGACCTCACGCATGATGTTAACTAAAACGAACTCAAGCCCCGGCGGAGCGGAATCACAAAGAGACAGCGTACCAGCCCAGTCAAAAGCCGAAGCTTGCCCTTAGCGGATCGGAATCAACGGCGCGTTGCCCAGCCTTGGCTTCTCCGTTACATGAGTCCAAAGCGTCCAGTATGCATCTACGTTAGGCATGGCACATTTGAGGGAATTCAGCCTGGCCGAGGCCATCGCGGTTCTCACGCGCACGCCCACAACCGTAAATGCGCTGTTGCGCGGGCTGCCCAACGCGTGGGTGCGCACTAACGAAGGAAAAGATACCTGGAGCGCGTTCGACATCATAGGCCACCTGATCGTTGGAGAACGCACTGACTGGATGCCGCGGGTGCGGATCATACTGGAGAACGGCGAAGCGCGGCCATTTGATCCCTTTGACCGCTTTGCGCAGGTGAAGGAGAGTCAAGGCAAGTCGCTGGAGCAGCTCCTGGACGATTTCACCCGCCTGCGAATGGAGAATCTAGCCGCTTTGCAAGCACTGAATTTGCAGCAGGAAGACTTGACCCGGCGAGGAAAGCATCCAGCGCTGGGAGTGGTGACGCTCGCGCAACTTGTGGCGACGTGGGCGGTTCACGACCTCACTCATGTGCATCAACTGTCGCGCGTGATGGCCCACCGGTACCGTGATGCCGTCGGTCCGTGGAGCGCCTATCTGGGCGTGCTGCAGTGTGGTGGTCATAGCGCTCCGTAAGTAATCGAAAGGAAGCAAATGAAACGCCGCAATTTTATCCAGGCAGTCGCCAGCACCACTGTGGCTGCTGGTTTAGGAGCTTCAACTCACGCCATGTCGGTTACAAATCCGAATCCGCCGGTCATGGAACTGCGAGTCGCACTGACTACCGAGGCTTTTGATCGACTGGCGAGTTTCTATCGCCAAGGGCTCGGCCTCGAGCCTTCACAGGTGTGGCCTGCAGATCAAGGTCGAGCGCTGGTCCTTGATATGGGCAGGGCTACCCTCGAAGTGTTCGACGAAAAGCAGGCCCAGACGGTCGATCAAATTGAGGCCGGTCGCCGAATTAGCGGACAGATCCGATTCGCACTACAGGTGCCTGATCTTGATGCCGCAATGAAGCGGCTGCAAGCGCACGGAGCGACTGTCGTGCACGCTCCGGTCATCGCTCCATGGGGCGATAAAATCGTGCGATTCCAGGACCCTGATGGAATGCAAATCACGCTCTATCAGACACCGGGTAAATCCTGATTGGGGTTCGTGACCATACGAGCGATTTAAAGAGGGGCTGACCTGTAGGATCAGATCGATTTCACCGGAACCGCCAGTAGATCATCCACCAACCCGACTTCCTTCTGCACAAACGGCTCCGCATAGGTGACGCCGCCCAGCATTCCATAAAATCGCGCCATGGATTCCACCCGCGCGCGAATCTCGGCCTGAGCAGGGAAGATCCCGCTGCCCGCCTGCTGATCGCTGAACTGGGATTTGTAGGCCATCAGAGATGCGAAGCGCGTTTCAAAATGATCCGTGATGTCCACGACAAACGTCGGACGCACGTCGTGGTACAGGCTGGCGTAAATGATCTTGAAAGGACGATGCGGCGCGACGCCCTCGGGAGCCAAAACGCCGGAGGTGTAAAAAGACGGGCTCTCCCCAACGACAGGAGGAATATGGCTGATGTCCAGTTTCGCGAGTCCCGCCAGAAAGCACGCTTCATAACCCAGCACCGAAGCGGTGTAATGATCCGGATGACGCCCCTGCCAATAGGGGAGGATCAACACCTTTGGTCGCTGCTGCCGGATCACGCGCGCTACCTTCAGGCGGTTCTCCCAGGTGTTCTCGACGCGTCCATCAAGAATGTCGAGCGCCGCGCGCCACGAGACTTTCAAAATGCGCGCCGCTTCAGTCGCTTCGCGCGCCCGGTCTTCGGCGGTGCCGCGCGTGCCCATTTCCCCTTGCGTGAGGTCAAGAATGCCAGTGCGGTATCCGCGTTCGGCCATCTTGAGCAGCGTGCCGCCGCAGGTCTGCTCCACATCATCACGATGCGCGGCCAGAGCGAGAATGTCGAGGGTCCCGATAGGTGACAGGGCGTTAGCGGTTAGCATTTGGCACTTAGCATTTAGCCAAACCTCTTGGCGCAAGGCTTGGCTAAGTGCCAAGTGCTAACTGCTAAATGCTGCTCTTCTTCCGATTCGCGACCACAAACGCCAATCCAAACATGAACAAAGTGAACAGCAGCAGCGTCAGAATCGACGAAGCCAGCGTAAACGGGTGGGTTGCCGCCGGATACATCAGGGAGCGCAAGGCCTCTACGCCGTAAGTCAGCGGATTGACATACATCAGCACCTGCATCCACCAGGAAGCGCCGGAGAGAGGGAACAGGGCGCCCGAAAGCAGCCACAGCGGAATCAGGAACAGGTTGATGATGGCATGAAACGACTGCGTCGAATCCATCGGCCAGGCAATCGCGAAGCCGAGCGCAGTCAGCGCGAACGAAACCAGGAACACTGTCAATACGATCAGGCCAAATGAGCCGAGCGTCAGGTGAATGCCGACGAGCGGGGCGAATACCAGAAAGATCAGCCCCTGAATCGTGGCCAGCGTAGTGCCACCCAGAACTTTTCCAAGAACAATCGCGCTGCGGGGCACGGGCGCGACCAGCACGGATAGCAGGAAGCCTTCGCTCCGGTCTTCAATCACCGACATCATGGTGAAAATCGAAGTGAACAGCACAATCATCACCAGGGCACCGGGGAAAAAATAATCGAGATAGTGCTGCTGCCCGGCCGCCTCCCCGGAGCGGAATGAAGTCCCAAAGCCCGACCCGATCACAATCCAGAAAAGCAGCGGAGACAGGATCACTCCTGCCACCCGCGCCCGCTGCCGGTAGAAGCGGACGACTTCCCGCCACCAGAGCGTGAAGGCGGGCAGGGCGAGGCCCGCAGACTGCGCGTCGTTTGCCGGAATTGCGACGGTACCCATTTTGAAATTGGTAGTCGGGTATTTTTGTGATGTAAGCCACTCGGGGCCCAGGTCGTGAAATTGCAATGTTACCTGATTAGCAAATCACCAATCCTTCACTTCTTCTTGTCCGTCTTGGCCGCAGCCGCTTCCTCGTTCCAGAACCTATGTCCGGTTCGATGAATAAACACATCTTCAAGCGTGGGCTTTCTCACGCTCAGCGCCTGGATTTCGCCAGGGAACGCTTCCACCACGTCAGGCACGAAGCGGTGCCCATTTTCAATTTCCAGACGGACATGCGCGTCCATCACGCTGGTATCCACGTGAAACTTGCTTCGAATGTGCTCTGCTAACTCTTCGGGATCCCGCGCTTCTAGCAAAACGATGTCGCCGCCGATCTCGCGTGTCAACTCCGCCGGCGTTCCGAGCGCCACCAGCTTGCCTTCATTCAGGATCGCCAGCCGGTCACAGCGCTCGGCCTCTTCCATCAGGTGGGTGGTGACGAGGACAGACACGCGCTCCTGATCGCGCAGAACCTCGAGATACTGCCAAAGATCACGCCGCGCGCCGGGATCAAGCCCGGTAGTGGGCTCATCGAGCAAGAGAACTTCGGGATGATGCAGCAGCCCCTTCGCCAGTTCAATGCGCCGCTGCATCCCACCGGAAAAGGTTTCCACTCGATCGCGGGCGCGATCCAGCAACCCTACCCGCGTCAGGATCTCTTCTATCCGTCGCTTCAGCGCGGGACCGCGCAAGCCGTAAAGATGCCCCTGATGCCATAGGTTCTCGTAGGCCGTGAGCTTCGGGTCCACGCTCTGCGCCTGAAATACGACTCCAATGTGCCGCCGCAGCGTGGCCGGCTCGCGTACCACATCCAGGCTGGCGATCTGAGCGCTACCCGCGCTGGGCACCATGAGAGTGGAAAGGATTCGAAACAGAGTCGTCTTGCCGCTTCCGTTCGGGCCGAGCAGCCCAAACAGTTCCGCAGGGCGCACATCAAAAGAGATCCCGTTGAGCGCCGCGCGATCCTGGTAGCGGTGAACCAGGTCGCGCACTGAGATGACCGCTCCCGCGCGGATCGACTCGACTTCCAATGGCGCGAGCTCGACGGTAGTCGATTTCGGGGTCACAGGCTATTTTACGACGTTGATCATCATCAGCGCGAACAGCAAGGGAAGGTAAATCACGCTCGCTTGCAGAAGTTGACGAGCGCGCTGCTTCGATCGCGGCGCATTCATCGGCAGCCCCAGCCGGACCAGCCGCCCGCCAAAATAGCAGAGCGCGATTCCCATTATGATTGCGCCCGCTGCGTAGATCTTACCGGACATTCCAAGAATCGTCGGCGCCAGGCTGATCGGAATCAGCGCCAGCGAGTAGAGCAGAATTCGCCTGCCGGTGGCACTTCCATCCTGTTCGATGGCCGGAAGCATCCGGATGCTGCCCGCCGCATAGTCTTCGCGATAGAGCCACGCGATCGAGTAAAAATGCGGGAATTGCCAAACGAACACGATCACGAACATCACCAGCGCGCCCCACTCCAGACGCCCGCGTGCCGCGACCCATCCGAGCACGCCCGGCATTGCGCCCGGAAAGGCGCCGACAAACGTGCACACCGGATGGATGCGTTTCAGCGGCGTGTACGCCGCCAGATAAACGAAAGCCGTGGCCAGCGCCAGCAATCCGGTTAGCGCGTTGGCGGCCCATGCCAGGTAAAACGCGCCGCCGACGGTGAGCAGCGCCCCCGCGATCGTGCCATGCAGCAGGCTCATCCGGCCGGAAGGCAACGGACGATTCGCGGTGCGCCGCATGCGAGCGTCAACGTCATACTCCATCACTTCATTGAGCGCGGCAGTCCCACCGGAGACCAGCCCGATCCCCAGAAGAGCATGGAACAAGCCCCACGAAAGCGAAGTGACGCCGTTCTTGAGCGCGCCAAAATAAAAACCACACCATGCGGTCATGACAATCAGCGTCGTAACCCGCAGCTTGGTGAGCTCAGCATAATCAGCGAGGAGCGTTGGGATCCGGCCGCGAGATACGGGAGAAAGCTGGGTAGAAACGCTCATGCGGCAACCGGCTTCTGCTCGCGCCCGGGAACCCGTTCCGCGAAAGAGACGGGAACGTGCCGCCAGACTTGAATCGCGAGAATCACGGTAGTAGCGAGGAGCAAGGCTCCCACCGCAACGTGGACGACAGTCGAGACAATCATGGGCAGCTCGGGCTGGGCCGCGTCGTGACCCCACATGACACGCGTAATGAAGGCCAGAAATCCAAGGCACAGCTGCGCCACCATCAGGCTTAGCATCATGACCGCTGGACGCCGAACCGCGTCAATTTGCGGATACACGGAAATCGCTCGAATCGCAGTCCACGACAACACGATCGCGACCACCCCGGCGTGCACCACGTGCGGCCACCAACTCAATCCTTTGTGGCGGAACATCGCTCCCAGGATCAACTGGGCGTAGAGCACGAAGATCGAAAGCAGGGTCAGGGTGAAGAGGGAAGGGCGGCGCTGATCCAGTTCCACTCGCGGCTGCTCCTCCACCCATCTGCGTCCGGTAAATACGGCAATCGCAACCGCGATGCAGAAGAATGTCTGAGCCAGCGCCGCGTGCGCGCTCGAAATCACAGGAGGAAGATAAAACAGCACGGTGATGCCGCCGAGAATGCCCTGGAAGATCACCGTGCCGAGCGCTGCCACGCCCAGCAGGCGCAACCAAAACCGCTTCTCCACCCGCCAGGTCCATGCCGCCAGGATGATCGTCAGCAGTCCCACGAACTCCGCCACCATCCGATGGCCGTGTTCGTAAACAACGCCGCCCACCATCTGCGGCATTTTGTACAACGACCCGAAGCTGGTCGGCCAGTCGGGAACAGAGAGGCCGGCGTCGTTGCTGGTCACCAGCGCTCCAGCGACGATCAACAACAATGTCACGCAGGAAGTAAAGATGGCGAAGCGGTGCAGCCCGTGATGGTACGGAATGGCAATCGACTTCAGATTGGACCCCACGGCAACCCCGGGGGATGCGGCTCTACAAGGCGCATCCTGGTGTACGAGCAAACAGGACATTCTAGCAGAAGAGCCGATGCCCTCACCCGGCGACCGGAGCGGTGGGGGTGTGCGTTTCTATCGCTGCAATGATTGCGTCGGCAAACTCCGATGTACCTGCCGTGCCCCCCACGTCCCGAGTCAGTTTGCTGCGGTCGCGGTAGACGTGATCCAGAGCGTTACGAATCTTCAGCGCCGCATCATGCTCGCCAAGATGGCGCAACATCAGCAGAGCCGAGCGCAAAACGGCAGTCGGATTGGCCAGGTTCTTGCCGGCGATGTCCGGTGCAGAGCCATGCACTGCTTCGAAGATCGCGCATTCATGTCCAAAATTTGCGCCCGGTACCAGGCCCAATCCGCCCACCAGGCCCGCGCACAGATCAGAAACAATGTCTCCGTACAAATTCTCCATCAGGAGAATGTCGTACTGATACGGATTCATCACCAGCTGCATGCACGTGTTGTCCACGATGTGCTCGCCGTAAGTGATCTCCGGATATTCCTTCGAAACCGCCCGGGAACAACGCAGGAACAGGCCATCCGACAACTTCATGATGTTGGCCTTGTGGATGGAATGAATCTTCTTGCGCTGGTTCTTGCGCGCATACTCGAAGGCGAACCGCGAAATTCGCGTGGACGCCTTCTCGGTGATGATCTTCAGGCTCTCCACCACGCCCGGGATGACTTCATGCTCGATCCCGGAATAAAGTCCTTCGGTGTTCTCGCGGAAAATGATGAGGTCGACATTCGGATAACGCGTGGGGATGTGCGGCAGGTTGCGAATCGGCCGGAAGTTCGCAAATAACTCGAACTTTTTCCGCAGTTCGACGTTGATGCTGGAGAAACCCCCGCCAATGGGAGTCGTGACCGGACCTTTTAACCCGACCCGCGTGCGCTCGATCGATTCCGTGAGCTCCCTCGGGATATATTCCTTGTACTTCTCAAAGGCCTCCGCCCCCGCCGCAAAGCTTTCCCACTCGAACTTGACCCCCGTCGATTCGAGAATGCGGACCACAGCCTGCGTGACTTCCGGGCCGATTCCGTCTCCGGGGATCAGTGTGACGCGATGTGCCATAACGCAGACGTGACGTCCCTATGGGGCTCGCTTGAATTGCTCTACGGTCGGCACTCACGTGCCGGGCCTTCTTGTTCCGCCGCTTCGCGGCTACTGCCAATCCCAGGGTTGAAATCCTATTTTGCCGCGGTCTTACCCTTGGGTTCCGGCGTTTCCTTTGTCTTCAAAAGGTCCTTCAACTCGGCCATGAACTCCTGCACATCTTTGAAATCCAGATAGACGGAAGCAAAGCGCACATACGCAACTTTGTCATACCGCCGTAGCCGGCTCATGATCAACTCACCCAGTTCGCTGGTCTTGCGCTCGCGCTCGGCAGACTCGATCACAAAAGATTCGGCTTCATTGACGATCTGTTCAAGCCTGCTGATGGGCACCGGCCTTTTTTCGCAGGCGCGCATCAGGCCATTCAAAATCTTCTGACGGTCAAAACGTTCGCGCCGGCCGTCCTTCTTCACCACCATGTAGGGGATTTCGTCGATCCGCTCATAGGTCGTAAAGCGCTTCTCGCACTGCAGGCACTCGCGGCGTCGGCGGATCGAGTCCGCTTCCTTGCTTTCGCGCGAATCGACCACCTTGTCATTTTCAAACCCGCAGAAGGGGCACTTCATATGGCGCTAGGTATCGCTCAGGAGTACTAGTAATTGTAGCAGGGGACGCGATCGGCCCTAGTGAACACTTGCCCGCTGGTGATGCGGAGAGTTCCTATAGTGTTCCGCCAGCAGGTCTTCGCCCCAGTCGCCGTTGAAGTCCCGCCAGACGCAGTGAATATGATTGGCGTTGTTCTGGGTGTTGTCGTACTCGATCAGAAACGTGCTGCCCTGCACGCGATAGTAGTGACCTTCGCCCTTTTCCAAACCGCCCATCCAGGCGAATTTGATCTGATCGAAGCCGGCCTGGCGGAGCTTGTCCAGCCGCTGGCGTGCCTGTGCCCGCGGTTGCGCGCTCAGATATTCTTCGATCAAGGCCATCAGCATACCCTGCTGATCTTTGCTGAGCTTGCCGTAAGCGACGCCCTTGTCCTCCTGGATGGCCGCCTTGCGCTGATTGGTCGTCACGATGTCGCTGGGCGCGGTCACCTGTACAACTGCTTCCGCGCGTTGCGACGCTGTCAGTGACTTCACCAGCGACCGTCCCAAATCTTCTTCCGCGCTGAGCACGCGCGTGCCTTTCATTGGGCCCTCGAGCACCTCTGCGGGATTCGCGCCGAAGAATTGCGGGCTGCTGCCGATCGACTTGCCGTTCACAATCGTCCAGTTCTGTGAACAGTGATGGCCTTCATAGCGCCAGCCCCAGGCTCCTTCCGCGGCTGGTTCTCCGAAGAAAGTAAAGAAGTACATATCAGGGTCTCGCGTTGGCCCCTTGCCTTGCTCGATTTCGCGCAGCACGTCTTCGAGCTTGCGGATCGTCTCCGCCTTGCTGTAGCCCTTCTCGCTCAGGCCGGCGTGCAACAACGCCAGCGCTGCTCGCTGCTGCGACGCATTCAGTTCTTTCAGGGGAACGCCCTTTCGAGATACAGGAGTGTAGAACCAGTGGAACCGTTCGTCGGAGTTGAACGGCAACATGGCCTTCGACTTCTGCGCGGGATCTAGTGTCGCCAGGAACGCGCGGGCGGCATCTAGCATGCCGGAAGCAGAAGGAGCGGCCTCCGCTGCGACCGCCTGCGCGATGCACAGGATCAGAACACACGCGAACACGAAGTTTCTCTTCACGTTGCCTCCTACGGAGTGAGTTGGCGATGGCGGCATGGACTCACCAGGGATGAACTCTCAGGAGCCAGACTCGGCCGGCAACGCATCCTCTGCCTGGGCCGTCTCCTCCGACAGTTTGCGCAGCGACAACCGCTCCCGGTGCGCGAGAAATAATCCCACTGGCACCACTGCCATAAACGTCACCAGCCACAACATGATGCCGCAACTTGCAGCCATTTCCTTGGGCACCTCGAATACCCGCTCCAACGTTGCGATGGTGGCGAGCTGTGATCCGCCTCCGATCCCAGGCAACTGTACTAGTGAGCCAATCATGCTCGCCCCCATCAGCACGAGCACCTGCGATCGCTGAATATCGAGAACGTCCACTCCGTAAGAGTGCGCCACATCCTGGTAGGCCATGATGATCATGAACCACATGGCAAGAGACAGTGTGACCAAGGCGGCCAGTGACCACGGACCATGAATCGTATCCAGTCCGCTGCGGAATTCGCGGATGCGCATGGCGATCTTGTGCCCAAGGTTGGCTGCCAGATGCGAGAAGCGGCGCTCCACCCAACTGGCGATGCCTTCGCCCTTTGTGTGCACGGCGATCGCGCCCACCACCATGCCCACAACCAGCAAAACCAAAAGAACGCCACCTTTCTGGAAATAGCTATACAGGGGCAGCTCTCGCGGGCCAGCGGCCAGAAAAATCGCACTCACCAGCAGCACCGTAAAGGCGCCAACATCGAAAATCCGCTCCACCGCCCACACCGCGATCTGGGAGGAGAGAGGCAATTCCTGACGGCGCGCGATCAGATAGGGCCGAATCAATTCCCCGGGACGACCCAACAGTGCCAGTCCCGTGAATCCGATGATGGTCGGCGCAACCAGGCTTAGCGCCGACGCCTTAGGCCGCACCGGTTTCAGGAAGATCTTCCAGCGGATGGCGCGCACCACGTAAGCGAGGTAGATGAGAGCTACGCCGTGCGCGATGTGGTACCAATTCTGCGGGCGAGTCTCGCGGAAACGGGCCCAATCAAAGTTCTGCCATGACCGAAACTGCAGATAGACCAGCACCACCAGCACCAGGAACAAGGCGGCATAAATCAGGTATTTTTTCTTGTTCATGTAGTGCGGAGATCAGGAGTGGCGCCAGCGCGCCGGGCACGTCCCTGAATGAAGGTATATGAGAGTGCCGGAAGGGTCAACGTGAACAACGGGAGCGGGGAAGGGCACGCCTTGCGTCAGTACAAGAATTCTCAGAGCGATTCTGGGTGGAGCAGCGGTTCAGCGCTGCATCTCGTCCGGCAATTAGGACCGGCTTCAGCCGCCGAGGTGCTACAGTCCGAGGAACTCTAAGCTCTTCGCGCTTCAGTCGTGCCGCCGAGCGGTGACATCACGACGTTCTTTGGCCGCCGAGGACACTGACTCTTTTTTCGTAGATCGGTTTGCCTTCGCTGCCGCAGCCGCCTGCTTCTCCTGCTCAATCTTCTTCCGGTTGTAGTCGCGGACCACCTTTGCCACGTACGTCCGCGTCTCTCGAAAGGGCGGGACACCTTGATACTGTTCCACCCGCAGCGGCCCCGCGTTGTAGGCCGCCAACGCTTTCACCAGGTCAAAGTTGTAGCGCTCCAGAAGCTGGCGGAGATAGCGCGTTCCTCCGCTCACATTGGCCTCCGGATCGAGCGGGTTCGTCACTCCGAGCCGCCCGGCCGTGCCGGGCATCAACTGCATCAGGCCTTGTGCGCCTTTGCGCGAGACTGCCCGCGAGTTAAATCCGCTCTCGGCCCGGATCACGCTGTTCACCAGATCCGGATCCAGATGGTAAGCGGTACTCGCCGAATTCACCACCTGACTCAAATCCACGGCGGACGCCGCACTCGCTGAGGATGCCTCGGGCCACCGCGGCGGCGAAAGATCCTTTTCAAACCCCTCGATCTCAACGGTCGGCACGTCGATGTAGCTGGAATCGCCGGCAGCAAGAAACAGCCGCGTACTTTCTCCCACCACCTGGCGTCGCTCATGCCGGATCGAGAACCCGTTCCGCAGAAGGGCCAAGTCTGAGGCGGCAACCGAACATGGAAGAAGCGCCATGGCGAAAGCGGCGAACACAATCGCCCTTCGAATTGGTCGGGTTCCGTTCATTCCACTCTGCTCAATACCGGTCCCAGCGGAGTCCCGCGCAGCACGTGCTCGATGGCTGCGGCCACACCACTCTCCGCGTTCGACCGCGTGAGCGTCCAGCCCCGTCCCAGCAATTCTTCGGAGGCATTCCCCATGATAAAAGGCCGTCCGGCAAAGGCAAGCATTTCGATGTCATTGTAGTTGTCACCAACGGCCATGACCTGCTCGCGCGTAATCCCCCGGTAATTCGCCCAGCGTTCCAGGGCGTGCCCCTTGGAACAGCCATCGTTCAGCACATCGACGATGGAAAGATCGGGTCCCGGATACTCCGTCCGCAAAACCGTAACCGGCAATCCACAACTCTCGAGCACTTGCAAGGCCTGCTGCATCCGGG
>JACXTT010001305.1_pt1 | contig 41986 bp, 36 predicted proteins | sample 9270951 | NCBI WGS metagenome assembly JACXTT01 (sample SAMN15532306, study PRJNA645909) | rock metagenome | isolation source: weathered quartz diorite | place: Puerto Rico | collected 2017-06-21
TGTCGTTCCGGTTGCTGGCGAAGACCAAGGTCTTTCCGTCCGGGCTGAACATCGGAAATCCGTCGAACGTCTCGTTGAACGTGATCTGCTCGGCGCCGGTTCCATCATCGTTGATCATCCAGAGGTCGAAATTGCGCCCCCCGGGATCCCCTACGTTCGAGGCATAGATGATGCGCTTCCCGTCCGGGAAGAAATAAGGGCCGAAATTCGCCGCGCCGTTGTGGGTCACCTGCCGGGCGTTCTTGCCGTCGGCGTCCGCGACATAGAGCTCGAGCGTCATCGGCCGGATCTGGCTCTCGGCGATCAGCTCCTTGTAGGCGGCGATCTCCGTGTCGGTCTTGGGGCGGGAGGCCCGCCAGACGATTCGCTTCCCGTCGCGCGAGAAGAAGGCGCCGCCGTCGTACCCCAGTTGATTCGTGATGCGCTTCACGTGCGAGCCGTCGGCGCTCATCGTGTACAGGTCGAGGTCGCCGTTCCGGAGCGACGTGAATATGATCGTCTTGCCATCGGGAGACAGCGTCGCTTCGGCGTCGTACCCCGGGTTGTTCGTCAGGCGCTTGATCCCGCTTCCGTCGGCGTTGGCCGAGAAGATCTCGTAGCCGGAATACAGCTTCCAGACATACCCCTTCGAGTAGTCCGGCGGCGGCGGGCACGCGTCGCCCGCCAGGTAGGTCGAGGCGTAGAGGATCCTCTTCCCGCCGGGGAACACGTAAGAGCAGGTCGTCCTCCCTTTCCCGTTGGACACTCGATGAACGTTGCCGCCGTCCTTGTCCATCATGAAGATCTGATCGCACTCCATCCCTTCGTGCTTGGACTGGAAGATCAGCTGCTTGCCGTCGGGGGACCAGTAGGCCTCGGCGTTCTCGCCGCCGAAGGTCAGCTGGCGGATGTTCGCCAAATGGACCTCGCGAGGATCGCGGAGGAGGTCCCCCTCGCCGAACGCGGGGAGGACGATCACGCAGACGATCAGGAGGCGTCGCATCACGCGCGCACCAAGTCGGCCGCGAGCAGGGCGCGCCAGGCGTCCGGGATGGGCGTCGACGCGCGGGCCTTGTAATCGTATTGAACCTGGGTCGAGACCCCCTCGACCACCAAGCGACCGTCCTCCCGGCACCGGCCTTCGTAGGCGAGATCCCAGGAGCTCCGCCCCAGCCGAACCGGCGCGCAGCGCATGTCGATCGTCTCGAACATGTAAACCGGCGAGCGGAAGTGGACCGTGACGGACGCGAGGACGAAGTCGACCTCGTCCATCGTGCGCATCCCGCGGCGCTCGCGGACGTAGCTCGTGCGCACCTCCTCGAACCAGTTGACGTAGACGGCATTGTTGACGTGGCCCAGAGCGTCGGTGTCGCGCAGCGTCGCCTGGATCGCGAGCGCATACCCCCCGGTCACGCCGGCTTTCCCTTGGTCTTCAGGTCGGCGACGATCGCGGAGATCCGCGCCTGCGTTCCGGCGGAGAACCAAGCGTCGAGCCACTCGGGGAGCAGGAGTTGGTTGTTAGCCCGGATCCGCTCGACGACAGGCGACCGGAGATACCGCTTCGTCACGCCGAAGGCGAACGGGTCCTTGGCGATGAACTCGTCCAGCCTCTCCAGGCTCATCGCCTCGATCGTCGACGCCTCGGCCAGCTCGTCGGCGACCCCCGCACGGACCGCGTCCTCGTCCGAGAAGTTCCGGCCGAGGAGCGCGACCTCGGTGAGGCGGTTCTTCGGCACGATTTCTCGGACGATGAGCGCGACGCCGAACGGCAGCGGCACGCCGACCTTGACCTCGTTCAGGCCGACGATCGCGCCTCGCCGCAGCACGCGCCAGTCCGCGCAGAGCGACAGCACGCACCCGCCCGCGAGGGCGTGGCCGTGCATCACCGCCACACAGGGCTTCGGGAAGGTGTAGAGCGTCAGCACGGCCGCCGAGAAGCGCCGCATGAACCGCTCCATCGCGTCGCGATCGAGCTTGACCAGCTCTTGGAGATCGAGCCCCGGGCAAAAGATCTTGCCGGCGGCGGTCAAGAGAATGCCCTTGACGTCGGGGTCCGATTCCGCCTCGGCGAGCGCCGCGACGAGGCTCTCGACGAGAGCGTCGTCGATCGCGTTGCCGTGCGCTCTCTCCAAGCGCACGTTGCCGATCGCGCCCTCCCGCGTCAGCGTCACCGCCTGCGAGCCGATCGCCACGAGCCACCTCCGAATCCGAACCGTGACGACGGACTATACTAGCGTCGCTCTCGGAGACGTCCCATGAAAGCGGTGGCGATGCACGCGTTCGGCGGACCGGAGGTCCTCGCCGTCACCGACCTTCCGCGTCCGAAGACCGGTCGCGGCGAGCTCTTGGTGCGAACGCTGGCGGCGGGGGTCAACCCCGTCGATTGGAAGATCCGCGAGGGAAGCCTTAGGGCCGCGCCCCATGGCTTTCCGCTGATCCCCGGCTGGGACGTCGCCGGCGTGGTCGAGGAGCTGGGCGAGGGGTGTCAGAAGTTCCGCAAGGGCGACCGCGTGTTCGCCTACGCCCGCAAGCCCCACATCCAGTGGGGAACGTACGCCGAGTATGTCGCGGTCGCCGAGCGGAACGTCGCGTTGATGCCCGCGAGCCTGCTGTTCGAGGAGGCGGCCGCGGTGCCCTGCGCTGCGTTGACCGCGCAGCAGGCGCTGGCCCGGGCCGCCCTGCCGCGCGGCGCCATTCTGCTCGTCCTCAACGGCTCGGGGGGCGTCGGGCACTACGCCCTGCAGCTTGCCAGGCTCGCCGGCCTGCGCACGATCGCCTCGACGGGCCCGCGCAATCAGGAGTTCGTCCTCAGCCAAGGGGCCGAGGCCGGCGTCGACACGTCGAGGGACGTTCTCGGCGAGGTGGTCGCCGCGCGCTTCCCGGAGGGCGTCGACGCCGTCCTCGACGCGATCGGCGGGCCGCCGCTCGCGGAGTCGATCCCCCTGGTCAAGCGTGGCGGCGTGGTCGTCAGCGTCGTCGACACGATCGACACGGCCGTGGCGGCGGCACGGGGCGTCCGGTTCGAGCGCATCAGCTCGCAGCCCTCCGGCGAGCAACTCGCTCAGCTCGCCGTGCACGCCGCGCGCAGGAAGCTGCGCCCGCACGTTCAGACGATCTTCCCTCTCGGCGAGGCGGCGCGCGCTCAGGAAGAAAGCCGCGCGGGCCACGTGCGCGGCAAGCTGGTGCTCGCACTGTGACCGCCGGCGGCCTCGAGCGCGGCGTGTTCACGACGCCGGACGGAGCGGACGTGGCGTTCCGCTATCGGCCCGGGGGCGACCCGATCGTCCTCCTCCACGCCTTGGGGTGCGACGCCTCGATGTGGGACGCCGTCGTCGCCACGCTCCCCAAGGATCGCGCGCTCGTCATCCCCGAGATCCGCGGCCATGGAGCCTCGACCCTGGGCTGGCGAGCGCCCTCGGTCGAGCTGTGGGCCGATGACGTCGTCCGGATCCTGCACCGGAAGGGGATCGAATCGCCCGCGATCGCCGGCATGTCGCTCGGGGGTTACACGGCGTTCGCGATCGCGGCGGCCCACCCCGGATTCGCTCGCGCCTACGCCTTCATCAGCACGACCGCGGCGCCGGAGGACGAGGCGGGAAAGCAGCGGCGAGCGGCGGGGATCGCGATGATCCGCCGCGAGGGGTGGCGCTCCTTCGCGGAAGCGCTGATCCCGAGCTTCCTCAACGACAACCGCCCGCAGTTCGAGACCCACCGCCACAGCCTCCTCACGATGTTCGCGCGGGCGGGCGATTCCGGCCTCCCGCCGACGCTGATGGCTCTCGCCGCGCGCGCCGACCGCCGCCCGCTGCTGATGACGATCCGCGTCCCCTCGATCGCCATCGTCGGCGCGGTCGACGCTCTGACGCCGCCCGACAAGGCCCGCGCGATCGCGACCGGCATCCCCGGCGCGCGGCTGCACGTGCTGGACGACGTCGGGCACATGGCCGCGATGGAGTCGCCGCACCGGGTCGCCGGCCTGCTCGGCACGCTCTAGGATTCCCCGTGGCTCTCGACCGCGTCGTCATGCACCTCGACATGGACGCGTTCTACGCGGCGGTGGAGATCCGCGAGGACCCCGAGCTCGCAGGAAAGCCATTGATCATCGGGCACGCCGGCAAGCGCGGCGTCGTGTCGACCTGTTCGTACGAGGCGCGAGCATTCGGCGTGCGCTCGGCGATGCCTTCCGTCATCGCCGCGCGCCTCTGCCCCGACGCCATCTGGCTCCCGGGCCGGATGGATCTTTACGTCGAGGTGTCGAGAAAGCTGCGCCGCATCCTCGAGAAGGCGGCGCCCATCGTCGAGCCTCTGTCGATCGACGAAGCGTTTCTCGACTTGACCGGACTCGCCCGCGATCTGACGCATGGTGCTTCGATCGCTCGCGGGGTGAAGCAGCGCATCCGCGACGAGGAGCGCTTGACGGCGTCCGTCGGCATCGCTCCCAACAAGTTCTTGGCGAAGCTCGCCTCCGACCTCGAGAAACCGGACGGACTTGTGGTTTTTTCGCGGGACGACGTCCCGACGCGGCTGTGGGCCCTCCCTGTGGAGCGGCTATGGGGCGTCGGACCGAAGTCGGCCGAGCGCCTGCGGCGGCGGGGGTTCGGCACCATCGGCGACATCGCGCGGGTCTCCGAGAAAGCGCTCGCCGCGCTCGTCGGCGACGGGATGGCCGCGCACCTCCATGCCCTCGCCCTCGGGAGGGATGATCGCCCTGTGTCCTCCGGGCGCGAGTCGAAGTCGATCTCCGAGGAGCGCACCTACGGCGACGACCTGACCGACCCTCAGCAAATCGACCGTGAGCTCCTCGCGCGGGCCGAGGGAGTCGCCCGGTCCCTCCGCCGCGAAGGTCTCGTCGGCCGCACGGTGCACCTCAAGGTGCGCACAGGCGATTTCGCGACCTCGACTCGCGCTCTGACGCTCCGCGATCCCACCGACCTCGCGGACACGATCATCGCCGCGGTCCGCGCGATGTACCACGAGAAGATCAACCTCCACGGCAAGGGGGTCCGCCTGCTCGGCGTCGGGGTCAGTGCCCTCGTCCCTACGGGTAGCGCGCAGGCCGGTTTGTTCACCGATCCCGAGACCGAACGCTCTCGAAAGCTCGCGCAGGCTTCGGACGCTGTGAATGAGAAACTCGGCGACGACGTGATGACGCGGGCGAGCCTGCTGCGCCGGAAGACGCGCGAGGCTTCGAGTCTGCCGAGCGTCGACTAGAGAAAACGTAGAGAAAAGGGGACGCTCCCCTTTTTGGAAAAGGGGAGCGTCCCCTTTTCTCATTGGGTCCGATAGTTTCCGAAGTTCAGCTCGATCCCGAAGTCTTTTTGGCGAAGAAGCGCGATCACGCCCTGGAGATCGTCACGCGACGGGGAGCTCACACGCACCTGGTCCCCTTGGATGGCAACCTGAACCCGCTTGAGCTTGTGATCCTTGAGGAACTTGACGATCTCGCGCGCGGTCTCGATGGGGATCCCCTGCTGCAAGGCGATCTCCTGGCGCGCGGTGCCTCCCGCCGCACTGTCGATCTTGCCGGGAGTCAGGTTGCGGAGCGGAACCTTGCGGCGCGCGAGCTTCGCCAGCAGGACGTCCCAGATCGACTTGATCTTGAACTCGTTCGGGCCGGTCAGGACGATCTTGTTCTCGGCGCGGCGCAGCTCGATGCCGACAGTGACTCCCTTGAAGTCGAAGCGCGTGGTGACTTCCTTCAAGGCCTGGTTGACGGCGTTGTCGACCTCTTGGAGATCGGCCCCGGTCGTGATGTCGAAGCTCTGCGTCGCGGCCAAGACGTTTACGCTCGCACGACGCGGACGGGCGTGTCGTAGTAAACCGCACCGCCACCTGCATCGGTCTCTCGCGCCGCGATCAGTGCGTTCGCGCAGCGGCCGTCGCGCATCCAGCCCCCTTTCGCCAGGAGGACGACATCGCGCCGCTGGCGCGCGTCGAAGCGGAGGCGCACGTCCATGCCGCCGACTTCCGATTCAAGCCGTGCGATCGCGCCATCCTCGAGGCCGGGCGCCATGTCGGGATGAAGGGTCGCGACGGCGGGCCCTTCGAGCGCGCGCGGGTGCGCCCACTGCGACGATTGCGCCTTCTCCGTGGAGAAGGCCATCAGGAGCAGCGGCCGCTCGAGCGTCGGCCGCGCCGGTACGGCGTCGGCGTCGCGAATCAGGTTGACACGGCCGCTCGCCGTCTTGAACTTCCGGTCGGCGAAGAGAATCCTGGGCGCGAGCGGATTGCGGACGTACCCGTCACGAATCGCCTCGAGCGAGGCGCCGCTGTCCGCGATCTTGCCGAGCAGGCGCCGCTTCCAGGTGTCGACGTCGTCCGCGAACTCTTCGGCGAGTCCGATGCGGGCGGCCAGCGCCTTTGCGATCGCGTAGTCGGTCTGCACGCCGTCGGGAGCAGGAACAACCGGGCGCACCTCGCCGAGCCAATGATGGCCGTAGGCGCCGACGAGGTCGTCGTCCTCGAGCATCGTCGTCGTCGGCAGGACAATGTGCGCCGCGCGCGCGGTGTCGGTGAGGAACGAGTCGACGACGACCGTCAGCTCGCGCGTCTCGAGCGCGCGCTGGACGCGAACCGAATCCGGAAGCATGGCGACCGGATTCGCTGCGGTCACCCACACCATCCGGATAGCCGGCTTGTCCGCGTCCAGGATCTGCTGCCCGAGGAGCGGCTCGACGATCTCGCGCGGCGGCGGGACCGCCGGCACGCAAGGGGCGATGTCGAAGGCGTTGCGGCGGGCGAAGTAAAACGAGACACCGCCGCCGGAAACGCCGAGATTGCCGCTGATCGCGCCCAACGCATCGAGCATCCGGACCGTCGCCGAACCGTTGGCCTTCCGCTGCATCCCCCAGCCGACGAGGATCGCCGAAGGCCCGTCGCCGTAAAGATCCGCGACGGTCGCGACCTCGTCCGTCCGCACGTCGGCGAGCTCCGCCCACTGATCCGCCTTCCGCGAGAATGCCTCTGCCCGGAACGCGTCGAGGTGATCGCAGTACGTCGCGGCCTCGGGATCGGTCTTCCCGGTGTCGAACAGCCGCCGCGCGATGCCGAACGCGAGGGCGATGTCTCCCCCCGGACGCGGTTGCACGACGTGGTGGGCGAGGTCGGCCCCCCGGTGGCGGACCGGATCGATCATGACGATCCGCGCGCCTTTCTTCTTCGCCGCCTCCAGGACGGGCAGCACGTGCACGTTGCTGACGTAGGGGTTCTTCCCCCAGATCAGAATCGTTTTCGAGTTGACGAGATCGAACAGGTCGTTGCTGTCCTCGACGCCGAAGTCGGTGAGCTGCGCCGCGTCTCCCGCTCCGGAGCAAATGTCGCCCGTCTTCACGGCGCAGGGTCCGAACCGCGCGAAGAGCCGGTCGTTCAAGTTTTTCATCATGCCGAGGGTGCCGCCGCTTCGGTAGTGCAGGATCGCGGCGCCGCCCGCCTCGGACTTGATGCGAAGCATTTTCTCGGCGACGGCGTCCAGGGCATCGTCCCAGGCGACTTGGCGGAAGCCCCCGTTCCGACGCATCAACGGCGTGGTGATGCGGTCGGGATCGTACTGGCGCTCGAGGAAGCGGCTCGTCCGGTAGCAGAGGAAGCCGCGCGTGACCGGATGGTCGGGATCCCCCTGGATCTTGAGGATGCGGCCGTCTTCCACGGTGGCGACGATGCCGCAGGCGTCGGGACAATCGCGATTGCAGGTGGTGCGGACCCTCATGGTCAGATCCTAAACGCTCCGGTCGTCAGCCGCCGCCAGCAAGCCGCGCAGTATTTCTCGGGCTTCGTGTCGACGTCCGCCAACGACGCCGTCGCCGCGAGCGCGCAGCCCGGATCGCGGCATTCGGGGAGACCGCGGGCGCGTCCGATCAACGTGAGGGCCAGCTTGACCAGCCGTGCCCGCTGCCTCGCGGGGTCGGCCTTCCTTTTGTAAAAGGCCTCGCGCAGGCGCCGCAACGACACAACCGCGGTTCGAGACGCGGGGTCGACCTCGCCGAAAACTCCGTCGGTCCCCGGGCGATAGAGATCGAGGTCGGTCACGAAGAGCGTCGCGTCGTAGGTCGCGGCCGCCGTCGGAGGTCCGGAGGCAACGCCGTGGGCGACGAGCTTCTCCACCTTCAGGCGTGGAATTTGACCGCGCAGGTCGGCCAGAAACGGCGCTGCGAGGTGCTGACCGCGAGCCGGGTCGTCCCCCGCCCGGGGTACCGCGGCCGGCGCGCGCAGCGCCACCGGCTTGTTGAGGATCTTCGCGAGCCGCGCCGCCGCCGCTTCGACCTCGGCGGGATCCAGCTTCCCCACCGGCACGACCGCGAGCGAGAAGTCCATCGCCAGACTTTACGCGGTCCCCACCGCCGCACGCAATCGGAGATAATTCCTCCGATGGAGACGTCGACGCTCGAGCGGCTCGAGCTCTCCGCCGTAGCGGAGCGCGTCGCGCGCGTCGTCGCAAGCGGGAGCCGCGACGATGCCTGGGTGCTCCTCGACGACCTGCGCCGCCCCGCCATCCTGCGTCGCATCGCCGCGTCGGACGAGGTCGACGCTTGGGCATGCCGCATTCTCGCGCTGATCGACTCCTCGCACCTGACGATGGCGACGCTCTTCCATCGCCGCGCGCAGGACTACGGGTCGAAGGCGCTGTTCGAAGTTCCGTCGTCCGGCGGCGTGCGAAGCGTGTCCTGGCGTCAGACGGCGGCGCGCGTCGATGCGTTGGCGCGCGGCCTCGTCGCTCTCCTCGGATCGTCCGCTCCGCGTGTGGCGATCGTCTCGGAGAACCGGCTCGAGATGGCGGTGACCGACCTCGCCTGCCACGCGGCCGGCTTGGTTTCGGTGATGATCCCCGCGCAAGCGACGGAGAGCGATCTCGCCTTCATGCTCCGGCAGTCCGGCGCCGCCGTCGCCGTCGCGGGAAGCCGCCAACTGCTGGCGAGCCTCGAGCGCGTCCGCGACGCGCTCCCGACCCTCCCGCGTCTCGTGGCCATGGACGCGGGGCTCGCGGGCGACGGCGTCCTTGCCCTCGACGGCATCGCCGCGCGCGCGGGCGAGACGCCAGCCGCCGAGCTCGATCGTCTCAGGCTCGCGGCCCGGGTCGATGACCTCGCGACGATCATGTACACGTCGGGCACCACGGGAACGCCCAAGGGGATCTGCTTCTCCCACCGGAACATCGTATTCAAGCGGTTCGCGCGCGCGCTGGCGCTCCCGGATATCGGCGAGGACGACGTCTTCCTCTGCTATCTGCCGCTCTATCACACGTTCGGACGCTATCTCGAGATGTACGGCTGCATTTTCTGGGGGGCGACGTACGTCTTCCTCGACAATCCGTCGGTGGAGGCTCTGATCGGCGGGATGCGCCGATTCCAGCCGACGGTGTTCATCAGCGTGCCGAAGAAGTGGATTCAGCTCCACGAGGCGATCGCGCGGATCGCCCACCCGGAATCGGCGACCGCCGCGGAGCTCGACACCGCGGTCCGGCGCGTGACCGGCGGCCGCCTGCGATTCGGCCTCTCCGCCGCCGGCCGCCTCGACGCCGAGATCTTCCGGTTCTTCCAGGCGCACGGCGTCGCCCTCCTGTCGGGCTTCGGCATGACCGAGGCGACCGGCGGGATCACGATGACGCCCCCTGGAGCCTATAAGGACGATTCGCTGGGGCCCGCGCTCCCCGGCATCGAGCTGCGCGTCGACGACGACGGCGAGCTCGGGATCCGCGGGCCGTACGTGATGATCGGCCACGTCGCCACCCCGGAAGGGGAGCGCACGCTCGACGCGGATGGCTGGTTCGCGACCGGCGACCTCGTCGAGAAGGACGATGACGGCTACATCCGACTTGTCGACCGCAAAAAAGAGATCTACAAGAGCGTCAAGGGGGAGACGATCGCTCCCGCGCGGATCGAGTCGTTTTTCCGAGACTTCACCTCCGTCGGCCGCGTCTTTCTCGTCGGCGACCACCGCGAATACAACACGGCGCTGATCTGGCCGAACCCCGAGGCGGCCGGCCTCGACTTCGCGGCGATGTCCGACGTTGAGCTCAAGGCGCATTTCCGGTCGATCGTCTCCTCGGTCAACGCCTTCCTCGCGCCGTACGAGCGGATCGTGGACTTCGCTCTCCTCGATCGCGACCTCTCCGAGGACCGGGGCGAGCTGACCTCCAAGGGGACGCCCCGGCGCACGATCGTGGAGGCGCACTTCGCCGACGCGATCGGACTCCTCTACCGGCGCGCGCGATTGACGGTCGGCGGCCGCGAGATCGTCTTTCCCAACTGGCTGTTCCAGGCGCTCGGACTGACGGCGCAGGATCTGCGAATCGAAGCGGAGCGTCTCGTCCTTCCGACCCGCGGGACCTCTCTGACCGTCCGGCGATTGCAGAGCGGGGTCGCGTTGGTCGGCTCGTGCGTCTACCGCCATCCGCCGAGGGAGCCGGTTCACCTCGGCGTGCTCCTGACGACGCCGCGGCTCTGGCTTGCCAACGAGGAGCTCGTCGATTTCGCCTCTCTCGACGTCAAGCTGCGCGAGCGCCCCGGTCGGGCCGGCGACGCGATCGAGCGGAAGGGGCGCACGGCGCCCGGAGCCGCCGACGCGGCGCTCAAGGACGCCGTCGAGCGCGCGCTGCGGGCGCCTCAGCTCGACCTGATCGATCTTCACCGAGCGGGGCTTCTTCTCGAATCCTCGGACGAGGACGGCGCGCTCGATGCGCTGCGTCTCCTGGAGCGTGTGGCGGTCGAGGAGGAAGGCCCGGTGACCGAGCCCGCGCGCGAGCTCTTGAGGCGCGCGGCGGCTTCGCCGTTTCTCGCGGTACGGCGTCGCGCCTTCACGGTGCTCGTCCCGGTCGAGCGGGAAGGGCGCGTGCTGCAAACGCTCCAGGGCTTCCTCGCGTCGCCGGGGGTCCTGCTCGACGTGGATACGAGAGAAGCGCTGTGCGAGCGGGCCCTCTCGGATGCCCGGCTCCAGGCGTTCCTCTCGGAGGCGCAGGAGGCCGGCCACGCCGGCGACGGCGGGCGCTCGATCGATCGCCGCGCCGCGGCGCTCTTGAAGTTCCTCGCGGCGTACGGCGCGTCGCACCCCTCCCGCTACCGCCAGCTTCGCGCCTTCTTCATGCGCATGAACCTCTTCGGGGGCCGCGAGGCCATCCGGCAGGAATCGGCGCGCGCTCTCGACGAGCTCGTCCGGGGCTTCCGTCAGTGGCTGGGGGCGACCACGCGGGTCGCGGTCGATCCGGAAAGCGGGCAGGAGTACCGCTGGGAAGATGTGGTCGCATTCGACGACGATGTCGCAGCAGGGGATCGCGAGCGGATGCTCGATGCTCTGCGCACCACGGCGTTCCTGCGGGAGGCGGTCTTCCTGTTCTCCGGCGGCGCGGTCCCGCGATTGAACGACATCCCCCCGGGGGGCATCTGGATTCGCGCGCTGGGTGCGCGGCACGACAAGACCGTCTACCGCATCACGGTCCAGACGCGATTCCAGGGATCGTACGACCTCGCGGTCAACGTCAATCAGGGACGGAGCCCGGACGAAGTGCAAGAGGAGATCCGCTGGCTCACGCTCTGCGGCGAGCCCGGGGGGAACGATCCGCTCGTCGAGGATTTCGGCGGCTATTGGCCGCGGCAAGATCTCTGGAGCGAGGAGTTCATACCCGGGGAATCCCTCGACCGCGCGCTCAAGCGGCTCGCGCGGCAGGGGGACGACGAGCGATTTCGGCAGCTCTGGCCGTTCTTCGCCTGGAACGCGCTCGCCGCCTACGTCGATTTCTGGAATCGGACCGGGCGCCGGCACGAGATCGCCGAGCCCGATGCGACCAACGTCATCGTCCCGACGCACGATTACCAAACCGGATCGCGGATCGTCTCCCTCGCCGCGGTGAGGGAGCACCGTGGGCTCGTGCCGATGCTCCTCTACTTCCGCCACGCGCTCGTCGAAGCCGCGGAGAGCGCGTACCCGGCGCTCGCTGGGCTCGGGGGGTGGGACGGGCTCTTCGCTCCCCTGCTCGAGATCGTCGGGGAGGACGAAGGATTGCGGCTGTTGCGCGAGATCCTACACAAAGAGACCGAAGAGGCTCCCGAGCCGCTCCGCGAGGCGCTGAAATCGTTTCTCGCATCCGTGGAGGCGCGCGGTTTCGTCCCGATGCGGCTTCACTTTGCGGTGACCCGCTATCGCCGGTGGGCCGCGCTCTCGGTGGAATCGACCCCGCAGGCACGGGCGCGCACGCTGCAGGAGTTCTGGGACACCTACGGCCTGTCCCGCCTCTTCCGAGTGCATCCGGAGACGCGGGCGCGCTTCTTCCTCGAGACCGTGTTCCGTGGGGCGCCCGCGCCGCTCGTCGCCGGGCTCGAGGCGATCGTTCTCGCGCTGCGCTCGCGCAAGCTCGATGGCGACGCGTTGATCGACGCGATCACCGACCTTCGCTCGCACCTCGAAATGACGCCCGACGACGACTACTTTCTCGCCCGCCTGTCGTACCCGTACCTGCGCCCGGAGGATGCCGCCGGGTTCGTCCAGGCGACGGCCGGCGGGAGATCGCAGGGCGACATCGTGGTCACGCTCGAGGACCAAGACGGCGCGCCCTTCCAGGTCCGCCACGCGCTTTCCCCCAAGGAGGTCGGCCGGCTGCACCGACTGTTCGTCGCCGCGAAGCTCGACGTCCGCTTCCGGCAGGAGCACCAGTATTTGGTCGCGGTGAACGACCGCGGAATCTTGATCGGGGGGATCGTCTACGAGATGGAAGACGAAGGGCGCGGCGCGCACTTGGAGAAGATCGTCGTCGCCGAGCGCGTCCGAAAGAAAGGGGTCGCCGACGGACTCATGAAGGAGTTCTTCAACCGCGCGCGCGCCGCCGGCGCCACGACGGTCACCACGGGTTTCTTCCGTCCGGAATACTTCTACGCCTACGGCTTCAAGATCGAAAAGCGTTACGCTGGACTGGTCAAGGAACTCTAGGACGGGGACAGGCCCCGTTTCTTACGATTTCCCGTAGACCGGGACGAGCGCCGCTCGGGTCACCGCGTTCTCTGGCGAAGCCAAGAAGGCGATCGTGGCGGCGACGTCGCCGAGCTTGGGCCACTTGGCGTGGTCGGCGTTGGGGATGGCGCGCCGGTTGGATTCGGTGTCCATGATCGAGGGGACGACGGCATTCACCCAGATCCCTTCCTGCGCGACTTCCTCGGCCAGCGCGAGAGTGATCGCGGCGACGGCGGCCTTGCTCATCGCGTAGGCGGCCATCCCGGCGCCGCGCCGAGGCTCCGCCCCGGGCTGCGCCGCGACGTTGACGATCCGACCGCCCCTCCCCCTCATCGCCTTGACCGCCTCGCGGCAGCAGAGGAAGGTGGAGACCGAATTGATGTCGAGAAGCCGTTTCAAATCGGCGAGCGGAGTCTTGTCGATCGCCGACATCGCGAAGCCGCCGGCGCAGTGGATGGACGCCCAAATCGGCGGGAGGCCGGCGTAGAAGGCGGCGACCGCGCCTTCGTCCGACAGATCGGACAGAGCGGCGACGCGAAGCCGCGCCTCCCGCTCCCCGTAGAGGGCGCGGGCCTTCTCCGGCGAGCGCGCCGGAATGTGAACGGTGGCCCCCGCTGCGAGCAGGAGGCGCGCGACGGCTTCGCCGAGCTCGCCCGTCGCGCCGGTGACGACGACGTTGCACCCGGAGAAATCTTGGCTCATGGGGGTGGGCTCCTTCCGTCGCAGAGTACCAAATGCGCCCCTGCTAGACTCCCGTCCCGTGCACCCGGCGCGAAAAATGGCCCGAGCGATCGGGGCGGTCTACCTGATCCTCGTCGCCGTCTCTTGCGTCGTACGACACTCGAGGCCGGGCGCGTCCCACTTCGCGGAGGGCGACTCTTTCGCGCGGCTCCCCGCCATCGACGGCGATCGTGAACTCAGCCGCAAGGTCCGGCTCGCGTATAACGTCGAGGCCCCGGCCGAGAATTCCCGGCTTCCTGTGGTGATTCTCATCCACGGGAGCCCGGGAGCAAAGCGCGACTTCAACGGCGTCGCCCCGCTCCTCGCCAAGCGGTATCGCGTGATCGTTCCGGACCTCCCGGGATTCGGCGACTCGGAGCACGACATCCCGGATTACTCCTTCCGCGCCCATGCGCGCTACCTGCTCGAGCTGCTCGACAGCCTTCGGATCGACGACGCGCACGTCGTGGGCTTCAGCATGGGGGGCGGCGTCGCGCTCTCGATGGCCGACATCGCGCCTCGGCGCGTCCGTTCCATCACCATGCTCTCCGCGATCGGCGTCCAGGAGATGGAGCTGTTGGGGGACTACGACCTGAATCACGCGCTCCACGCCGCTCAGCTGGCCGGGATCTGGGGGCTGCGCGAGCTCACGCCGCACTTCGGGTGGCTCGACGACGCGGACCTGGGCCTTTCCTATGCGCGGAATTTCTACGACTCGGACCAGCGGCCGCTGAGGGGAATCCTCTCCAGGTGGCCGGGGCCGATGCTGATCATTCACGGCAGGCATGATCCGCTGGTTCCGGTCCAGGCGGCCTACGAGCACGCCCGTCTCGTCCCGCAGAGTGAGGCGGTGATCGCGCCCGAGAGCCACTTCATGGTCTTCCTCGAGCCGCTGAAGATCGCGACGACGATCGGCGGGTTCGTCGAGCGGGTCGAGCGAGGCGAGGCATTGACGCGCGACCGGGCTGCCCCCGTTCGCGTCGCGGCCGCGTCGGCGCCTTTCAATCCTCGCGCGCTCCCGAAGCTTTCGGGCTTTCCCTGGGTGCTCGTTCTGTTCCTGATCGCGCTCGCGACTTTCGTCAGCGAGGACCTGACCTGCATCGGCGCCGGGCTCCTCGTGGCGACCGGCCGGCTCGGGTTCGTCCCGGCTTCCGTCGCCTGTCTGTTCGGGATCTTCGTCGGCGACCTCAACGCATTCCTGGCGGGGAGGATCTTCGGCCGCGCGATCCTGGCGCGAGCCCCCATGAAGTGGATCGTGACGGAATCGCAGGTGCAGCGCAGCTCCGCCTGGTTCCGCGCGCGGGGACCGGCCGTCATCCTCGCGAGCCGCTTCCTCCCGGGGACGCGCGTCGCGACGTTCGTCGCGGCCGGCGTGCTCCACACTTCGTTTTGGACGTTTACCCTGTGGTTCGGGCTCGCCGCCACGCTCTGGACGCCCCTCCTGGTCGGGATCTCCGCGATCGTCGGGTCGCCGATCCTCGCCCTCTTCCGCAGCTATCAGCTCTGGGCGCTCCCGGGAGTGATCCTGACGGCGATCGTGGCGCTGATGACGATGCGCGTCTTGCCGCGCCTGTTCACCTGGCGCGGGAGGCGACTCCTGGCGTCCTCGTGGAGGCGTACGACGCGGTGGGAGTACTGGCCGCCTCACGTCTTCTACCCGCCCGTGGCGGTCTACGTCCTCTGGCTCGGCCTCCGTCATCGAAGCCTGACGCTTTTCACCGCCGCGAATCCGGGGATCGAGGCCGGCGGCTTCATCAGCGAGTCGAAGGCTCGGATACTTCGCTCGCTCGCGGCCGCGGGGGATCTCGTGCCGCCATGGCGGCTGCTTCCGGCTTCCGACGACGCCGAGGTCCGACGGGCGGCGGTGCGGGCGTTCGTCGCCGAGCACGGCCTGGAGCTCCCCATCGTTCTCAAGCCCGACGCCGGCCAACGCGGCTCCGGGGTCGTCGTCGCGAGAGACTGGGACGTGGTCGACGCCTACCTCGGCGCCGCCCGATACGACGTGCTCGCCCAGGCGCATGTCGCGGGCGTCGAGTATGGCGTCTTCTACGTCAGGAAGCGTTCGGAGCCTCGCGGCCGGATCTTCGCGGTCACCGAGAAGAGGATGCCTTTCGTCGTCGGCGACGGCCGGCGCTCGCTCGAAGAGCTCATTCTGTCCGACCGCAGAGCGCTCGCGATGGCACCGACCTATCTCGACGTGCAGGCGGCGCGGCTGTGCGAGATCATCCCGGAATCGGAGCGTGTGCAGCTCGTCGAGCTGGGAACGCACGCGCGAGGTGCGTATTTCCACGATGGCATTCGCTTGGTCACGCCCGAGCTGACCGATGCGATCGAGCGCGTCAGCCGCGCCTTCCAGGGGTTCTTCTTCGGACGCTACGACGTCCGGTCGGACTCCGAGGCTGATTTCCGCCGCGGCGTCTTCCGTGTGATCGAGCTGAACGGCGTCACCTCCGAGGCGACGTCGATCTACGATCCCGAAAACGGCCTGCGGGACGCGTATCGAACCCTGTTCGAGCAGTGGCGCCTGGCGTTCGAGGTCGCCCGCGAGAACCGGGCGCAGGGGGCGGAGCCGGCGGGCCTCGTCGAGATCGTCCGACTGATCGTGCGCTACCGCCAGACCTCGGGCGGCCACCTCGAGCCGGTGGAGGTCAGGACGGAGCGAGAACGCTCGCGGTCTTCTTCTTGATCCAGTCGGTCGTGACGCTCTTCGGCCGCTCGAGGGGCATGCCCAGGGCGCGGTCGAGGATCAGGCTGGCGAGCACGCCCATCGACCGGGAGACGCCGAAGAGGACCGTGTAGAAGTCGTATTCGACGAGCCCGTAGTGAACCAGGTTCACCCCCGAGTGCGCGTCGACGTTCGGCCAGGGGTCTTTCGCCTTCCCCTGCTTCATCAGAATGTCGGGGACGATCTCGTAGAGCATCTTCACGATCTGGAAGTTCTCGTCTTCCGGCAGGTAGCGCAGGGCGAACTCGCGCTGGGCGAGGTAGCGCGGGTCGGTCACGCGCAGCACGCCGTGCCCGTAACCCGGAATCACCTGTCCGGAGTTCAGGGTGTTCCAGACGAAGGTCTCGAGCTGCTTCCGCGTGGGAACGCCGCCGCCGAGTTTCTGCTTCACGCCGACGATCCAACGCATGACTTCCTGATTCGCGAGGCCGTGCAGCGGCCCGGCGAGACCGTTCATTCCCGCCGCGAGGCTGAGGTACGGGTCGGCGAGCGCCGAGCCGACGAGGTGCGTCGCGTGCGCGCTGACGTTTCCGCCTTCGTGGTCGGCGTGGATCGACAGGTACAGGCGCATCAGCTCGCGGAACTCCTCGCCGCCGAACCCCAGCATGTGGGCGAGGTTGGCCGACCAGTCGAGGGTCTTGTCGCCTGCCGGGGGGATGTGCTTCCCGCCCTTGTAGCTGCGCCGGTAGATGTAGGCGGCGAGCGTCGGCATGCGGCCGATCAACAGGACCACGTCGTCGTACATCGCATCCCAATGGGCGGATTTCGGCATCCCTTCGCGGTAGCGGTGGGCGAAGATCGAGTCGGTCTGCATCGCCAGGATGCCGATCGACAGCTGGGTCATCGGGTGGGCCGTGACGGGAAGGGCATCCAGAGTGCTCTTGACGTGCTCGGGGAGCGCCTCGTTGGCGCGCCAGGCGGCCGTCACCTCCGAGACTTGGCTCGCCGACGGGACGTCGCCGGTCAGAAGGAGCCAGAACACACCCTCGGGAAGGGGCTGGGTTCCGCGCGGCGCCTTCGGGAGCCGTGCCTGGAGCTCCGGAATCGTCATGCCGCGGTAGCGGATCCCCTCCTGCGGGTCGACCGAGGAGGTCTCCGTCACCATGCACTTGATGTCGCGCATCCCCCCGTAGGCCTGCGAGACGGTCACGTCGGCGATCGCCGTGTTCGCGTGGGCGGCGAGGACCACCTCGATCTCTTTCTTGAGGGCGGCCGCCTTCGTCGCCAGGCTTTCCTTGAGAGAAGTCGACATCGTGGGGACTCCGGAAGGATCACCCCCGTCGGCGCGATGCGGACTTGCGGAGCGACCCTGAGTTCAGGTTAGAAGCCGGGGCCTCGCCTGTCAACGCCCGCGCGACGTAATCGCCGGTGCTCGACGCGGCAATACGAGCGATCGACTCCGGAGTTCCGGTCCCGACGACGCGGCCGCCGAGGTCGCCCCCCTCCGGCCCGAGGTCGATGATCCAATCCGCCGATTTGACGACGTCCAGATTGTGCTCGATCACGACGACCGTGTTGCCACCGTCGACGAGGCGCTGCAGCACTCCCAGGAGCTTGCGCACGTCGTCGAAATGGAGGCCGGTCGTCGGCTCGTCCAGGAGGTAGAGCGTCCGTCCGGTCGCTCGCTTCGAAAGCTCCTTCGAGAGCTTGATGCGCTGCGCTTCGCCGCCGGACAGCGTGGTCGCGGCCTGGCCGAGGCGGATGTAACCGAGGCCGACATCCTCGAGCGTCTGGAGCTTCTCCCGGATGGCCGGAACCGCCTCGAAGAATGGGAGCGCCTGGTGCACCGTCATCTCGAGGACGTCCGCGATCGACTTCCCCTTGTAGAGGATCTCCAACGTCTCGCGGTTGTACCGACGCGCCAGGCACGTGTCGCAGGTGACGTAGACGTCCGGAAGGAAGTGCATCTCGATCTTGATGACGCCGTCCCCCTCGCAGGCCTCGCACCGCCCCCCCGCGACGTTGAAGGAGAACCGGCCGGGCTGGTAGCCGCGGGCGCGAGATTCGGGGACGAGGGCGAAGAGGTCGCGGATCGGCGTGAAGAGGCCGACGTAGGTCGCAGGATTCGAGCGCGGGGTCCGTCCGATCGGCGATTGATCGATGTCGATGACCTTGTCGATTTGGTCGATGCCGGTGATCTTCTTGTGCGCTCCCGGCAGATCCTGCGCCGCGTGAAGCTTGCGAGCGAGGGCGCGGTGGAGGATCTCGTTGACGAGCGTGCTCTTTCCCGATCCGGACACCCCCGTCACGCAGGTCAGCGTCCCGAGCGGGAAGGCGACGGTGACGTCCTTGAGGTTGTGTTCGATGGCGCCGTGGACGGTGATCGCCTTCCCGTTGCCCGAGCGGCGCTGCGCGGGAACGGGAATCGTCTCCCGCCCCGACAGGAAGGCGCCCGTCAGAGAGAGCGGGTGGGCGGCGATGTGCTCGGGCGGCCCTTCCGCCACGACCTCGCCGCCCAGCTCCCCCGCTCCCGGCCCGAGGTCGACCACGTGGTCGGCCGCGAGAATCGTCTCCTCGTCGTGCTCGACGACGATGACCGTGTTCCCGAGGTCGCGCATCGCGAGCAGCGTGTTCAGCAGCTTCCGGTTGTCGCGCTGGTGCAGGCCGATCGACGGCTCGTCGAGGATGTAGAGGACGCCCGTGAGGCGCGAGCCGATCTGCGTGGCCAGCCGGATGCGCTGCCCCTCGCCGCCCGAGAGCGTGGCCGCACCACGATCGAGCGTCAGATACCCGAGCCCGACGTTCTCGAGAAAACCCAAACGCTCGCGGATCTCCTTGAGGATGGGCGCGGCGATCTGACGCTCCTTGGCGTCGAGCTTCAGGCTCTGGTAGAGACGCACCGCACGTGCCACGGACAGCTCGGTGTGCTCGGCGATGGTCTGACCTTCGATCTTCACCGCGAGGGTCTCGGGCTTCAGCCGCGCCCCGTTGCAGACCGGGCACCGATGCACCGACATGTACTTTTCGAGCTCCTCGCGCCTGCTCTCGGAGGCTGTCTCGCGGTACTTCCGCTCGAGCGACGGAAGGATGCCGTCCCACGAGCGCTTCCACTCGTAGCTGCTGCGGCGCCCCTCCCACTTGAACGTGAACTCGCGATCCCCCGCTCCGTCCCACAGCACTTTCTTGAACGCCGTCGGCATCTTCTCGTACGGCGTGTCGGGGGACACCTTGAACGCGCGAAAGACTCCCGATTCGAGGACCTGGTACCAGTTCGCGTCCCCCCATCCGAGAGCGCCCCCGCGCAGAGTCTTCGTCGGGTCGAGGAGAAGCTTCTCCCGGTCGAATGACTTGCGAACGCCGAGGCCGTCGCACTCCGGGCAGGCGCCGTAAGGAGAGTTGAACGAGAACATGCGCGGGACGAGATCGCCGATCGAGATCCCGCAGTCCTTGCAGGCGAGATGGCGCGAGAAGAGCAGGTCCCGCTTTCCGTCCACGTCGACGACGACCAGGCCTTCGGCGGCCCCCAGCGCCGTCTCGACGGAGTCGGTGACGCGCCCTTTGAGATCCGGCTTGACGACCAGCCGGTCCACGACGATCTCGATCGTGTGCTTCTTCTGCTTGTCGAGGTCGATCGGATCGGCGAGGTCGCGGACCGTGCCGTCCACCCGCGCTCGGACGAACCCCTTCTGCGCCGCATCCCTCAGCTCTTTCTTGTAGATCCCCTTTCTCCCCCGGACGATGGGAGCCAGAACCTGGATCTTCGTCCCCTCGGGGAGGGCGAGCACGGCGTCGACGATCTGCTGGACCGTTTGCGACGTGATCGGCTTGCCGCAATTCGGGCAGTGGGGCTTGCCAACGCGCGCGAAGAGAAGACGCAGGTAATCGTAGATCTCGGTCACCGTGCCCACGGTCGAGCGTGGGTTGCGCGAGGTGGTCTTCTGCTCGATCGAGATCGCCGGAGAGAGCCCTTCGATCGATTCCACCTCCGGCTTTTCCATCATCTCGAGGAATTGGCGGGCGTAGGCCGACAGGGATTCGACGTACCGGCGCTGTCCCTCGGCGTAGAGCGTGTCGAACGCGAGCGAGGACTTTCCCGAGCCCGAGACGCCCGTGATGACGATGAACTTGTTGCGTGGAAGGGTGAGATCGATGCGCTTGAGGTTGTGCTCCGCGGCGCCGCGGATGACGATCTCGGTCTTGGCCATGGAATCCCGTCCTGGTAGGCCGGGATTCTAGCAGGCCTAGCGCTTCCTCACCGGCAGCAGGAGAAGCGCGGCGCCGGACACGATCGCGACGACGCCCGACCACACGGGGAGATCGAGCCGCTTTTTTTCCTTGAATTCGAAATCCATCGGTCCCAGGTGCGTGGTGTGCTTCTCGGACGTGTAGTTGAAGCCGCGGTAGATGAGGATCAATGTACCCGCGGCCAAGAGGATCGCGGCGAGGATCTTGCGCATGCTCATGCGATAGTCATAGCACGACTCGCGATCCGCCTTGCTAGAATCGGCCCGTGCGCGCCCCCCTTCGGACGACCGTGCTCGCCCTGTTCGCCGGATCGCTCCTGATCGCCAAACAGCCCGACGCGCCGCCGGCGTACGACCCGGATCCATCGCAGCCCGGAGCCGGCGCGCTGCGCGGGGAAACCTGGAGCAAGGAGTCCGAGACCGCATCGCTCTGGCTGACGCGCATCGACGAGGAGACGCGTGTACGCTTCGTCCGTCAGCGCTCCGGGCTTGCGCTCGATCCATTCGAGAAGCAGCCCGGCCGGGCGACCGGGGGCTTCCTCGCGTTCCACGTTCTCGTGGAGAACCGAGGCGAGGCCCGCATGGTCTTTCAGCCGCAGGCTTGCCGGCTCCAAACGAGCTGGAAGGAATACGAGGCGCCCCTCGACCTACCGACGATCCTGGCGGTGTTCGGGATGGCCGACCGGGAGGCACCCGCGGGGATCGAGCGGATCCGTGCGGCGATCTTCGACGGCGAGGTCGTCTTGAATCCGGGCGAGAAGAAGGACGGCCTGTTCCTCTTCCACACCTTCGACCCGCCTCCGAAGAAGTTCCAGGTCGACGTCGCGGCCACGCTGACCAAGGGGGAGGCGTTCGGGTTCAGCGCGTTCTACAAGATGAGAAAGAAGTCGTGAGCGCTCGCCGCCTCGACGGGACGGCGACCGCCAGGGCGATCCGCGACGAGGTCACCCGGGGTGTGGCGGCCCTGAAGCGGGAAAGGGGCGCGACGCCGGGGCTGACGGTGGTGCTCGTCGGCGAGCACGTGGCCTCCCTGGCCTACGTGCGCGGCAAGGAAAAGGCCGCGAGCGAGACCGGGATGCGCTCGGAGGTTCTCCGCATGCCGAGGACGGCGACCGAGGCCGAGATCCTCGACGCGGTCCGGCGGCTCAACGCAGACGCGTCGGTGCACGGCATCCTCGTTCAGCTACCTCTCCCCGAAGGCATCGACGCGCAGCGGATCGTCGCTGCGATCGACCCGGACAAGGACGTCGACGGCTTTCACCCGGTCAACGCAGGCCGGATGCTGCTCGGCTTGCCGTCGGTGCTCCCGTGCACGCCCGCCGGAGTCGTCGTGCTCTTGAAGCGGCACGCGATTCCGCTCGAAGGGCGTCGCGCCGTCGTGCTCGGCCGCAGCAATATCGTCGGCAAGCCGATGGCCCTCCTCCTGCTGCGCGAGCAGTGCACGGTCACGATCGCGCACTCGCGCACACCGGACGTCGCGGCCGTCGCGGCGGAGGCGGACATCCTGGTCGCCGCGATCGGCAGGCCGGGATTCGTCCGCGGGGCTTTCATCAAGCCCGGTGCGGTCGTCGTCGACGTCGGCGTCCACGCGCTGACCGACCGGCGGCGCGTGCGCGAGCTGTTCGGCGAGAACGAGGCGAAGCTTCGGGCGCTCGAGGCGAGCGGCTCGGTGTTGTGCGGCGATGTCCATCCGACCGAGGCCGAGGCCCGTGCGAGCTGGCTGTCGCCGGTTCCGGGGGGCGTCGGCCCGATGACGATCGCGATGCTTCTATCGAACACCCTTGAGGCCGCGCGACGATGCTCCGCGTCGGTCTGACCGGAGGTCTCGCCTCGGGGAAGAGCACCGTCGCGGAGTTCTTCCGGGAGCTCGGAGCGTTCCACGTCGATGCGGACCGGATCGCTCACGAGCTGACGGCGCGAGGCGGCGCGGCCGAGAGCGAGGTCGTCGCTCGCTTCGGCCCCGGGGTCGTCGGTTCCGACGGTGGAATCGACCGCAAGGCGGTCGCCAAGATCGTCTTCGCCGACCCGAAGGCCCTCGCCGATCTCAATGCGATCGTCCACCCCAAGGTCCGAGCCGAGATCGCCCGCCGCGTCGCCGCCCACGCATCGGCCGGATCCCCGTCCCCGGTCGCACTGATCGACGCGGCTCTTCTCGTCGAGAGCGGGATCCACCGCGACCTCGATGCGCTCGTCGTCGTCGCCTGCGACCCGGAGACGCAGATCGCACGCGCCGTCGCGCGCGGGCTCGTCTCCGAAGCGGACGCTCGCGCCCGAGTCGCCGCGCAGGCCCCGCTTGCCGACAAGCTCGCCGCTGCGGACTACGTGATCGACAACAACGGCTCGCTCCTGCAGGCTCGGGAGCAGGTCCGCCGCGTCTGGGGAGAAATCGTCAAGAGATAGGGGACATTCCCCGTTTCTCTACCCCTCCGTCTCCCGCTCGGCTTCATCGAGCGCCTCGGGACTGATCTGCTCCTCGAGAAGCTCGTGGGCGCGCTCGACGTCGTCGGCATCGACCACCAGCTGAAGGCCGGACGAGAAGTCGAGGGGCGGCGTGCTGCCTCCCATGTCGTCGGCGGTGAGGGACGCGGCGATGCCTTCCGCTTCGAGAAGCGAGCGCGCGATCTCGGCCTCGCCGCGATCGGAGAAGACGCGAACGATCGTGGGGTCCTTCATTCAGGCTCCAACTCTGATGCCGGCGCCCTCGTGGGTCTTGACCTGTTGGATCCGGTTGGCGGCATCGACGAGCACGATCGTCGGAACGTGCGCGGCGATCTCGCTGGCGTCCATCGCCGCGTAGGCGGCGATGATCACCCGGTGGCCGACCTCGACCAGGCGGGCCGCGGCGCCGTTGATGCAGCAGGCGCCCGAGCCCCGCGGCCCCTCGATCAGGTAGGTCGAGAACCGGCTCGCGTTGTCGACGTCGTAGACGTCGATCCTCTCGAACGGCTCCATGCCGCACGCGTCCATCAGGTCGCGATCGAGCGTGAGGCTTCCTTCGTATTCGGTGTCGCACTCCGTCACCGTGATCCGGTGGACCTTGGCTCGAAGCATTTCGCGGGTCATCTCTCCACTCCTTCCCTTGCGGTCGCCCCCCGAGTCCGGGTGGACGCCCCAAGCGTCGATGCAGTCTAAGATCGCAACGTCGTGTTGTCGATGAGGCGCGTCGCGCCGGCATAAACCGCCAGAGCGAGCAGGGTTGCGCCCGCGATTCTGGGCACCGGCTCCATCCGCTCCGGTTCGACCAGCTCGAGGTAGTCGATGCGCAGCGTCGGCTCCGCCTCGAGGACTGCCCTCGCGGCGGCGGCCACCTTGGCCGCATCCGTCTCCCCCGCCTCGACGGCGGCTCTCGCGGCCTCGAGCGCGCGGGGAACGGCGCTGGCCGCGCGCCGCTCCTGGGTCGAGAGCAGCGCGTTCCGGCTGGACATCGCGACGCCATCCGCCTCGCGCTGCGTGGGCAAGATCAGCACTTCGACGTCCATCATCAGATCGCGAACCAGCGTCTTGACGATGACCGCTTGCTGCGCATCCTTCTGCCCGAAGGCCGCGATGTGGGGGTCGACGATCGCGAGGAGCTTGGCGACGACCGTGGCCACGCCGCGAAAGTGTCCCGGTCGGCTCTCACCTTCGAGCCGGTCCGACAAGCCTGCGACCTCGACGAACGTCGTCCCTCCCGGTGGATAGAGTTCCTCGGGATCGGGCGCGAACAGCACGTCCACTTCCTCGCGCGCGAGCATCTCCGCATCGCGCGCGAGGTCGCGCGGATAGCGCGCGAGATCGTCGGCCGAATTGAACTGGGTGGGGTTGACGAAGATCGAGACCACCGTGAAGTCGGCCTGCGTTTTCGCCCGGCGCAGAAGGAAGAGGTGCCCTTCGTGGAGCGCCCCCATCGTCGGGACGAAGCCGACGACCTTTCCTTGGGCGCGCGCCGCGGCGGCCGCGTCCTTCATGGCGCGCGTACGCCGGATGATGTCCATCAGCCGTAGCTTTCGTCGCGCCCGGGAAACGACCCGGACCGGACGTCGGCCGCCCAGCGCTTGATCCCCTCGGTCGCGGCCGCATGAAGATCGGCGTAGCGCCGGACGAACTTCGGGACCGGTCCGGGCAACAGACCCAGGAGATCGTGGATCACGAGAACCTGCCCGTCGCACCGCGCGCCCGCGCCGATGCCGATCGTCGGCACCGGGACCGCGGATGTGATGCGTGCCGCCAGCTCCGACGGGATCCCCTCGAGAACGATGGCGAAGACGCCGGCGTCTGCGAGCGCAGCGGCGTCGTCGAGGAGGAGGGTGGCGGCCTCGCCTTCGCGTCCCTGAACCTTGTACCCGCCCATCCGGAGAACCGACTGCGGCGTGAGCCCGAGATGACCCATCACGGGGATCTCGGCGTCCGTGAGGGCGCGGAGCACCCCGAGGCGCTTCTTTCCGCCCTCGATCTTCACGGCGTCGGCGCCGGCCTCACGGACGAACCGCGCCGCGTTTTCGACGGCCGCGGCCGGCCCGAGGTGGTACGAGAGCCACGGCATGTCGATGATCAGGAGCGCTTCGCGCCGCCGCCGCCCGACCGCCTTGGCGTGGTGAAGCATGTCGTCCATCGTCACGGGGAGCGTCGAGTCGTACCCCAGCTCGACCATGCCAAGGGAGTCGCCGACCAGGAGGGCGTCGACGCCGGCGGCCTCGGCGGCGTCGGCCGTCATCGCATTGTAGGCGGTCAGGACGACGAGGGGTTGCCCGGTCCCCTTACGGGCCCGGAACGCAGGAACGGTCAACATCTGTGGCCTCCTTATCTGCCCGCTTCTCACGAAGTCGAGCGACGTTGGCCAGGGAACAAAAAGGGGGGGGTATCCCCTTCTTCTCAAGCCGAGGAGCTCACAGGACGATAATACTGCACACCGCGCTCCATGCGCTTGATCTGGGAGACCAGATCGTCCAGCTCCTTCTCGTGGTGCACGAAGTCGATTTGATTGGTGTCGATGACGAGGAGCGGGGTCTGCGTATAGTTGAAGAAGAAGTAGTTGTAGGCCTTGGCGACCTCGGCGACGTAAGCCTCGGAGATCTCGGCCTCATAGTCGCGCTTGCGCCGCTTGATCCGCTCGATCAAGCGGGGCGTATCCGCCTGGAGGAAGATGACGAGATCGGGCTTGGGCGTCTGCGGCTCGAGCATCGCGTACAGCTTGTCGTAAATCAAGAGCTCCGAGTCGTCGAGGTTCAGGTACGCGAAGATCTTGTCCTTCGGGAAGATGTAATCGCAGACCGTCACTTGCGAGAAGAGCGTCCGCTGCGACAGCTCCATCAGCTGGCGGTAGCGGGACAGGAGAAAGAAGAGCTGGGCTTGGAACGCGGCGCCGGTCTTGTCGAGGTAGAAATCGCGCAGGAACGGGTTCTCGACGCGTTCGAGCACCTTGTGGGATTCGAATTTCTTGACCAGCAGCTCGACGAACGAGGTCTTGCCGACCCCGATCGGGCCTTCCACGGCGATCGAGCGAAATCTCATAGAGCGCGCGAGTATAGGGGGAGCGTTTCCGACAAGGCAAGCTTGCCGGCGTGCCGGACGACGTGCGGATCGTCCAGCGCCGCAAGCTGGCCCGCGTACTCCGGTGCCAGCTCGGCGAGCGGAGCGAGCACGAACCGGCGCGACAGAAGCCGAGGGTGCGGAAGCGTGAGCGCCGGCGTGCTTCGCCGCAGGCTTCCGAGCGTCAAGAGGTCGAGATCGAGCTCGCGCGGAGCATTCCGCTGCTTCCGCTGGCGCCCCCGCTCGCGCTCGCAGGCGAGGAGGATCTCGAGCACGGCTTCGGGGGAGAGCTCCGTCTCGATCGCGGCCACCATGTTGAGGAACCATCCGGGCCCCGCATCATCGACCGGCTCGGTCTCCCAGAGGGAGGAGAGAGCCACGGGGAACACGCCCCCGCGCGCCATGCCGGCGAGTCCGGCGCGCAGATGCTCCGCGCGATCGCCGACGTTGCTGCCCAGCCCGACGAACCCGAGCATGGGCCGAATACTAACAGCGACGACCCGCGGCGCCGCCCGGCTTGATGGGAGAGGCCCGCGGCCGCTATGATGCGCCGTTCCCGCGCCCTGCGGGACCCCGACACACCCCGAGGGAGGTTCCAACCGACCATGGCAACGACGAAGAAGAAGGCGGCGGCATCGGCCGAGGAGGCCTCCGGCGGCGGGCATGATCCCGCGCCCGCGTCCCACGAGAAGCCGCGAAACGTCGCCGCGTACGAAGCGGCCCTCGAGCGATTCACCGCGGCGTCCCAGCTGTTCGTGACGGGTCAGTTCGCCGACGCGCTCCCGCTGTTCGACGCGGTGGTCGAGGCGGCGACGCCCGACGAGCCGATCCTGGCCGACCGTGCGCGCACCTACGCATCGATCTGCCGTCGCAAGGCGGCGGGCCCGGAGGCGGAGGGCGAGGACCCGGACACCCTCTACCACCGCGGCGTCGTCGCGGCGAATGCCGGCCGGCTCGAGGAGGCCTGGTCACTGCTCGAGAAAGCGATCGGCCGCAGGCCGAACGATGCGAGCATCCTTTACGCCCGCGCCTCCGTGCGAGGTCTCCAGGGAAACGCCGAGGCGGCGGCCTTCGAGCTCAAGAAGTCGGTCGCGATCGAGCCGAAGTTCCGATTCCAAGCCGCTTCCGACGCCGACTTCGACAAGGTCCGCGACGAGGCGTCGTTCATCGACATCATCGAGCCGAGCAACGCGGGGGCGTGAGCGTGGCCGGAGCACGCGCGCGGCTGACCGTCCTGCTTCTCGCGGCCGGCCAGGGCAAGCGCCTGAAATCGAAAACCATCAAGCTCCTTCATCCGGTCGCGGGCCAGCCGATGGTTCGTTGGGTGGCCGGCGTCGTGGCGGAGCTCCGCCCGTCGCGAACGGTTGCCGTCGTCGGCTTCCAGGGAGACGAGGTGCAGGCATCGCTTGAGGGGCTCTGCGATGCGTTCGTCGTTCAACCGGTGCAGCGCGGCACGGGGCACGCCGTCATGCAGGCGGCGAAGGCGCTGCGCGGGACGAGCGGCCCGCTCCTCATCGTCAATGGCGATCTTCCGAACATCGAGGCGGCCACGCTCCGAGGGCTTCTCGACCTCCATCGTCGCTCGAAGGCGGCCCTGTCCCTCGTCACCACCGACGTCCACGACGCCACGGGATACGGCCGCATCGTGCGAAACGAGAAAGGGAGCGTCGTCCGGATCGTGGAACACAAGGACGCGACCGCGTCGCAGCGTAGGATCCGGGAGATCAACTGCGGCATCTACTGTGCCGACGCGCCCGCGCTCATCGCCACGCTCAAGAACATCCGCCCGGACAACGCCCAGCGGGAGTACTACCTCACCGACGCGGTTCACGCGCTGATCGCCAAAGGCCGAACCGTCGCCGCCCTCAAACATCCCGACGCGCACGCGGTCCTCGGAGTGAACACGCGCGCGGAGCTCGCGTCCGCCGGGGCCGCGCTCTACGCGCGCAAGGCCGCCGAGCTTCAGGCGGCGGGGGTCACGCTCCTGGATCCGGCACGGACCTGGATCGACCCGCGCGCCGTCGTCGGCCGCGACACCGTGCTCTACCCCGACGTCATCGTCGAGGGGGCGTCGGTGATCGGCGAGGACTGCGTCGTCCGATCAGGCTCGAGGCTCGCCAACATGGTTCTCGGCCGCGGGGTCGAGGTCAAGGACCACTGCGTCCTTCAGGACAGCCGCATTGGCGACGAAGCGCAGCTCGGCCCGTTTGCGCACCTTCGCCCGGGCTCGGTCCTCGAGGCGAGGGCGAAGGTCGGCAACTTCGTCGAGCTGAAGAAGACGCGGCTCGGGAAGGGAAGCAAGGCGCCCCATCTTTCGTATCTTGGCGACGCGGCGATCGGTCCTGGGTGCAACATCGGCGCGGGGACGATCACCTGCAACTACGATGGCGTCGCCAAGCACCAGACGACGATCGACGCCGGCGTGTTCATCGGCAGCGACACGCAGCTCGTGGCTCCCGTGTCCCTCGGGGAGGGGGCTTACGTGGCCGCGGGGACCACGGTCACGGAGGACGTCCCGGCTGGTGCTTTGGCGATCGGCCGCGTCCGGCAGCTTAACCTGGACGGGTGGGTCGCCCGGCGCAAGAAGAGGGCCGCAGGCGGCGGTTCGGCGCATTCTTAATTGCGCTTCCGGCCCCGTCGCATTATTCCTTAGTCATACGTCGGGAGGGGAGGTCGTCGGCCATGTGCGGCATCGTGGGCTACATCGGCGCCAAGGACCCCGTCGAGCTTCTGATCGAAGGACTGCGCAAGCTGGAGTACCGCGGCTACGATTCCGCCGGCATCGCGGTCGTGGACGGGGACGGCAAGCTTCACATCCGCCGCGCCCCCGGCAAGCTGCGCGACCTCGAGAGGGTCCTGGTCGACAAACCGATCAACGGCCGATTCGGAATCGCGCACACCCGCTGGGCGACCCACGGCCGCCCGACGGAAGAGAACGCCCATCCGCACCGCGACTGTACCGGACGCATCGTCGTCATCCACAACGGGATCATCGAGAACTACCTCGAGCTGAAGCACGAGCTTCAGAAGCAGGGGCACAACTTCGTCACCGAGACCGACACCGAGATCGTCGCGCACGCGCTCGAGCAGCAGATGAAGGACAAGCGGTGCGACCTCGCGGCCGCGTTCCGCGCCGTGCTCCCCCGCTTCCGTGGCATCTACGCACTCGTCGCGATCTCGGCCGACGAGCCGAACACGATCGTCGCCGCGCGCGTCGGTCCGCCGCTGGTCGTCGGCATGGGCCGGGAGGAATACTTCGTCGCGTCCGATATCCCGGCGATCCTCGCCCATACGAAGGACGTCGTCTTCATGGACGACTTCGAGATCGTGGTCGTCAAACCGCAGGGCGTGAGCTTCGTCAACATGGACGGCGACGCCATCCGCAAGGAGCCTACCCGGATCCCGTGGGATCCGATCATGGCGGAGAAGGGCGGCTACAAGCACTTCATGCTGAAGGAAATCCACGAGCAGCCGCGCGCCGTCCGCGACACGCTCCTGGGACGAGTCTCGCTCGAGGACCAGACGATCCATCTCGAGGAGATCGCGCTGTCCGACGAGGCGCTCCGGCGGGCCGACCGGATGCAGATCGTCGCGTGCGGAACCTCGTGGCACGCGGGCCACGTCGGAAAGTTCCTGATCGAGCAACTGGCGAAGCTTCCCGTCGAGGTCGATTACGCCTCCGAGTACCGGTACCGGAAGCCGATGCTCGACGACCGCTGCCTTTCGGTCTTCATCAGCCAGTCGGGTGAGACCGCCGACACGCTGGCGGCCGAGCGCGAATCGAGGCTCCAGGGGGCCAAGGCGCTGGCCGTTTGCAACGTCCGCGGCTCCATGCTGACCCGCGAGTGCGACGGGACCATCTACACCCACGCGGGGCCGGAGATCGGCGTCGCCTCCACGAAGGCGTTCACGAGCCAGATCGTCGCGCTGACGCTGCTCGCCCTGAAGCTCGGTCGCGTGCGCGGGACGATCTCCGACGAGGTGATGGCGCAGCTCATCCGCGACCTCTACCACATCCCCGCCCAGATGGAGCGCTACCTGCACGACGACTCGGCCGTCGTCGAGATCGCGAAGACGTTCCACCTGCACCGCGATTTCCTCTACCTCGGACGAGGCGTCAACTACCCGATCGCTCTCGAGGGCGCTCTGAAGCTCAAGGAGATCTCCTACATCCACGCCGAGGGGTATCCCGCGGGGGAGATGAAGCACGGCCCGATCGCCCTGATCGACGAGGAGATGCCGGTCGTCGCGCTGGCACCGTTCGACGGCGTCTTCGAGAAAATGCTCTCGAACATCGAAGAGGTGAAGGCGCGCTCCGGGATCGTCATCGCCGTGACCGACGACCTCGGCGGCGACATCTCGCAGAAGGCCGACTTCGTCCTCACCGTCCCCAAGACGCACGAGCTGCTCTCGCCGCTGTTGACGGTCCTCCCGCTCCAACTGCTGGCCTACCACATCGCCCTCTTGCGCGGCTGCGATGTCGACCAGCCTCGCAATCTCGCGAAGAGCGTCACCGTCGAGTAATCCGGGACATTCTGCTTTTTCCAAAAAGGGGACGGGCCCCGTTTTGGAAAAAGCAGAATGTCCCGGGCTGCTAGAATCCCGGGGTGACACCACCGGAGAACTTACTGGACGCGCTGAATCCCGCGCAGCGGGAGGCGGTCGTCCATCCGGGCGGGCCGCTGCTCGTGCTCGCCGGGGCCGGCTCGGGGAAGACGCGTGTCATCACCCACCGCATCGCGTGGCTCGTCCGCGAGGCGGGCGTCGCGCCGGGGAATATCGTCGCTGTCACGTTCACCAACAAGGCGGCGCGGGAGATGCGCGGCCGCGTCGAGGCGATCCTGGGCGGCGACGCTCCTTGGATCGGCACGTTTCACGGCCTCGGCCTTCGGATGCTCCGGCGCGAAGGCGAGCGGGTGGGGCTCGCCCCGGGTTTCGCGATCTACGACCGGGACGACCAAGTCTCGCTGATCCGCCGCCTCCTGCGTGACGAAGGCGCTGACGACACGGCGGGCTCCGCCCGAGCCTTCCTCTCGCGCATCGGCCGCGCGAAGAACGCCCTGGAGGCCCCGAGCGCTCTCGAGGCGCGGGCGTTCTCGCCCGACGCCAAGCTTCAGGCGAAGATCTATGGGCTCTACACCGACGGCCTGAAGCGAGCCAATGCCGTCGATTTCGACGACATCCTGCTCAAGGTCTTGGAGCTGCTCGACGCGGAGAAGAACCCCGGCGTGCGGGAGCGATACGCGCAGCGCTGCGAGCATCTTCTCGTCGACGAGTATCAGGACACGAACCGCCCGCAGTACCTCTTGATCAAGGCGCTGACCTCGGTCCACCAAAACCTCTGCGTCGTCGGGGACGAAGACCAGTCGATCTACAAATTCCGAGGCGCCGAGATCCGGAACATCCTCGATTTCGAGCGTGACCACCCCACCGCCGCCGTCGTCAGGCTCGAGCAGAACTACCGCTCCACCGGGACGATCCTCGAAGCGGCGGGCGCCGTCATCGCGAACAACACCGAGCGCAAGGGAAAGACGCTCTGGACCAACAACGGACGCGGGGAAAGGATCGACCTCTTTCACGCGCCGGACGACCGCACCGAGGCGGCCTGGGTCGCGCGCGAGGTGCTCGTCGAGGCGCGCCGGCGCCCCCACGAGGAGGTCGCCGTTCTCTACCGCACCAACGCCCAGTCGCGGGCGTTCGAGGAGGCGTTCCGACGCGAGCGCATCCCCTACCAGGTCGTCGGCGCCCTGCAGTTCTACGAACGAAAGGAAGTCCGGGACGTCCTGTCGTACCTCAAGCTCGCCGTGAACCCCGAGGACAACGTCGCGTTCCGGCGGATCGTCAACGTCCCGCCGCGCGGGATCGGCGAGGCGACGGTGGAGGCGATCGAGGCCGAGGCTCGCGCTCTCGGCCTTCCGCTCCAGGAGGCCGCGCGGAAGCTGATCGAGCGCGGGGGGCTCGCCGCCCGGCCGGCCCGCCTGCTCGCGGCGTTTCTCGAGGCGACGGCCGGATTCGCCGCGCGCGCCGCCGTCGAGCCCGCCGCCGTCGTCATCGAAGGGATCGTCGGGGCGGTCGCGTACGAGGGCTACCTCTCGAAGACCTACCCGGGTGAGGGTTTCGACCGGATGGAGAACGTTCGCTCTCTCGTCTCCGCGGCGGTCGAGTACGAGCGCGAGGCCGAAGCGGCGACGCTTCTCGGCTTCCTCGATCGGTCCGCGCTCGTCTCGGACGCCGACGAGGTCGGCGCCTCCCCCGGGGTCACCTTGATGACGGCGCACAACGCCAAGGGGCTGGAGTTCCCGGTCGTGTTCCTGGCCGGCCTCGAGGAGAACGTCTTCCCGCACGTGCGCTCGCGCGCGGAGGACGACCTCGAGGAAGAGCGTCGCCTTTGCTATGTCGCGATCACGAGGGCGCGCGAACGCCTGGCCCTCTCGCACGCGCTCTCGCGCTTGCAGCAGGGGGTGCCTCAGGCCAACCCACCCTCGCGCTTCCTCTCGGAGATCCCCGCCGCCCTGCTGGCCGAGAGCGGCGGCCGCGCGGCGGCGGCGTTCTTCGATCCGCCCGCTCGCCAACCGTCCGCAGGCCGCTGGGGCGAGGCCGGCTACGGCTCGTCCGCGGCGCGCGCGGCGGCTCGTCGCGCGCGGGAGAGCGCTTTCGCTCCTCCATCGGACCTTCCGCCTCCCGAGGACGGTTTCGCCGTCGGGATCCGCGTCAGCCACCCGATGTTCGGGAGCGGCCAGGTCTTGGAACGGGAGGGATCCGGCAAGAGCCTGAAGCTGACGATTCAATTCACGGGGTACGGGACCAAGCGCATCTTGCCCGCGTACACCCAGCTCACCACGGAAGGGACGAGTCCATGAAGGGAAGCGATCTGCGCAAGGGAATGGTCATCAGGTTCGAGGGGCAGGTTTACAAGATCCTCGAATCCACGCACCGCACGCCGGGGAATCTGCGCGCGTTCGTTCAGGCGAAGATGAGGAACGTGATCACCGGGCTCAGCACCGAGCAGCGGTTTCGCTCCGAGGACCTGATCGAGAAGGTCTACCTCGACACGAAGACGATGCAGTACCTCTACCACGACGCCGCGGGGTACCACTTCATGGACACCGAGACGTACGACCAATTTGCCCTCGCCGACGACGCGCTCGGCGACACGATGTCGTTCGTCATCCCCGACTCCACCGTCACGATGGATTGGTTCGAGGGGAAGCCGGTCGGCATCGAGATCCCGCCGTCGGTCGATCTGAAGGTGGTCGAGACCGCTCCCGGGATCAAAGGGGCAACCGCGTCCGCCCAGAAGAAGCCGGCGACGCTCGAGACCGGTCTCGTCGTCCAGGTCCCTTCGTTCATCAACGAGGGCGAGGTGATCCGGATCGGCACCGAGGACGGGGACTACCTCGGACGGGCGACCTAGGCTAGAGGCGGAGACTCGATCCGGGCGCGACGACCGTGGCCTTGCGCCCGCCGGCGCGCACGCGCTTGACGAAGTCGTCCGCGTCGGCCTTGATCCAGCCGAACGTGTCGAAGTGCATCGGGATCGTGACGCCGGCGTCGACGAATTCCGCGGCCTTGACGGCGTCGCGGATCCCCATCGTGAAGTTGTCGCCGATCGGCAGGAGCGCCGCGTCGAGCGGGCCGTTCATCTCCGCGATCAGCTTCATGTCGGAGAACAGTGCGGTATCGCCGGCGTGGTAGACCTTCTTGCCGCCCATCGCGAGCACGATCCCCGCCGGGTTTCCCAGCGCCTCGCCGTCGGGACCCGTCGATCCGTGGAACGCGATCGTCAGTCTGACGTGCCCGAACGGGAACTCGCGTCCGCTGCCGAGGTGGAGCGGATGCCCCTCGATCCCCTGCTTCCCGAACCATCCGACGATCTCGAAATTGGAGACGACGAGCGCCTTCGTGCGTCTCGCGATCGCGACGGCGTCGCCGATGTGATCGGAGTGGCCGTGGGAGATGACGATCGCGTCGAGCTTGGCGAAGCTCTCGGGGCCGACGTCCGCCAGCGGATTGCCCGTGAGAAACGGATCGATCAGGACGCGGTGCGTCCCGTCGTGGAGCTCCCAGCAGGAGTGGCCGTGAAAGGTCAGATCGAGCATGATCGCTTCTCCTCGGAACGACTCTACACCGCGGCATCCTTCATCGCCTCGCGCACGGCCGCGACCGTCCGGCCGATCAGGGCCGGATCGTGGGCGGTCGAGACGAACGCCGCCTCGAACTGCGACGGCGCCAGATAGACGCCCCGCGCGAGCATGGCGTGGAAGAACCGCGCGTACCGCTTCGTGTCGGCGCGCGCCGCCGAGGCGTAGTCGGTCACAGGCCCCGCCGTGAAGAACCCGGTCAACATCGATCCGACGCGATTCACGACGCTCGGCACGCCCGCATCGCGGGCCGCGGCGGCCAGCCCCGAGGCGAGCGCTGCCGCGAGCGCCTCGAGGCGGTCGTACGCGCCGGGCTCGGCGAGCAGGTCGAGCGTTTCGATGCCGGCCCGCATCGCGAGCGGATTTCCCGAGAGCGTTCCCGCCTGGTAGACAGGCCCGTCGGGAGCGATGCGTCCCATGACGTCGGCCCGCCCGCCGTAGGCGCCGACGGGAAGGCCGCCGCCGATGACCTTCCCGAAGCACGAGAGGTCGGGTTCGATGCCGTAGAGCTCCTGAGCGCCGCCGGGTGCGACGCGGAATCCGGTCATGACCTCGTCGAAGATGAGAAGAACTCCGTGCCGGCGCGTGAGATCCCGGACCGCCGGGAGCCATCCCGGTGCCGGTGGCACGACGCCCATGTTGCCGGCGATCGGCTCCACGATCAGCGCGGCGATCTCGGACCCGCGCTCGGCGAGCAGGCGCTCGAGCGCCGCGGCGTCGTTGAACGGGATCGTCGCCGTCAGCGCAGCGAGAGCGGGCGGCACCCCGGGAGAACCGGGCAAGCCCAGAGTCATCAAACCCGAACCCGCCTTGACGAGGAGAGCGTCGGCGTGGCCGTGGTAGCACCCCTCGACCTTGATCAGGCCGTGGCGGCCGGTGACCGCCCGCGCGAGGCGAATGGCGGACATCGCCGCCTCGGTCCCGGAGGAGACGAAGCGCACCTTCTCGCAGGACCGGACCCGGGCGACCACGCGCCGCGCCAGCTCCGTCTCGAGCTCCGTCGGCGCGCCGAAGGTCGATCCTTTTCCTGCTTGGTCGCGGAGGGCCGCGACGACCCGCGGGTGCGCGTGGCCGAGGATCAACGGCCCCCACGAGCCGAGGTAGTCGATGTAGTCGCGCCCGGCGGCGTCCGTGACGACCGCGCCGGCGCCGTGCTCGAAGAAGACCGGGGTTCCGCCGACCGCCCCGAACGCCCGCACGGGGCTGTTGACGCCGCCGGGCATCAGCCGCTTCGCGTCTTCGTAGAGGCGCTGCATGTCGCGGCTCACGGCCGATCCCCCCACAGACAGGCCGGATGACGCCGGGGCTTGGCGGGTCCCGGCTTGTACCAGCCGCGCCGCCTCGCCTCGGTCAGCACGCTCTCGTGGAACCGCCGGAAGCGCGGCGAGTGGTCGAAATGCTTGAGGTGGGCCAGCTCGTGGCACAGCGTGTCGACGAGGCTCGACTCCTTGAGCAGGCGGCCGGTCTTCGCGTGGCGAAGGCGGATGCGGATTCGGCCGTCGGCGTAGCAGATGCCGTAGTGCTCGACGACCCCGTCGGCTTCGGCGTCGACCGACGTGAAGCGGAGCGCGAAGTGCGCGGCCAGCCTCGCCGCCATCGTTCGGAGGGTCTCGAGCGCTGCCGCGTCCTCGTCGAGCCGCGTCGCTGGACCGCCGGCGAAGGACGGCGCCGCGGCGGCGAGCGCGCTCAAGCGCGCGAGGGGCGTCGGGGTCGCCTCGAGCGTCCGCGGCGCGAAAAGGGTGCGCTGCCGCGGGTCGGCTCCTCCCGGCACGTTACCTGAGAAGGCGCGCGGCCTCCCGCGCGTGGTAGGTCAGGATGATCGACGCCCCGGCCCGTTTGATCGCCGTCAGCGTCTCGAGGATCGCGCGCTCGCGGTCGATCCAACCGCGCTGAGCCGCCGCGAGCAGCATCGAGTACTCGCCGCTGACGTTGTACGCCGCCACGGGGACGCCGAAGGCCTCCTTCACGCGGCGTACGACGTCGAGATACGCCAGCGCAGGCTTGACCATCACGATGTCGGCCCCCTCGTCGAGATCGAGCGCGACCTCGCGGAGCGCCTCGTCGGCGTTCCCCGGATCCATCTGATACGAGCGGCGGTCGCCGAATTGGGGGGCCGAGCCCGCCGCTTCGCGGAAGGGCCCGTAGAACGCCGAGGCGTACTTCGCCGCGTAGGAGAGGATCGCGACGTCCTCGAACCCCTCCCCGTCGAGCGCGGTGCGGATCGCGCCGACCCGGCCGTCCATCATGTCGGACGGCGCGACGAGGTCGGCTCCGGCCTTCGCGTGGGAGAGAGCGGTCTTGGCGAGGAGCTCGAGAGTCGGATCGTTCAAGACCTTTCGGTCGTGCACGACCCCGCAGTGGCCATGGCTCGTGTACTCGCACAGGCAGATGTCGGTGATGACGAGGGCCTCCGGGAACGTGCGCTTCAGCTCCCGCACCGACGTCTGCACGGCGGCGCCGTCGTCCCACGCCTCGGAGCCGCGCTCGTCCTTCTTGTCCGGGATCCCGAACAGCAGGAACGCCCGCACGCCGTCCTCGATCGCCGCGCCTGCCTCCTCGACCAGGGTGTCCGGCGAGAGATGGAATTGCTCCGGCATCGCGCCGATCTCGCTCCGGACCCCTTTTCCGTTGCGAACGAAGAAGGGGTAGACGAAGTCGGTGGGAGCCAGGCGCGTCTCTCGAACCATGTCGCGGAGAGCGGCCGAGCGGCGCAGGCGGCGGGGGCGCGTGACCGGGAACATGGACGCCGCTAGTCCTCGTCGGCGAAGAAGAAGTAGTCGGCGCAGTGCTTGCCGCAGAAAACCCGTCCGCTGTAATTGAAGGCGTCCTCGGCGCAGACGTACTTGAAGCAGATCGGGCACCGGAACAGTTGCGTCTCGGATTCCGTTTTCTTGCAGGTCAGGCAGGCGAGGGCTTCGGGCAAGGGAACCTCCGGCGCGCCGGGATTATAGCCTCGGCATCGCGCGGCGGCCCGTTGAGGGGACCCGGAGTCTCCTGCTAGAGTGCGTGCCGCTCGATCGGACCGGCGTAGCTCAGGGGTAGAGCGAAGGTCTCATAATCCTTAGGTCCGTGGTTCAAATCCACGCGCCGGTACCACTCCGACGGCGATCAGCGGATCCGGCCGAGAAGCGCGCGCAGTCGGGGGAACATTCCCGAGATCTCGTCCATCGAGACCGCGCCGACCGACAGGCGGAACCAGCCCGTCTCGTCTCGGAGTCCGAACGCCTGGAACGGCACGACGGCGAGGCCCGCGTGTTCCAGGATGGCCTCACGCACGGCCTCGTTCCCGTCGAGCTTGCGGCCGTCGAGCGATCGCCCGACGACGTCGAGCTGCAGCGAGAGGTAGATCGCCCCCTGCGGGTGGATGCACTCGACCGGGAACCCCTCGGCCTTCATCGCGGTGAAGCCCGAGTGGAGAGCGGTGAGGCGCTCTTGCAGGGAAGCTTTCATCTGCTTGCGGAAGGCCAGGACCGCCGCTTCGTTCTGGAGGAACTTCGCCGTCGCCACCTGCTCCGGGCGCGGCGCCCAGGCTCCGACATGCCCGATGAAATCGCGCATTCGGGCGGTCACTTCCGGGGCCGCGAGCATCCAGCCCACGCGCAGTCCGGTCGCGGCGAGACCCTTCGAGATGCCGTCGACCGTGATCAGCCACGGCGCGATCTCGGGGACCAGCGCGGCGGGATGATCGTGGTGGCTGCTGCCGAAAACGAGGGAGCCGTAAACCTGATCGAAGAGCAGGAAGAGGAATCGCCGCCCCGCCTTGGCGCGCTTCGCGTTCTCGTCGACGATCGCCCGCGCGATGGCGCGCAGATGGTCGGCTTGGATCACGGTGCCCGCCGGGTTGAGCGGCGTGTTGAGCGTGATCAACTGCGCTTGCGCGAGGTGGGGCGTAAGCTGCGCCAGCGTGGGCTGGAAGCCGTCCTCCGGCCGGGTCGGGATGTCGATCCCTTTCCCCCGGGTCAGCGTCACGTAGTGGTTGTTGTTCCAGGAGGGAGCCGGATAAACGACCACGTCGCCGGGGTTGACGACGCACCGGTACGCGCCGTAGAGAAGCGGGCGCGAGCCGCTGGCGATCAGGGTGGATTCGACCGGATAGCGGACGCCGTATTCTCGCGCGGTGAACTCCGCGACGACCTGACGCAGCCTGAGCACGCCGTCCGACGGAGGGTAGTTCGTCTCCCCCGCGGCGAGCGCGTTGCGGATCTCCTCCATGAGGACGGTCGGGATCGGGAAGTACTTCGAGTTGAAGTCTCCGACGGTGAGATTGCAGACGGCCTTCCCGGCCGCGACCATCGTCCGGATCTCCGCGGCGATCTTGAGGATCTCCGAGCCCACGAGGCTGTGCGCGCTCTCCGACAGCGACGCGTCGACGGCGCCCGCGAGGCCGAACGACAACTCCGTCATGGTCTTGTCGGGCATGGCCCGGGATTCTAGCAGCACCCCCGAGGCTACGGCCGGCGGCGCTTCCGAAGGAGCGGGATCAGGACGAGGGCCACGCCGCCGAAGGTGATCGCCATGTCCGCGACGTTGAAGATCCCGGTGCGAACCGGGCCGATCCCCAGATTGAGGAAGTCGCGCACGGCGCCCAGATGAACGCGGTCGATCAGGTTCCCGATGCCTCCTCCGACGATCGCCGCGACGGCGAACACTTCGGGCCGACGGAAGCGGCCGTCCTTCAAGGTGAGGACGAGCAGCGCCGCCAGCACGGCGCCGACCCCGACGACGAACAGCCAGAAGCGCAGCGCCGGGGACAGCGCGTGGCCCAGGCTCAGGAACACGCCGGAGTTGAAGACGAACCCGACGCGAACCGTGTCTCCAAGGAGGTGCAGCGTGGGTTGCCCGTAGAACGCGCGCTCGAAGATCGCTTTCGTCGCGAGGTCCGCGAGGACGATCGCAGAGGCGATCGCGAGGAGGGAGGCGACCTTGGATCGCGGCGGCATGCCGCCGTCGGCGTCGGGGATCATGAGCGCGGGGCGGCCGCCTGCCTCGCTTTCTCCTCTTCGACGAGGACCCGTCGCAGAACCTTGCCCACCATCGACTTCGGAAGCTCGGTCCGGAACTCGACCTGCTTGGGAACCTTGAACCCTGCGAGATGGAGCTTGCAAAACGCGATGAGCTCCTCCGCGGTGGGGCTCTCTCCGGCCTTCGGGACGACGTACGCCTTGACAGTCTCGCCGCGATAAGGATCGGGCACGCCGGCGACGACCGCCTCGAGGACTTTCGGATGCTGGAACAACACCTCTTCGACCTCGCGCGGCAGGATCTTGAAGCCGGAGGCCGCAATCATGTCCTTCTTGCGATCGACGATGTAGAAGAACCCGTCGGCGTCCATCTTGGCGACGTCGCCCGTGTGGAGCCAGCCGTCGCGAATCGTCGCCGCCGTCTCCTCCGGGCGGTTCCAGTAGCCGGGCATCACTTGGGGTCCCTTGATCGCCAGCTCCCCCTCCCGTCCCGGGCCGAGCGTCTCGCCGGTCTCGAGGTCGACGATCCTGGCGTCGGTGTCCGGCACGGGCAGGCCGATGCTGCCGGCTCGTCGCGGCGTTCCGAACAGCGGGTTGGCGATGGCGACGGGCGAGCACTCCGTCATGCCGAATCCCTCGACGAGCTTCCCTCCCGTGATCCTCTCGAAGGTGTCGGCCACCTCGAGGGGGAGGGGCGCCGCCCCGGACAGGCAGAGCCGTATGCTCCCAAGGGCGTACTTCTTCACCTGCGGGTGATGGTTGATCGCCGTGTACAGCGTCGGAACGCCCGGGAAGATCGACGCGCGCGTCTTCTGGATCGCTTTCATGACGACGTCGACCGGGCGAGGGCGCGGCACCATGACGATCTCCGCACCGACGTGAACGCCGAAGATCAGGCAGACGGTCATGCCATAGACGTGGAAGAAGGGGATCGCGGCCATGACGACCTCCTTCCCGCGCTCCGCCCTCGCGAACCAGGCCGCGAGCTGCAGCGTGTTCGCCACCAGGTTGCCATGCGTCAGCATCGCGCCCTTGGGCGTTCCGGTCGTGCCCCCCGTGTACTGCAGGAGCGCGACGTCGTCCCTCCGGATCTCGACCCTGGGCGGCGACGGCGGGTGCTTTTCGATCAAGCGCGGCAGTCGAAAAATGTCGCTCTCGGGCCGAACGTCGACGTACTCGCCGTGCTTCCGCTGGACGAGGTGGACGATCGCCTTCCAGGGGAACCCGAGCGTCTCCGCGATGTCCACGAGGATGACCCGCTTGAGCTTCGTGCTCTCGCGGATCTCGCGCAGGCGCGGGAAGAACGTGCTCAGGAGGACGACCGTCTCGGCGCCCGAGTCGTTGAACTGCTCCATCATCTCCCGTGCGACGTAGAGCGGGTTGGTGTTGACCGCGATCGCCCCGAGGCGGAGCAGCCCGAAGAACGCCACGGCGAACTGTGGGCAGTTGGGCAGCATGATCGCGACCCGGTCGCCCTTGCGCACGCCGAGCTGGTCGAGCGCCGTCGCGAAGCGGAGCGTGGCGTCGCGAAACTCGCGGTAGCTCGTGCGTGAGGGCGGGAGCTTCGGATCGGCGAAGAACGTCAGCGCCTTCCGGTCGGGGTAGTCGCGCGCGGTCGCATCGAGCAGCTCGGGCAGGGTCCACGCCGGATAAGCGATGGACTTTGGGACCCCTTCTTCGTAAGACTTGGTCCACGGCGCGTCCATGGAGCCCTCCTCGGCGGCTGTCGGGGCGATGCTACACGTAAAGCGCGCCGCGAAAGGATTCCGATGAAGATGCTCGTGGCGCTCGCCGCCCTGCTTCCGTTGACGATCGCGCTGGCCGGGTGCGTGAGCGCCCCGAAGCTCGACGACCTGGCCACCTCCTACGTGAAGCTCGTGCTCGCGGTCGGCCGGCACGATCCCATGTACGTCGACGCTTACTACGGCCCGACCGCGTTGAAGTCCGAAATCGAGCGGCGACCGGCCGCGCCCCTGCCCGAGCTTCTGGCGACGGCCCGAACGCTCCGGCAGCAGCTCGCGGCGGCCAAGGGGCCCGCGGACCGAAAGCGGTTCCTCGACAAGCAGCTCGTCGCCGTCGAGGCGCACCTGCGACGCCTCTCCGGCGAGCGCATGACCCTGACCGAGGAGTGCCGGGCGCTTTTCGACGTCGATCCGCCGCGGCACGACGTCGCGGAGTTCGAGGCGGCCCAGCGCACCCTCGAGACGCTGGTCCCGGGGTCCGGACCTCTGGGTCCCCGCGTGGAGGCGCTTCGCACCGCCGTGCACATTCCGAAGCCCGCGATCGAGGGGACGCTGAGGCGGGCGCTCGATCTCGCGCGAGCCGCGACGGCGCCCTTCGTGAAGCTGCCGGCCGGGGAGGATTTTGCGATCCGGATCGTGACCGGCAAGCCTTGGAGCGCCTACAACTGGTACCTCGGCGGCTTCCAGAGCCGGATCGAGCTGAACACCGATCTGCCCACCGAGGTCAACGTGCTCCTGGGCACCATGGTCCACGAGGGGTACCCGGGCCACCACGTCTACAACGTCCTTCGCGAGGACCGCCTCGTCAAAGGGAAGGGTTGGGTGGAGCACACGGTTTATCCGCTCTTCTCTCCCGAGTCGCTCTTGGCGGAGGGAACCGCGAACGCCGGTATGGACGTCGTCTTCTCGGAGGAAGAGCGTCGCCGGGCGCTGACCGAGACGCTCGGTCCCATCGCCGGCGTTCCCGCGGACGCGATTCTCGCGCTCGACCGGATCCGCGACGCGCTGAGGCCGCTCAAGTACGTCAACGGCGAGGGGGCGCGCATGCTCCTCGACGATGGCAAGCCCGAGGCCGACGTCGCGGCGTTCATCG
>JACXTT010001306.1_pt1 | contig 41955 bp, 41 predicted proteins | sample 9270951 | NCBI WGS metagenome assembly JACXTT01 (sample SAMN15532306, study PRJNA645909) | rock metagenome | isolation source: weathered quartz diorite | place: Puerto Rico | collected 2017-06-21
TCACGAGTTGGGAATCCTGGACGCCGCCATGATGCACTCGGTGGCCGCCGCCCCCAATTGCACTTTGCCGAGCGACATCCTGAGCTACGAGCGCGTGGATGACCTGATCGTCAAGCCCATCGACATCCGCGCCAGTTACGCTTATCCGTCGGACCGTCCGGGCTTAGGCGTCGAACTCGACGAAGACGCTTTGCGCAAGTACCGCGCCTGACTTAGCGCCATAATCTCCAGGCGCCGAACAGCTCAGCGGGCGGCCGGCAACAAGGGATCAAAGATCGAGTCCTCCACGAGCGAAGCGCGCGAGCGGCGCTGCTTCTCACCACGCGGAATCGGCGTACTTGAACTCCGGCGGAATGCTGGATCGCGCCGCGCGACGCCCGCCGCGTGCCCTCCGCCGGACCCCGCGCAGCCCCTGTTGCACAACAGTTCCGGGTCCGGTCTTGGCAGTAAGACGCTCATGAAGCCATGTCACGGGCGTGGGAATGTCGCGGGTGATGTTCAGATCAAAGGCGGGCGACGCCCAGCGGATAGTTTGCAGATCGCGCACACGCTCAGGGCTGCACTCCTTCCGGCTGGAAAGAAATACAAAGCCGCGTTCCGGTCGCCGTGGCGAGTCGCTCCAAAGTTTGTGTGGATGGCCGAGCCCGGCCACTTTCCAGCCTGGCGATGACGGATTGGGTTGTCTTCATGCGTTGCGCAAGTTGCTCCTGAGTGAGGCCCGCGATAACGCGCGCATCGATGACCGCGCGGGCGAGCGCGAACTCGGGCGCCAGCTCTTCATGCGTCTTGCGGTATTCCTTGTTCTTCATCCATCTCCGATGAAGGTCGCTTACTTTGGTCATGCAAAATCCCTTTGCCCGCCTCAGGGCAAACTCGATCTCCCGGTTCGGCGTCTTCTGGGTTTTGTTGATGTACATCCGGACTACGACGACGCGCTGATCTACGGCAATAACATAAAGAGCCCGCGAAACCCTCCTTGCCTTTCATCCGCATTTCCCACAGCGAACCCCTCAGGTGCTTTACGCGCGGGCTCCCGGACTCGCTCCAACCCGAACTCTTCTATCAGTTGCGAGATGTGGTGGAAACGAGCAAACATATCGACAGGCAACTCTTCGAGAGCCTTTTTGCTATAACGGCTTTTTTACTCGCTGCTCCGCACCACGCGAAAGCCGTAATCGGCGTACTTGAACTCCGGCGGAATGCTGGAACGCGCGGCGCACCGGCTGACCTTGATATGGTGCCGCCACGATCCTCCTCGCGACGCCCGCCGCGTTCCCTCCGGCGGTCCCTGCGGATAGGCCTCCGGCGAAATCGCGTAATAGCCCGGGTCGTACCAGTCGGCGCACCACTCGTGGACGTTCTCGCAGAGATCGTAGATGCCAAAAGCGTTCGGCGGCTCCTCCGCCACCCGCCGCGGCGACCGTACCACGCCGGTCCAGCGCCGCTTGTAGGCCTCGGTTTCCGCCGGCTGCTCGTCGCCCCACGGGTACAGGATGTTCTCTTTGCCCGACAGCGCCGCCCATTCCCACTCCGCCTCCGTCGGCAGCCGGTAGGCGCCTCCAGTCAGACGGCTGACCCACTCGCAGTAGGCCACAGCGTCGAACCAGCTTACCGACACGACCGGCTGATCCGGATCGTCGAATTCCGGATTCCGCCAGTCCGGCGGCAGTTCACGGCGCGTGGAATCGCAGAAGCGCGCGTACTCGCGGCGCGTCACCTGCGTCGCCGCCATCGCGAACGCTCCGACGCATACGCGATGAGCCGGCTTTTCGTCGTCACGCCCGCGTTCGCAACCCATCCGGAATTCGCCCGCCGGAATCAGCACGAACTCGGGCCCCAGAACAACTGCCGGCATACCCAACACTTAACACCCAACGCCGGCGTGAACTACGGCTTCGCCGTAGTTCACGCCCCGACTCCTTCGGCCAGCAGCGCCCCCCAATGAAAACCTGCGCCGAACGCGGCGAAAACCACCGGCACCCCAGCCGCCAGGCTGTTCCCGTCGAACCACTCCTTCGCGGCAATCAGCATCGACGCCGACGATGTGTTCCCATACCGCTTGATATTCGAGAAGAACCGCTCCGGCGCAACGCCCAGCGCCTCTGCCACCCGAACGATCAGGTTCTGATTCGCCTGGTGCATCAGGAACACGGCCACGTCGGCAGCGCAGCGCCCGTTCCTCGACAGCACCTCCGCCACCGACCGTGGGATCTTCCGCGATGCTTGCAAAATCACGCTTCGGCCGTTCATCTCGATCGAGCGACCGAACTCCAGCCGCAGGTCCTCGGCGTACGCCCCGTCCGTCGCCACCATCGAATCGATCACCCGCGCGCAGCTCCGGCCGTCCTCGGGCGTCACCAGGCACGCGCCCGCCCCGTCGCCGAACAGCGGCGCCACGCCCCGGTCCATCGGTTGCTGCAGCACCACGCCGGACATCCTCTCGGCCGCCACCACCAGAATCGGGCCCGTCGTCCCCGACAACTGCGCCGCTAGGGACAGTCCGAACAATGATCCTGCACTGGCCACCGGCAGATCGATCGCCGGAACTTCGCTCAATCCGATCCGGTTGGCCACCGCCGCCGCCGGACCCGGAAATCGCCGCTCGGCCGACCCGCTCGAGACGATCAGCATCCGCACGTCCGCCGCCGGCAACCCGGCCCGCGCCAGGCAGTCTTCCGACGCCCGCACCGCCAGCTCCGTCACCGATTCGCCGTCGGCCGCCCACCGCCGCTCCTCAATCCCGGAGACGTTCTGGATCCAGTCGGCGCCCGTGTCCACCATCGCGCCGACCTCGGCGTTAGGCACCACTCTTGAAGGAAGGTAGGCCCCAAAGGCCCTCAAATATGCGACCGCCATTTACTGCCGGCTGTCCAGGTAGGCCTCGATCCGGGCGATCGAGTCGAACTTGCGGGGATTCAGGTCGGAATCCGGAATCGTGATCCCAAACTGCTTTTCCAGGGCGCTCACCATGTCGGGCAGCGCGAATGAGTCCATTAATCCGGAATCGAAGAGCGACTCTTCCGGCTCGGGGCGCAGGTCTTTTTTGGCGACCGTACGGATAATTTCAGCGATCTGCGCTTGTCTGTCCATGTGCTTGTTCGGGATTCTCCTCGGCCCCCCTCAGCCCCACGTGATGGTTCCGCGGAGTGGCCTCGCCGGCCAGTTCACCGCGCACCTGTGTGTACTTTTCGTAATTGTACATGAGGTCGCGGAACAGGATGTAGCCCAGGCGGCGGTATCCCGGCGGAGTGAAGTGGACGTGATCGTATTGCGCCAGGCCGGCCAGCACCCAGTTCCGCATCGCGCCCGCTCCGCCCATCTTCTCCCGCATGTCCCAAAACGCGCAGCCGTTCTTCAGCGCTGCGTCCCTCTGCGCCTCCACGATGGTTTCGATGCGTTCCATCGGCGTCCACTTGCCGCGGATCCGGCGGTAGCGGTCGGGAGGGCCCAGCACCAGGATCGACGCCGCCGGTGCGGCCCGGCGGAGGCGCGCCAGCAGCGCCGAGAACATCTCGCGATAGGTCTGCCGCGTCCAGTCCGGAATTCCGGCTTCGTTGGTCCCATAGGCCAGCACGATCAGCGCCGGGTTCCGCCGCGCCACGTGGCTGGCCAGCAGCGCCTCGTCCCATTTCATGATCACCGAGGCCTGCGCGCCGTTGATGCCCAGGCTCTCGTAGGTGACGCCGTGGTCCTTGTCGGTCACCCAGCCGAACAGCCGCACCGGCGCATGGCTCAGCGTGCGCACCTGAAAGCGGTGCAGTCCGGGCAGCGCGTCGTACTCGACGTACCCGGGACCTGTCTCGCCGTCCGTGGATACGGTCGCCACCGTTTCGTCCCCATCGGCCAGTTCAAAATCGCCGCCTCCGGGCTGCCGCAGGAAGTACAGCTCCAGCCGCTGGCATTCCGCTTCCAGCGTGACCCATTCATCGGCGCGGTCGGTGGAGATGCTGACGCCGCCGAGTCCCCAGAGCCCGTCGCCCTCGCGCGCCAGCATTCCTTCTGAATGCCAGCCGCGCGACTCGCCGCCGCGCAGGTCCATGCGCCGGTATCCGGCGAACGGATATCCGGCCAGCGAGAACCCGCTGCCGCCGTCGCCGAACTGGCCTTGCAGCAGCGCCCGCACGCTGCCCGTCCAGGAATCGGACGCCGTGTGCGAATCGCCGAAATGCAGAATATGGACGGGAGGCCCGCCCGAGTTACGCTGGCTGCGCCACACCTGCTCGAAGAACGGCACCATCGCCGCTGGATTCTCAATCGGCGCGCCGGCTTCGGCCACGGCCAGCGTCTTGGTGACCATCGTGGTCGCTTCGGCCCGCACCTTCGCGCTGACCGCGGGCGGACGTGGCGTCCACCGCCGCCGTCTCGCGACCGGCTTCTTTGCCGGCTGGGCCAGCTTCTTCTTGGCGCCGGTTTTGGCGGCCGAATTGGCGCTGGTGGGCTTCGGGCTGACCTTCTTGGCGCGCGTCACCGCCGCCGCGGTTCCGGCGAACGCCGCCGCGGCCATCGCCACTGCCAGCATCCGCCTCACTTGCGCGTTACCTCGGTAAATTTCTCCTGCATGCGCCGCACTTTGTACCGGTTGTATCCGTCGAGCAGGGCCTGATACAACAGGTTCCCCACGATCTTCGCGCCCGCCGGCATGGGATGGATGAAGTCGGCGCTCACCAGCCTCGGCTCCGCTTCATACCACCTGCCCATCGTCCCCGGACCGCCCATCGCCAAAAACGTATTGAAGAACGCGCATCCGGTCTCCTGGGCCGTCTGCTGCTGCAGCGCCACCAGCCGGGGCAGTGCGGGAATCGTACCGATTGCGCCGCCTGTCTCTCTGCGTCCTCGATCCATCGGGCTCATGATGAGCACCGAGGCCTCCGGTACCGCCGATCTTACGCGCCGTATCGTCTCCTTCAGTTCCTTGCCGAACTGCTGCTCGACGTAAGTCGCGTATCCGCTCTCGTTGGTTCCGTAATTAATTATAACGAGGTTCGGCTTCCTGTGACGCAGCTCGCTGCTCCAGTGCCGCTCGTCGAACATGCGGGCCAGTACGGAGATGTACGCCCCGTTCAGGCCCAGGCTGTCGTAAGTGATGCCCTTGCTCCGCTTCGAGAGCGTCAGTCCGAACCACCGTACCGGCCCCAGCGCTCGCACCTCCACCGACTTGGTTCCGGCCGGCAGCGCGAACGCCCGAAAATCCGGCCCCGCGCCGGATGTCTCTACCTGTCCGATCGCCGTGCCGCCCGTCAGCACGCTCAGTGCGCCGCCCCCCGCTTGGCGCAGAAACGCGACCTCCACACGGTCGTGCGTCGGATCCCGCATCCAGATGCGCGTCGACGCGCCCGCGCCGCCCCGGAAGCTCACTCCGCCCAGCCCGTACTGCCCGTCCTTGGTGCGGTTCTGCGTTGCCGCTTCGATGGTCCAGCCGCTGGATTGCAGCGAGACGCCGTTGTGGTCGTACCACGCCCACGGTTTTGCCGCCAGCACGAAGCCGTGGCCGGCGTCCCCGAATTGCTTCTGCAGCAGCGTTCGCACGTCGCCGGTGATCAAATCCGCCGTCGTCGGCGAATCGCCGTAGTGGACGATGCGCGTCACCGCTCCGGATTCGCCCGCCTCCGTACGCCGCAGCGCCTCGTAAAAAGCGTCCAGCGATCCGTCCGGCGCGTTCAGGCGATAGATCTTGAAATTGGCCGAATCCTTGTCTGGATGCAGCCGCAGTTGCTCCTCTTCCAAAGGCGCGGGCGACGGATGCCGTGGCACGAAGTCCAGCACCTTCGGAATCGTGTCCCAGTCCAGCACTTTGTAGTCCTTGAAATAGGGGAATGCGTCGGGCGCTTTCAGGAACGCCAGCAGCGTCAGGATCGTCAATGCCGGTTTGACGGGAATGATGCGCATGGCGTTAGAACTTGGTGTAGATGAACGGCGCCGCTCCGGTCGCCGACACGTATTGTAACGCGATCGCCAGTAGCATCAGGGCCGCCGCTTGTGCGAAGAACGGGGACGCCGCGAAGCGCGTCTGAGTCCACTCGTACCATTTCGACGGCAGGTAGTGGCCCACCGCCGCGATCCCCAGCACCACGGCCACCGGCGTCGACACATTGGCGAAGCCCACCGTAAGAGAGCCGATCCGCTCCATCACGCCCTGGGCCGCGTCCAGCGTCGAGGAGCGAAAGAAGATCCAGGCAAAAGTCACGAAGTGAAAAGTCAGGAAGATCCGCACGTACCGCGAGCCCCAACCCTGGATCTTCAGTCCGTGCGTGTCCATGAACCGCACGAACGCCAGCCCCGCGCCGTGCATCGCTCCCCAGATCACGAAGTTCCAGCTTGCCCCGTGCCACAGCCCGCCCAGCACCATGGTCGCGAACAGGTTGAAGTAAGTGAATACCTTCCACTCCGACCGCAACCCCGGAAGCGAGAAGTACAGATAGTCGCGCAGCCAGTTCGACAGCGTGATGTGCCAGCGCCGCCAGAAGTCGGCGATATTCTCCGCCGCATACGGCATGTTGAAATTCTGCGGCAGCCTGATCCCCAGCAGCAGCGCCGAGCCTATGGCGATATCGGTGTACCCCGAAAAGTCATAGTAAAGCTGCAGGGCGTAGCCGTAGACGCCGGCCAGCACCTCAGTCCCCGTGTACAGCTTCGGGTAATCGAACACGCGGTTGACCAGGTTGTCGGCCAGGAAATCCGCAATGAGAAGCTTCTTGGTCAGCCCCAGCCCGATGAGGAAAAGCGCCTTGCCGCCATCGGCCGGCGCCAGTTGCTTGTCCTTCTTCTCGAACTGCGGCAGCAGCGTCGCGATCCGGGTGATGGGCCCGGCCAGCGTCGTAGGGAAGAAGCTTGCCGCTGACAGGTACGCCAGGTAGCTGCCGGTGGCCTTCGCGTCCCGCCGGAAAACCTCGATTGTATAGGTCAGCGACTGGAAGCAGTAAAACGAGATGCCCAGCGGAAACACCCAGTGCCACTCCGGCGCCGTCCGCTCGCTCCACCTCGCCCAGTTCTCCAGGAAAAACGGCATGTACTTGAACGACGCCAGGATTCCCAGGTTGATGACTACGCTTAGAGTCACCAGCATCCGTCGCCAGACGGCGTTCTTTGACCGCTCCAGCCCCAGCCCTATGAGAAAATCGCAGGTGGAAGCGGCGGGAATCAGCGCCAGGTAAAACAAGTCCCACTTGGCGTAGAAAAAGTAGTTGGCGAAGAGTACGACGGCCAGTCCCAGCGCCCGTACCCGCGCCACCGGCCAGTACAGGAAGAAGACCGCCACCAGGAAGACAAAGTAGAGGGAACTGGAGAGAACCATTTATACGGCGCGGAAACTTCCATTATACTGGCTTATCGCTCCCGCCCGTGACGGACCGCATCAAACGCCGCCTGATCCGCATCGCCATCGCCATCGCGGGCACGCTCGCCGTCTCGACCGCCGGCCTGGTGGCCTTCGCCGGCTACGATCCGTTCAACGCTTTCTACATGGCGTTGACCACGATGACCACCGTCGGCTACGGGGAGATCCTCCCCATGAGCCGCACCGCCCGCATCTTTAATATTTTCGTCATCTCCGGCGGCGTATTGGTAATGTTCCTTGCCATCGGGGCCATGACCCAGACCATCATCGAGCTGGAGCTGGGCGAAGTCTTCGGAAAACGCCGGATCAAGAAAATGATCGACAAACTGGACCAACACTTCATCGTCTGCGGCTACGGCCGGGTGGGACGCAGCGCCGCGGCCGAGCTGCTCCGCTCCAGCGTGCCCTTCGTCATCATCGACCGCAACGAGGACCGCGTCGAGCGCGCCATCCACGACGGTATGCTCGCCGTGCTCGCCGACGCCACCCACGACGAATCCCTCCGTCAGGTGAATATCGAGCGCGCCCGCGGCCTGGTTTCGAGCCTCGCATCCGACGCCGACAATCTCTTCGTCATCCTCTCCGCGCGGTCGATGAATCCCAAAATGCTCCTCGCCGTGCGCGTGGCCGAGGAGGAAGCTGAATCCAAAATGCGCCGCGCCGGAGCCGACGTCGTTTTCGCCCCTTACACCACCACTGGCCTCCGCCTCGCCCAGGCCGTCGTCCGACCGCACGTCTCCCAGTTCCTCGACTTCACCACCAAGAACCTCGGCATGAAGGTCGCCATCGAGCAGGTGAAAGTCGCCGAATCGAGCGCCGTCGTTTCGAAAACGCTGGAGGAGATGCGCCTGCGGCGCGAGCTGGGTGTCATCGTACTCGCCATCCGGAAGGCCGACAGCGAAATGGTCCTCAATCCTCCCGCCGACGCCCGAGTCGCCGCCGGCGACCACCTCATCGTGATGGGCGAGCCCGCCAACCTCCGCCGTCTCGAAGCGCTTTTGACGTGACCTTCCGCTTTTATCGCCTCCGCTTCCACTTTCGCACCGGCGGTCCGCTGTTCTTTGCGCCCTGGAAATCCTCCAACATTCTGCGCGGCGCATTCGGAACGCTGCTTGAGCCCGCCTTCTTCTCCCCCGAGCGCACCGAAGGCCCCAGCGGACTGCACCAGCCGCCGCGCCCGTTCGTCTTTCGCGCGGCTCACCTCGACGGGCGCCGCATCGAGTCCGGCGCGGCTTTTTCCTTCGATCTCCATCTGTTTCAGATCGACAACCCGCCGTTGCGCGAGATCATCGACGCCTTTTCCCGCCTTCAGCGCGAAGGACTCGGACCCGGCCGTGTTCCGGTGGAGCTGACCGGCGCCGATCAGTTGCGTCTCGACGGCTCCGTCGCCGCACGCGCTCTGGCCGAACGCCTCGCGCCGCCCGAAGGCCTCGACCTCGCGCCGCCACCCAACCCGGTCGACCAGGTCACCGTGCGATTTCTCACTCCAACCGAGCTGAAGACCAACCAGCGCATTGCAGACCGCCCCGAGTTCAGCTTCCTCTTCGCCCGTCTCCGCGACCGCCTCAGCACTCTTCGCGAGCTTTACGCCGACGGTCCGCTGGAGATCGACTTCCAGGCCATGGGTGCCCGCGCCGCCGCCGTCCGCATCGCCGAGGCGAATTTGAGCGGAGTCGACGTGTACCGCCGCTCCAGCCGGACGGGCCAGACCCATCCCATCGGCGGCTTCGTCGGCGAAGTCGCGTACGCGGGCCATCTGACCGAGTTCCTTCCTTACCTTGAGGCCGGCAAGTGGACCGGCGTGGGGCGTCAGACCGTCTGGGGCAAAGGCGAGATCGAGATCCGAAGCGCATAAACAATCACGATGGCCAGGCTGGCTCAGTCCCACGCAGCCTCTTCCCGCACCTGCCGGCTTAAACCGTGCGTACAAACGGCATTTGGTCCATTTGCTACTGTGATACGGTGCTGCCCGAGTTGACGGCTCAAGGGGATCTGCCTCCAGGCGTGCATATGGCGGATTGGAAAGAGTTCCAGTCCCGATTCGGCGGCCCAACCCCGAGGCGAGTATGGCTGACAGGCCGGCTTCGTGAGCTGGTGGAACTCGCTACGACAACCGGAAAATTCCGTCGTGTGTTCGTCTGGGGCAGTTTTGTCACTGCAAAGCCAGTCCCCAATGATCTCGACATTCTGCTCATCATGGACGAAGACTTCGAAGTTGATAAAGCTCCCGTCCCGGCGCAAGCCGTCTTCGATTCCGTGCGGGCCAAACTGCTGTTTGAATCCGACGTCTTCTGGGCCCGCGCTTCAATTGGAAACGATGCCCTGAAACTCTGGCTGGAAACTTTATAAGACCTCCAGATCCTTTCGAAAACGCGGTATTGTGGAGGTGGAGTTGCCGTGATTCAAACCGATGAACAAATGCTGCTCGCGCAGGAATGCGTCGGCAATCTTCGCAGAATCCTCATCGAGGCGCGCAAGGTTCATTCGCGGCAAGACTATCTTCGAATGGCCGAGCCGATTCTGCTGGAAGTTCAGCAGCGCGAGCAAGAGATTCTTGAATATCTGAGCGGAGACCTCGAACAACCGGTCGCGAGTTAGCCCCTTTTCGCTCCCAAACCTGCCCTCTTTCACCTCGTTCGACAGTTTCTAACATGCCCGGGCGACTTGGCCCAGCGCGTTGGTTCGACAGATTCGACACATTCGACGGCTCGCCCGAGTCGTAACGGACCGGCGCGGAACGCCTTCGGTTGGAGACATCCCGGCAGCCGGATTCCAGGAAGAGGGTGGGGCTGGTGGCGGTTTTGGGCTGTCCAAAATTCCTGCCCTCTAGAGTTGTGAGACGCTGAGCGCGGATGCCGCCCGAGGAGTGAGAGTGCGTGAAGGGAACATCGGAATTGGGTTCGAATGGCGGAAGGGTCCCGTGGGGAGAACGTCCGGGCGCCGGCTCACCCTTCGGGCTGCCGCCCGGTAAGTCTACGCGGCGTCCGAATACTGCGCGGGCGCATTGCGTCCACAGCAGCGTTTGTATTTCTGGTTAGCGCCGCAGGGACAAGGGGCGTTTCTGGCGACGGCGGGTTGGGTGGCCACGGGTGCGGGACCGGGCGGAGGCTTGGCGAGCTTGTCGGCCATGCGCATCCGGTCGTATTCGGCCCTGACATCGGCGAGATCGTCGAGCGCGCGCTGCTGGCTCGGAGGCTCGACGCGCTCCGGGAGGTGCCAGCCGTCCTTGGGGAAGTGCGGCCGCTGGAGGACGGCGAGAGCGGCTTTGAGCTGAATGGAGGGCGGCGTGTCCGGGTTCTCGAGCAACGTCCGGAGGCGGGTGAGGGCGAGGCCCTCGAGGTCGCGGAGGCTGTCGCGCACACGGTCGGCGTGGTCGTCGCGGGCCTGCTGCACGGCGGCGGCGAAGCCGGGGATGGATTCGATCCAGTTGTAGAGAGTAGTCCGGTGGACGCCCGCTTCGCGGGCGGCGGCGGAGATGGATGCGCCCCGAGCGAGGGCAGCGGCAATCTGGGTCTGGACAGACGAGAGCGCCGGGTTGGGTGAAAGGGTGGAAGACACGAGGTTAGTGGCCTCGGTTCCAAAGTAGCAGGCGTTGTCAAGTAAATCAGGGACTTTTAGGGGAATGGCGCGGGAAACTCGTGTGTTGTCAATGAAATAAAAAACGTTATCGCACTGTGACCGGATTATTCGCGAGGCGCGGGCACTTGCATTGTCTGTCTGGTGGCTGGCCGGCAGCCGTGAGATGTTCGCGTCTCCCCCGTTTCAATTTCTACAGGAGTCAGCGGATACCCGGCCGAATTGAGGCGTGTTCACTAAAAGAAGCCATCAAACTTCCCCGCTAACCGCCCGCGTACCGGGCCGCCAGGGATTCCGCCAGTTGTGATTGCTTCAATGTTGACCCGAGATCCGGCGGCGGTTTGAACGCCGGCAGCCGGCCCGCCGCGAGGAACTTACATTTGGGACTGATGTAGCGCGGCCTGATCGCGAGGCGTCCGGAGGAGTCCGGACGCGGCAGACTGAGAGTCTGAGCCACGTTACATTCCGGTTAGCGGACGGTTACGATTCGATTCCCCGCCCATAGCGGAGTCCTGGCCCGTGACACCGAAAGCGTAATCATACTGTCATACTCCCTTACGCGCCCGTCCGTATACTGAGGCCAAATGAGGAGACTTCAGATATGCAGGTCTTAATCGGATGTTGCATCGGATTGTTTCTCTGGTTCCTCTTCCGCGTGGTGCTGACCGGGATTTATACGGTGGACCAGAATGAGCGCGCGGTGATCACCAGATTCGGACGCGCGGAGCGGCTTGCCGGCAGAACCACGCTGGACGATCCGATCGCACAGCATTTGAGCGAAGAAGAGCGCTCGCGGTACATCTATCCGCAAGTGCGTGTGATCCAGCCCGGCGGCCCGTACCTGAAACTGCCTTGGGAGAAGGTCCACAAAGTCCGGATCGCGACCGCCACCGTGAACATGGCGCTCGATCCCGAGGATCCGCTGGCGAACGAAGGGGGAACTCGCCTCGAAGCGGTTACCAAGGATCATCTCAACACCGGCCTCACCGGCCAGATCCGCTACAGAGTGAGCGACAAGAATCTGTACGCGTATCTGTTCGGCATCAAGAAACCCATCGTTCACGTGATGGGGTACTTCGTTTCGGTGCTGCGGCAGCGGATCGCAAATTTCGAAGCTAAGCCGCCGGCGCCTGAGGCCGACGTGGCGGGAGCGCCCCGAACGCGGGAAGGCGCGGTCGGCGAAGTGATCGGCGTCTCCATCAACGATCTTCGCAAGAACCTGCGCGACCTGAACGAATTCATGGATCAGGAATGCCGCTCCACGCAGGCGCGATACGGAGTAGAGCTGGATGCGTCGCTCATCACCGGAATCGATCCACCGCCGGAAGTGGAGTCGGCGCTGGCGGCCATCAACACGGCGCACAACCATGTTTCGAGCGACATCAGCCTGGCCCAGGCGGCCGCCGACCAGAAGATCGAGCAGTCCAAGCGGGCCGTCGAGATCGAAACCTTGCGGGCGCAGGCTGAAATGGAGCCTCTTAAGCTTCTGGCGGAGGAACTGGCGGAGCTGCATCGCGCGGGCCCAGCGGTGCTCGAGTCCTATTTGCGCAATGTCCGGCTGAGGCTTTACGACAAGGTCAAAGCGGTTTATCTGGAGGCGAGGAGCTGAATATGAAAATCCTGATTCCCGCGCTGTTCACTTTCGCAGGTTTGCTGGTGGGCGTGCCTATCCTGCTCGCTCTGGCCAGAATGCTCGGGCTATACGCGATCGTCGAGGAGCGATCCTCTCGCGTGTACGTCCTCTTCGGCAAGGTCATCAAGACGCTCGATGAGCCCGGCCTTTACCTGTTGCCCCTCGAATTAGGGCCGGCCGCTTTCATCGTGAACCTGTTTGGAAAATGCCACGTGCTCGATCTGAGGATCGACCAGGAGTATCGCCGCAGCGAGCCGGTCAACTCGGAGGAGGGCGCGCCAATGGGCATCGGCATCTGGTACGAGATGTGGATCAGCGACCCGGTGGCGTACCTGTTCAAGAACACCGATCCGCGCGGATCGCTTCGCGCGAACGTCAGTAACGCGACCGTCCGCTGCCTCAGCAATATGCCGCTGGCCGAGATGCTGGAGACGCGCCACAAGATGAGCCAGACGGTTCGGGCCGAGGTTTCGGGACAATCCCGCGCCTGGGGCTATCAGCTCGGCTCGGTATACATCCGCAAGGTCCACTTCCGCGACCAGGGAATGATCCGGCAGATCGAGGAAAAGGTTGTCAACCGTCTTCGCCAGGTGACGTCGGCGATCCGGCAGGCCGGCGCGAATCAGGTGAGCGTCATCACCAGCTCGGCCGAGCGGGCGGCTTCGATCGAATTCGCTAGAGCGACGGCAATCCGCCCGCACACGCTGGGCCAGGCGCTTCGTGAAATCGCCCAACAGCCCGCCGTGGCAAGCGCGCTGTTCGACATTCTGGAGACGCAGAAACTGCTGGCCAGCGACGCCCGCCTGACGCTGCTGCCCGCCGGACCGCAAAAGCGGCTGACGGACTTGCTGGCCGTCGACAGCCAGGCCGGCTGAGAGGGAATCTCTTTTGTACTAACATTGGAAACGCTCATGCGGTTTCCATCCTCACAGTGCTATGCTGTGCTCTTCGCCGCTTTGTTGGGGTCGATGCCGATGCCCGCGCAGAACGATTCGCATCAGAACGATTCGCATCAGGAAGACCGGCAGGCTCTGCTCAAGATTCTGAGCGAAGTGGAAGCCGCGATCAACGCCCAGGACATCGAGGGACTCATCGCGCTGATGCGGCCGGACTGTACGGTGACCTGGTGGAACGCGGAGATCTCGCGCGGCCATGCCGATATCCGCGCCTACTACCGGCGCATGGTCAAGGATGAAGGGCGGTTCATCAGCAAGTACACGACCAAGGCGAAGCTCGGCGATCATGCGCGCTTCCTTGGCTCCGGCGGCGACGTCGCCGTGGCCGACGGCAGCATGGAAGACGAGTTCTTTCCCATCATCCGCGGCCCGTTCCGGCTGAACTCCCGTTGGAGCGCCACCGCGGCGAAGTCTTCCGGCGGCGAGTGGAAGATCGTCAGCCTGCACCTGTCCTCGAACGTATTCACCAACCAACTCATTGCGGAGTTGACCCGGGGACTATGGTTCGCCGGCGGAGCGGGATTGGTCGCCGGCGGGTTGGCCGGGTGGTTCTTCGCTCGCCGGCGGAAGCCGCGCGACGGGTAGGGCTCGGCTCCCGTTTTAACGCCAGAGCGTCATGGCGAGCCGATAGATGCGGCCCTGCCGCTCGGGGTCATTCTCAATCATTTCGTGAACAGCCTCTGGACTGGCTTCGACGCCGTTGCCGTCGCTTAAAAGGAAGCCCTGACCGGACGGTACGACTTGATAGCCAAACCATCCCGAAGCAATGGAGCCACATTTTCGCGGTGGTCCGTGCACAAAGTGAAGAAGTCTTTCAAGCTGATCTCGTAGCCGGTCTTCACGAATCCTCCGTCCTTTCAGGCTCAAGTATAGGCTTCACCATCAGCTTCACCATCAGCGCATCCGCCGAGCCCAAATGTTATATAATCCGCCCAGTCAATCGATCTGGACACGTGATGGAGACCTTATGACCAAACGAGAATTCCTCTCCGCAAGCATCGGCGCCGGCCTGGCGCTGGGGAAAGGGAGTACGGCCTTTGCGCAGGAAGCGGTGGCTGCCATCAGGAAGGAGCCGCCAGCTCCGAACCGGCGAATTCCGAACCGCAAGGCGAAGACCACCAAGCTGTTCAAGAGCCCGCAGGGATATCCTAACGGGATCGCCGTCACGCCGGAAGGCTTGTGGATCGCCGAGCAAAAGCTCTCCGGCGCACAGGCCGTTTCCTACAATCTGCCCGAGCCGAAAAACCTGGACGAGGCGGCCTGGCTGGTGGATTGGAATGGCAAGCTGCTGAAGACCGTGACCACGCCATCCAGAAACACCAGCGGGATGGCGGTGGGCGGCGGGTACGTCTGGATGGTTGCCAACGCGCCGCCGGAAGGCGTCTTTCAGATGGATATGAACTCCAAACTGATCAGCCACCGTCAGATTCCGCTCGGTCCGGCCAACGACGGCGGCGGCTGCCATGGCGCCCTCTGGCACGAAGGAAAGCTCTGGATCGCGGCGTTGCGCCTGCGCGGAAATATCCGTGTCGACCCCAAGACCTGGCAGCCGGAATTCATGATCCCGTTTTACCAGTCGTTCCCGGACCGCGTGCGCTACCACGGGATCGCCTGGGACAACGGGACGATGTGGCAGGTGGTCGGCAACGAAAGCAAAAGGTACAGCGAGTACAATGCGGGCCTGGTCCGGTACGATGCCGCCACCGGAAAAGTGCTGGAGACGGTAGACTTGGTGCCCGGCTCCTGCGACCCGCACGGGTTGGCCATGCACGACGGCGTCCTCATCAGTTGCGACGCCGGCATCCATCCGGGCTGGCCCAACAACGACAGTCCGACCAGCGGATGGATTTTCCGGATCGACTTTATCTGATCTGGCGGGTCACTTCACGGCCAGCACGAAGTCGACGGTCAAAATCAGATTTTCCTGGGTGACGCGGATCTGCGGCACGCTGAGGCTGAGCAACTCGCGCTGGAAAGGCGCGTTTTCAGCGGGCTGCTCCAGCCGCTTCTTGGCCTCCTGATAAACCGGATACTTGAACTGCTTCGACAGCGTGTCCTGCATCGCGACGCGCACACGCCGCTCGTACACGGTGTTCCGCCCCAGGCTGACCACTCGCACCTGATTGAAAGCGATGAAGCCGCCCTCATAAAACGGCACGGCGCGGATGGTCACGTCGAAGGAATCGCCCAGCCCTAGGCACCGTCCGAAGAAACTACGCGCGCTGCGGCCGCTGAAACGCGCTTTCACCACCAGGCTCCCATTTTCCGCGCTGAGGGCCGGATTTTCCAGGTAGGCGAAGCTGCACCGCGTCGACGCCGTGCCCTTCACGTAGTGACGGCCGTCCTGCGTGAACACCTGCTGGGCGATATAGCGCTTCATCGCGTCGTAGGAGATGCGGATCTCCGCCGCAGGGGCTTGCGGAACCAGCAGAAACCAGAGCGCGGCAGGCGTCAGGAGCCTTGCAAGCACTCGGCGATCTCCTTCTCGGGCACCGCTCCTTCGCGAATCAGCCGCCAGTAAGGCTCCGTGATGTCGATGGTGCTGGCTCCGGCGCCGGAGCAGAAGCCGCCGTCCAGCACCAGGTCCACGCGGCCGTCCATCGCGCCGAAGACCTCGATCCCGCTGCCGCAGGTGGGCTGGCCGCTCAGGTTGGCGCTGGTGGCGATCAGCGGCTGATCCAGCTTGGCGATCAGCGCCTGCGCTACCGCCGACCGCGACTGCCGCAGCGCCAGCCGCCCCGTGTTACCCGTCACCTTCAGCGGAATTTTCGGCGACGCCGGAACGATCACCGTCAGCGGTCCCGGCCAGAAACGCCGCACCAGAAGATAGAAGCGATTGGAAAGCTGCGTCGCCAGCTCCTCCGCCATGATGTAGTCATCCACCAGGATCGGCAGCGACCGCGACATCTCGCGGCCTTTGGCGTGGAACACCTGCTGCACCGCCCGCAAATTGTATGGATCGGCCACCAGCGAATACCGCGCATCGGTCGGGATGGCGACCACCTTGCCCCGCAGGATTGATGCCACCGCGCGGTCGATAGCTTCGGCGTCGGGCTTGTCGGGGTTGATCTCGATGAGGTCGGTCGCCACGTTTGTCTTAACCTCAGCTTCCTTTGCCTTATCGGGGCCCGATGGCTTCAGCGACCTGGATGGCCATCTCGTAGCGGCCGAACGGAGCGCTCAACTGCACGCCCTGGACCATGAGGCGGACGCGCGTCACCATCTCGCGCGCGATCTCCACGCCTTCGGCGCGGGCCTTGTCGGCCGAATCGGCCCGGCGCATGCGGTCCATATAATAATCCGGCACCGGCACGCGCAGCTCATTCACCATGAACTCTGCGTTGCGCAGGCTGGTCAGCGGCCAGATGCCGCAGATCACCGGAATCTTGAACGGCTCCACCCGCTTCAGAAATTGCTCAAGCAGATCCAGGTCGAACACCGGCTGCGTCACGGCGTACTCGGCGCCGGCCTGCACTTTCAGATTGAAGCGGTGGATCTCTTCGTCCATGTTCAGCGCGCCGGGGTTTGCGCCGACGCCGATCAGCAGCGCGGTCTGGGAGCCCATCGGGTTCCCGCTAATGTCCAGCCCTTGGTTCAGGTTGTTGACGATGTTCACCAGCCCGATGGCGTCGACGTCGAACACGGCAGTGGCGTTGAGGTTGGGCCCCATGCGCGGCGGATCGCCGGTGATGCAGATCAGGTTGCGGATGCCGGCCGCGTGCCCGCCCAGCAGTTCCGACTGGATGCCCAGGATATTGCGGTCGCGGCAGCAGAAGTGGTTGACGGCTTCGATTCCCGCCTGCTCCTGGATGAGCTGGCAGGTCACCTGGGCGCTCATCCGGGCGCTGGCCCGCGGGCCGTCGGGGACGTTGATGCAGTCGATGCCGTTATCCTTGCAGAGTTTCGCTCCGGCGATCTCTTTGCCGGCGTCCACGCCACGCGGCGGCAGAATCTCCACGAACGCCACGAATTTGCCTTCGGCAATCTTGGCTCCAAGCTGCGACTTCGCCGCCACCGGAACCTTGGGGATCGCCTTGGCTTTGGCCGTCGGCTCTTCCACCGTGACGGCCAGGTTCTTTTGACCCGGTTGGAGCGAGCGCGCTTCGGAGACGATCAGCCGGATGTGCTCCGGCGTGGTGCCGCAGCAGCCGCCGATGATTTTCGCGCCCGCCCAGAGGAAGCGTCGCGCGTACTGCGACATGTATTCGGGCGAGCAGAGATAGATGGCGCGGCCCTCCACACGGCTCGGCAGGCCGGCGTTCGGCATGGCGCTGAGCGGCTTCTTGGTGTACTGTGTCATCTTCTCGATGGTCTCGAGTGTCGCCTTGGGGCCCACCGAGCAGTTGCAGCCGATGACGTCCACCGGCCACTCGTCCAGCTTGCGCGTGAAGGTTTCTGTGCCCGCGCCGCGCACATTGCCGTCGTCGTCGATGGTGACCTGCGCCACCACCGTCATCTCCGGACCGGCCACTTCGCGGGCGGCGAAAATCGCCTCGCGCAGCTCGTCCAGGTTGTAGAAGGTCTCCAGCACCAGCAGATCCACGCCGGATTCCACCAGCGCCTCGATCTGCTCGCGGAAAATGTCGCGCGCTTCAGCGAAGGAAGTGGGGCCTAGCGGTTCGATGTTCGCGCCCAGCGGTCCTACCGCGCCGGCCACGAAGGCGTGGTCGCCCGCGGCTTCGCGCGCCAGCCGCACGCCCGCCTGGTTGATGGCGCGCAGCTTCTCGGTAAGTCCGAAACCGCTCAGCCGCATGCGGTGCGCGCCGAAAGTGTTGGTCTCCAGAATCTCGGCGCCGGCGCGGATGTACTCGCCGTGAATGCCGCGGACGAGGTCCGGCGCCGAAAGGTTCAGCTCGTCGTAGCAGCGGTTGATGAAGATGCCGCGGTCGTAGAGCATGGTCCCCATGGCGCCGTCGGCTACCAGGGCGCGGCGGGACAACTGCTCGCGAAACTCCTTCGCTCTTGTGGCAATAGTGCTGCTCATGGGGTCCTTATCGCTGGCATTTCGGGCAAAAATAAGTGGACCGCCCGCCCTGTGCGATGCGCCGGATCAGCCGGCCGCACACGCCGCAGGAATCGCCCTCCCGGCCATAAACGGCTGGAACGTACTCTTCGGCTTCCCGGAAGCTGCCAGGACGCGAGTAAGCGATATAAGCCGATTTTACCGCATCCCGCAGAATTCGAATAATCGCCGCGTGGAGAGCGCGCAGTTTGGGCGCGGAGACTGCGCCGATCGGCCGCTCCGGGTGAATGCGCGCGGCAAACAGAGCTTCGGCGGCGTAGATGTTGCCCATCCCGGCCAGCCGCCGCTGGTCCAGCAGAAAAAGCTTGACCGGCTGGCGCGAGGCGCGGGCAGAGGCCAGGAAAGCTTCGGCCGTGAAAGCGCGCGACAGCGGCTCCGGACCGATCTCGTCCAGCCGCGCCGCTTTTTCTGCCCCGTCCAGCACGGTCAGCGTGCCCAGTCCGCGCGAATCCTCGAAGAACAGGCCCCGGCCGTCGGCAAGCGCGAACCACGCGTTCAGCGCTTGGGGCCGCAGGCGGTGATCGGGTCCGACGTATAGATTGCCCGTCATCCGCAGATGCGCGTGCAGCGTCAGGCCGCCCGACAGGTTGATGAAAATGTTCTTGCCGCGACGCTCCACGCCTTCGATGATCTTCCCGCGGCAGGCTTGTTCTACTTCCTCCGGAGACAGCGGATGGGTGATGCGGCGTCGCTGCACCGTGGCCGCGAGGATGCGCGCACCCGCGGCATCGCGGCGCAGCTTCCGGCAGACGGCTTCAACTTCGGGCAACTCAGGCATGAGATTTCAGGATAATAGGCTGGATGCGACTTGCGGTTTTGATGTTCACCCTGACGGCGGCTCTGGCCCCCGCCGCCGATCCCGTGCGCCTGATCTTCGATACCGACATGGGGAACGACGTGGACGACGCGCTGGCGCTGGGAATGATCCACGGCCTGGAAAGCAAGGGCGAGGTGAAACTGCTGGCAGTGACCGTCACCAAGGACAACCCTTACGCCGCGGCTTACGTGGAGCTGGTCAATCGATTCTACAAGCGTGGCTCCATCCCCGTGGGGGTGGTGAAAGGCGGCAAGACGCCCGAAGACAGCCCGATGATCCGCGTCCCCGTGGAAAAGCACGGCGGCAAGCCCAAGGACATGCAGGAAGCCACCGGCCTGTTGCGGCGGATACTGGAAAAAGAGAAGGACGGCTCGGTAGTCATCGCCCAGGTCGGCTTCAGCACCAACCTGGCCCGGTTGCTCGAATCCGAAGGCGGAATGGAACTTGTCCGCCGGAAAGTGCGTTTACTATCGGTGATGGCCGGCGCATTCCCAACCGGGAAGCCGGAGTATAACGTCAAGACTGATGTCCCGTCGGCGCGGAAAGTGTTCGGCGACTGGCCTGGACCCGTGGTCTTCAGCGGGTTCGAGATCGGGCTGAGCATATTGTATCCGGCGGCGGCGGTGGAGAAAATGGCGGCGGACCATCCCGTGGCCGAAGCGTACCGGAATTACAAGAAGATGCCGTACGACCGGCCGACCTGGGATTTGACTTCGGCTCTGTACGGAATCCGGCCGCGGGCGGGCTATTTCGATTTATCCGCGCCCGGAACGGTGCAGGTGGCGGACGACGGCGCCACGTCGTTCACGGAGAGCGCATCCGGACGGCAGCGCTATCTGAAAGCAACCGAGGCGCAGCGCAAGCAGGCGCTACAAACCATGATCGAGTTGATACACTGAAAGAGATCCCTATGGCGGCAAACGAAGTGGAAGCGGTGGAGACGCACGTCCCGATCGGAAAGTGGCTGCCGGTGGTGCTGGTGGGCTGGATTGTCCCCGGCGGCGGCCACCTGATGCTGAAGAAATATGGGCGCGCCGGGCTGATTCTGGGCTCGGTCACCGTGATGTTCCTGTTCGGCTTGTTCATGCGCGGCGCGATGTTTGTGCCGCAGCGTTCCGACATCCTTACGATACTGATCACCTACGGCGGATTCGTCGGAGATATGGCCTCCGGCATTTTCTACTTTCTGGCCACCTGGCTTGGCTACGATCAGCCCGATGTCGCCGGACACGTCCACGACTACGGAACCAAGTTCCTGGTTTCGGCCGGACTGCTGAACATCCTCGGCATCGTGGACGCCTATGAAATCGCCGCGGGGAAGAAGGACTGATGCCGAAAGTCAACCTCTCGCATTTTGAAGCCGCTATCCTGTTCGCGCTGTGCGCGTCGATCGTGATGGGCGTGGTCTCGAAGAAGACGGATAAGGAGCGCTGGAATTACGGGCTCTACCTGTTCGGATGCTTCGTCGCTTCGCTGGTCGGCCTGGCTTGGCTGATGAAACTCGGCCACGGCTGATCTGAGTCGGAAGCCGGCTGGCGGATGCAGGTATAATGCCTCCGCATGGGCTCCTTCGATCCGATCTGCCGCCGCCGGTTTCTCCACGCCGCCGCCGCGCTGGGTTTGGCCGGGCCGTACGCCTCCGCCGCCCAGAACCAGGAACGCCGCGGCCTGAAAATCTTCATGCATTGCGACATGGACGGCTCGACGGGTATTTTCACTCGGGAGCAGGCCTGGTACTGGGAGCACGGCGTCCGCGCGCATGTCGCCGCCGAAGCCGGTGACCTGTTCACCGCCGATGTCAACGCCGCCAGCGCCGCGGCCCTCGCCGCCGGAGTCACTGAACTCATCGTTTGCGACGCGCACCACGGCGGAGGCAACCTGGTAGGATATGCGCGCGGGACGAATGAAGCCGTACAAACCGACTCCGCCCATGACCGTCACGCTGCGCGTGCGAACCATGGACGCCGCCGCCAAAGCCGCGCAGCGTCCGGGAGTGTCCAGGCTGGACGACCACACCGTGGAGGTGCGCGTCGGCAGCCAGGCGGAGGTCGTCAAGTGGCTGCTGGGCACGGGGCTCGATATGACGCCGTGAGAGCATAGAATGATGCCCGCGCAACTCCTCGCTATCGCGATGCTGCTTGCCCAGCCCTCGGGCTCACCGGCGGCGAAGCCTACGCTCGACTACACGTTCTTCAAGGAGCGTGTGCAGCCGGTGTTGCTCAAAAAGCGCCCCGGCCACGCCCGCTGCGTGACCTGCCACGAGCACGGCAGTCCGCCGTTGCAGCCGCTCGCGGCGGGGGCCGACGGGTGGACCGAGGAGCAGTCGCGCAAGAACTTCGATGTCTGGAAGCTGTTCGTGGTGCCAGGCAGTCCGCTGAAGAGCTCCCTGCTGGTGCATCCGCTGGCCGAATCCGCGGGCGGCGACCGCTTCCACGCCGGCGGCAAGCACTGGAAATCGCAAAGCGATCCGGAGTGGCAGGCGCTGGCCGCCTGGGTGCAAGGGCAGACCGTGGGAGGTTCCAAATGACGATCCGGGCTTTGGGTGTCATGCTTATCGCCATCGCGCCGCTGGCTGCGGGCGCAGTGCGCGTCCTCCAGTCGAATGCCGCCGGCGACAACATCCACGTCATCGATCCGGCCACCAATCGCGTGGTCGGCGTGATCGAGGATATCGAGGTGCCGCACGGGCTGACAATCGCGCCCGACGGCAGCCGCATCTACGTTACCGACGAGGCGCTGCGGACGCTGGACGTGGTGGATGCGAAGACGCTCAAGGTCACCAAGCGGATCCCGCTCAGCGGCCGGCCTAATAACGTGGATGTGGCGAAAGACGGCTCTCGCGTCTACGTCGGAATCGCCGAGGCGCCCGGCGCGGTGGACCTGATCGACGCAGTGTCGCTGACCAATGTGAAGAGCATTCCGGTCGAGGGCGCAATCCACAACGTGTATGTGACTCCGGACGGCAAGTACGCCGTCGCCGGCTCGATCCGCGCCAGCACCATCAACGTCATCGACACGTCGACGGATACGCTGGCCTGGAAGCTCAAGATGAGCGACGGCATCCGGCCGATGGCTTTCACTCGGAATCCCGACGGGTCCACCAAAGAGATCATTGTCCAGCTTTCCGGCTTCCACGGATTCGCGCTGGTCGATTTCGCGGCGCGCAAGGAGATCCGCCGCGTCACGCTGCCCGACCCTCCCGGGCAGGAGAAGGAGACGCAGGGGCTGCAAGGTTCGCCGTCGCACGGGCTGGCCCTGACTCCGGACGGGAAAACGCTGTGGGTCACCAGCAAGTATTACGACTACGTCGCCGCGTATTCGGTGCCGGATTACAAGCTGCTGAAGGTGGTGCCGGTGGGCCTGCATCCGGAGTGGCTCACCATCCCGCCGGACGGCAAGAGCGTTTACGTCGCGGTCGCCGGCAAGGACGCCACCGTGGTCGTGGACAACCGGACAATGAAGGTGGTCAAGACGATTCCTGTGGGTTCGGTGCCGAAGCGCAATGCCAGCGGCATGCTACGGACCGACTGAACGTCGTTGTCACAAGCGTGGCTGTCCTAGCTGGGCCAGGAGTTCGTTCACGGTCTTCCACGGCAAGTGAATCTTACTCAATCTCAGCTTTACGAAGCAGTCCCGAAGAGTCGTGGGTGCAAGCAAGTTGAGTTCATGGAACTGCTGAAGCACCCATAGAGTTCCGTGAAACTCCAGATCGTTGCGCGAAGCTAATTCGCGGCCCCATGGATCGTCGACGATCACAACCGCGCCGAATTGGGAAGCCTGAACTACCGCTTCCACTTCGCCGCGATCCTTCCTGCCGAGCCGGCTCGCTCCGCCAGCAGAAAATCGACCGTGCCATGGTCATAGCCATCGCAACGCTGAAGAAAAGCATAACCGTCGAAGAGGCCCCGCAATCGGTCTTTGGATCTTCGCCGCTTGAAGAGATCTTGCCGAACCGCCTTTGGCACCAGGACGACCGAGAGCAATCACGCAGGAGCTGTCGATCGTACCGCGCCGCGCTACCATGTGAATCAGTTTTGGTCGGCGGGTGCCAAGATTAGCAAACCGAGTGCCAGCGTGCCCAAGGCCAATAAGGCTTTCTTCGCGCTCTGCTGCCCTTCGATAGTTTTGAGATATGTCACGATACCGGCTTCGGCCCCGCCGGGATCGGTAGGGTCGATGACAACGAGGTTAGACCCGAAATATGGGTGAAGCTTCGGTGCCAACGGCGGGTACGTCATTACGATCATGTTTTTGCGGAGGGCCAAACCGAGGTTAAGTTCCAGGCGGCATCCCTCCGTGAGTCCTGCCCCGACCACTCCTAAGACGACTTCTGCCTCGTTCAGCTTTTGATGGACGTCCGGATCAATGAGAGGCTGGACGCCCTGACGAGTGTATGCCGGCGGAACATATACCGTGAGGCCGTTTACCGCCCCCAGTGCCTGCAGACGAAGAGCGGTGACTTGATCGCTGGCGTCGCCGTAGGAGATGAATACTTTCATTTGAGCGTTCTCCCCGATTGTATAGCATCGCGCGTCCGTGCCCTTGCGAAGTTCCCAAGCGATTGGACACCTCAGTGACGGCCATACCACCGGCCCTTTATGCCTTCCCGGCAGCGCCGGACCTTGAAGCGCTGCGAGGTCGCACCGTTGTCTGACACAATAACTGAACCGCCACAGTCACCACCGGAGGAACATGGCAAACGTCGCACAGATTCGACGCATCAACTACAACGGGGAAGACATCGGCATGGGATTCAACAGCGACACCGGCCTCGGGGTCGGCGTCGCCCTCGATTTCGCTCTTCCGCCGGGCGATGTGTCCCAGGAGGCCGAGTCCGACGTGACCATCGTCACGTCGCACGAAGAGCTGATGAGCACGCTGCACATGTCGGCGCAGATGGAGGGCCGCTATGCGTTCTCCTCGGCCGGGGGGAAGGTCGATTTTGCGAAGAAGACGCAGTACAACAGCACCTCGACCTTCGTCGTGGCGCGAATGGTCATCTGCAATACGGTCACGCGCGGCAAGATTTTCAAGCTCCGGCCGGACTTGCAGCATCTTCTCGACACCAACCAGATGGACGTCTTCAAGAAGGCGTTCGGCGATTCGTTCGTGCGCGCGCACTACAATGGCGGCGAGTTTTACGCGGTGATGCGCGTGACGTCGGTGGACTCGAAAACCGAATCGAGCCTGGCCGTGAAGCTGCACGCCGCGGTACAGGGTATTGTCGCCGCCGCCGATTTCCAGGCCTCGCTGGATAGGGCCAATAGCAATGAGAAGACCCGCTCGGAATTCTCCGTCCGCTTCTACCAGAAGGGCGGCCTGGGCCAGCAGGAGATCGGGACGACGCTCGACGTTGCCGCGATCAAGAAGCGGCTTGAAGACTTCCCCGATGCCGTAAAGAACCATCCGTTTCCCTACTACATCGAAGTCGCGACCTACGACACCATCCCGTTGCCGCTTCCGACCAAAGAGCAGCAGGACGACTTTTTGCTGGCCCTCGCCGATGCCGACGCCAAGAAGCTCAAATACCTGCAATCGCGAAACGACTGCGAACTGGCGGCCGAGCATCCCGAGTATTTCTCCGACGCTCCCTCGCGGGTTGCGCTCCTGGGAATGGCCGCCACCTACACGCAACTGGTCAATGCCGCCATCGCCCACGCCCTGGCGGTATCGAGCGGCCAGATTCCGCCGCGCCTGTTCGATCCGTCAAGGCTCGCCCCGCCGGTCGTCGAACCGGAGCTCGTGTTGCGGAAGCGCGACGTCGGATTGGAAGGCAGTTTTGCCGACTGGTGGGTGACCAAGGACGACGCGGCGACGCGGAAAAACGACCGCGACCTGGTGGTCGATATCGGATTCCTGGCCATGGACGAGCTCAACGCGTTTGGAACCATCGCCGATCCCGGCGGCGATCCGGCTAAAACCGCGCGGCTGCAAGGCACGGCGCTCTCCCGCGTCGTCGCGTCCTTTCGTGAGTACGACTGGGATCATGCCGGCATGCATTCCGCCTCGCGAGGTCCATTGAACTCGCTCTCGGCCCTGCCGACCATGCTTCCCCTGACCGTTAAATCCCTGGCCTTCGCGCAAAATGCCATCCACGACACCAGGGGATTGGAGCAGTTCACGGCGCTGGTCAACCTCGATCTTTCTCACAATGCCATCGGTTCCATCGCCGAACTTGGCGCGCTGACGGCGTTGCGCAATCTCCAACTGGTGGACAACGCGGTTTCCGATCTCGGCCCGCTGCGCAACTGCACGTCGCTGGAAACGCTCGACATCTCGGGGAACGACATCGCCGACCTGACGCCGCTGGCGTCGTGCAAGTCGCTGAAGAACCTGATTCTGGCCGGGACGACGCTGTTCAAGAACGGTGCGGCAAGCCGGTCCGGAAATCCGATCTCGAACGCGCTCGCCCTCGGCGAGATTCCCGCGATGGCGAATCCTTTTACCATCGGCGCTGTTCTCTCGGTTCGATTCGGAGTGCTGGCCGACGGGCCGGCGGCGCAATTCACCGGCACCGCGACGCGGGCGGGCAAGTCGAACACGTTTCGCGTGCATCTCACGCGCGGGAACGAATCACTGGACGACGTCTGGACGCTGCGGAGCATCTCGGCGGTCAAGCCGTCGGTCGCCGAAGACCTGGCGCTGTTTTTCCCCGGAGTATTGCCGAGCGACATTCCACTGTCCGGTTCTGTGCTCAACATTGTCCGCGCCAGCTTGCATCAACCGTTCGACCTGAACCTCAGCTTTGTGGATACAGCCGACCCGAAGAAAGCCGGAATCGACTTGTCCTCTTACCCGGCCTTTGCCACGAAGATCAAGCTCCCAACATTCGACGCGACGGTCATCTCGTAATCCACACGTCACAAGCCCATTTCGCCTCAGCTACACTTGCGAAATGACTCGCAGCCTGGCCGCGTTCATCGCAGCCGCCGCATCCCTTGCGATCTCCCCGGCCCAGACAACCGTCCTGCGGGCGCAGCGCATGCTCGACGTTCGCGGCGGCCGGATTCTCTCTCCGGCTTCGCTGGTAGTGTCCAGCGGGTACATTTCCGCAGTCAACCCGCCTGCCATCCCGGCAGGAGCGGCCGTCATCGACCTCGGCAACGTCACGCTCCTTCCGGGATTCATCGACGCGCATGTCCACCTGTTGCTCCGCGATGCCGTGGGCTTTCGCGGCGACATCGCCGGAGAATCGGCGTCGGAGGCGGTCCTGCGGTCAGCGCCAAATGCCCGCAAGATGCTCATGGCCGGCTTCACCACGGTGCGCGATCTCGGCCAGCTTCAACTGACGAGGGAGCTGTTGGCAGTATCGCTCGCCCGCGCGTCCGACGCGGGATGGATCGATGCGCCGCGAGTGTTCGCCTGCGGTCACGGAATCTCCATCTCGGGCGGCCACATGGATCCGGAAATGGGCACGAGGATCGCCCCGGGCCTGGTGCAGCTCGGCCCCGAGTATGGAATCGCCGACAGCGTGGACGAGGCCGTCAAGGCCGTGCGCTATCAGATCAAGCACGGAGCGAAGGTCATCAAGATCGCGGCCACCGCCGGTGTCATGTCCCTCGAAGGCTCCGTCGGCGCGCAGCAGATGTCGGATCAGGAGATGAGGGCGGTGGTGGAGGAAGCGTCGCGTCATGGAATCAAGGTGGCGGCGCACGCGCACGGCGTCGAAGGAATCGTTGCAGCCATCAAGGCTGGAGTCGCGTCCATTGAACACGGCTCGATGTTGACTGACGAAGCGATCCGCCTGATGAAGGAGCGCGGCGTCTACCTGGTGCCTACCACGTACCTGGGCGACACGCTGGACCTGTCGGCGCTGCCGAAAGTCGTCCGGGAGAAGGCGGATTACGCGCTGCCGCTGGCGCGGGCCAGCTTGCGAAAAGCTGCGCTGGCGGGAGTGAAGATTGCTCTGGGCACCGACGCGCCGCTGGTCCCGTTCGGAGACAATGCGAAGGAGTTTGGCGCCATGGTGGACCGTGGGCTGTCCACGCTCGAATCGTTGAGAGCGGGAACCGTCAATGCTGCCGACCTGCTGGGCGTAAGCGATCGCGGCGAGCTCACAGCCGGCAAATTTGCGGATATTGTGGCCGTCGCCGGCGATCCTCTGGCCGACATTCATGCCACCGAAAAAGTGGTCTTCGTCATGAAGGGCGGAAAGATTTACCGCCAGCCTTAAGGGAAACCCCTCAGCCCTTTCCACGAGCAATCGTGGCACAGTGGATCTATGACAATACTGGCGCTGCTGCTGCTTGCCTTCGCGGCCCAGACTGTCCGCCAGGACGACACGCCCCTCCGCTCGGGCTGCGGCGAGACCGACAAAGTAGTCGCGCAGCTCAAAGCCGGAGAGCCCCTGCAAGTCAAGTTCGGATTGGCCGGGGCCGCCCGCCCGTGCTTCCTGGTCACCGCCACCATTGATGGAAAGACCGTGGAAGGCTATTTGCCGGGCAGCGCTCTCACCGGTCTCGATGAATTCGAGCAGGCGCGTCGGGCGGCGGCGCCCGTCGCCGGATCGGGAGCCACGGCGCCGGCGCCTCCGGCCGCCGCGCCCACCGTCCGTGCAGCCGTTCCCTTAGTGCAGCCGGCCGGCGAGCCCCTTCCCGATTTCAGCTTCACCGACTTCGACGGCAGCACGCGCCGTCTCTCCGAATTCTCCGGACGCTACGTGCTCCTCGATTTCTGGGGCTCCTGGTGCGGCCCTTGCCGCAAGGAAACGCCGTTCCTGAAGGAAGCCTATGCTCGATTCCGCAGCCGCGGCCTGGAAATTGTCGGCATGGATTGGGATGACGACGCCAAGGCGGCGCGGCAATATGTGGCCCGGGAAGGCATCACCTGGACTCAGGCCGCGACTCCAAGCATCCGCGACGTGGTGAACAAGCAGTTCAAGATCCGGGCGTTCCCGACCACGTTTCTGCTGGATCCGCAGCGGCGGATCATCCCGCTGCCCTATGGCGCTCTGCGCGGAAACAACCTGCTGGCGACTCTCGACCGCGTGTTGAGATAAGCTGCAAGGTATGCACCGAGCCGCCTTCTGTCTCCTCCTTTTGTGCATCGCCGCGACGGCCGAGAACTGGCCGCAGTGGCGCGGCCCCGAACGAAACGGCATCAGCCACGAGAGCAACCTTCCGGTGAAGTGGAGCCCGGAGCAGTCGATCGCCTGGAAACTCGCCCTGCCCAGTTGGAGCGGCGCGACGCCCATCATCTGGGGCGACCGCATCTTCCTCAACGTCGCCGACGGCGATAACCTCCAGCTGTGGTGCGTTGGCAGGCAGCAGGGCGACGTGCTGTGGAAGAGCGCCGTCGCCGCCGGCAATTACAAGATCAACAAGCAGAACATGTCTTCGCCGTCGCCGGTCACCGACGGAAAGAATGTCTGGGTGATGACCGGCATCGGTATCCTGAAGGGCTTCGACTGGAACGGCAAGGAGATCTGGGCGCGCGACATTCAGAAGGACTACGGGCGCTTCGGGCTCAACTGGGGCTACGCGTCGTCTCCGCTGCTGCATGAGGACGCGCTCTACGTCCAGGTGCTGCACGGCATGAAGACCGACGATCCGTCGTACATCTTGCGCATCGACAAAAACACCGGCCGCACCGTGTGGCGCGTGGAGCGCCCCACCGAAGCCATCCGGGAATCGCCCGACTCTTACACCACGCCCACGCTTGTGCGCAACGGCAAGCAACTGGAGTTGGTGGTCACCGGCGGCGATGTGATCACGGGCCACGACTTGTCCACCGGCAAGGAACTATGGCGCGGGAAAGGCTTCAACCCGCAGAACAACCCCTTCCAGCGCATCATCGCGTCGCCGGTGGCGTACGATGACATCGTCTACGCGCCGACGCGGGAGCGTCCGCTAAAGGCCTTTCGCGCGGGCGGCCGCGGCGACGTGTCGCAATCGCACCTGCTCTTCGATTTCCAGAACGGGCCCGACGTGCCGACCCCGGTGACCGACGGGACGTATTTCTATTCCATCAACGATCGCGGCATCGTATGGGTGCTGGACGCCAAGACCGGCAAGGAAGTCTACGGCGGACAGCGCATCCACCCGGCCACCTATTCCTCTTCGCCCGTACTGGCCGACGGCAAGATCTACATTACGAGCGAAGACGGCATGACCACCGTGCTCCGCGCCGGCCCGAAATTCGAAGTGCTGGCTGAAAACAATATGAACGACTATTGTTTGAGCTCGATCGCCGTCTCCGGCGGACGCCTGTTCCTGCGCACTCGCCAGGGCCTGTGGGCGATCGGCAAATAACCGCATCTCAATACTCGCAAACCGCGCTACGCACCGTGTACCGCTTCAACGCCTTCCGCGGTCCAGCGGCATTGTGGCAGTCCGTGCATCCGGCGTCCGGCGGAGCCGTGCGGTGCCGGTTTCCCGAAGCCGTGTGGATACGGTGGCAGGTGAGACAGCTCGTTGCCGAGCCCTCCAGCATGACGTCACGAAAGTTACGATACACATGCCGGTCGCCGGCGTTGAGCGACTCATCAGTGGCCAGCTTGAAGTCCACGTCGTAATCCAGCAGCAGGTTATCGCCGGCGACGTAGTTCGTGGGGTAGGGAAGGCCCGTCGAGCGGGACTTGCCGCCGCGCAGATGGCACTGCCCGCACAGCGTCACCACAGCCTGCGCATCACCGCGCCGCTTCTTCGAAAGCAGGACAAGCGAAGTGTCCTTGGAGTGCTTCAGGTCGACGTCGCCGTGGCAGACATAGCAATCCAGGCCGGCCGCCGCGAACGTCCGCGTTTTGGGATCGACGGCGGTGGTGTGGCATCCGGCGCAGCGCGAAGCGAATTTCTCCGCGTCGCCGTCCAGCGCGAACTTGCCGTAACCGGATTTGACGACCTTCCGCGTATGCGTTCCCGCACCCAGCAGAAAATTCACGTCGCTGCCTTCGACCGCGCGCGTGGTCAGCGCGTGCCGGTTCCTGGGCCAGGTTGCGCCGATGATGCTGCTGTGGCAGAACAGGCACTCGTCGCCGCTCGTATACTCCGGCAAAGGCAGCGCTGCGTGAGAGCCGCCCCAGGCGGCCGCGCCCGGTTCCTCCCGCGCTTCTCCTTCCACCAACTCGATCGCGATGCCGTCCGGCCCTTCGACGAAACTGCCGTCGATCTTCACGCCGGCGGCGCGGAGGCGCGAGAGGGTTTGGGGCACGCTGTCCACGCTGAAGCTCACGTGGTCGGCCACGCGGCCGCGCGGGGATTCGAACGTCTTGCGGTCGCGCCACTCCTCCGGCCACTGTTGGCTTGCGTATTCGATGGGGAAGATGATGATGTTGACGTTGTCCATCATCAAGGACATGTTCGGTCCCACCTGGTAGCGGCCGATGAAGCTGGGCTTGTCGGTGCGGCTGCGCAGCGTCGCGCCGAAGTGCTTCATGTACCATTCGCCGGCCGCAACCGGTGCGGCGCTCAGCAGGTGCAGATGCCCGAACTGGTGATGGCGCGCCGTGTTCAGCTCCACCACCGCGCCGTCCGGTCCGGCGACGTAGGCGTAGAAGAAATTAGGGAACAGCTCAGTGAGCGGCCAGCCGAACGTCGTGCCGCGCGCCAGTTGCCGCGCGTATTCGGTCTTCATGTCCTCAGCGCCCCACCCGAAATGCCAGATGGGAGAGAGGATGGCCGCGGGCGGAGCTTTTTCGACGCGGTTGAACAGCAGCCAGGATTTCTGAGCCCACACCGCCGGCGCGCCGCGGAATGTTGTTTTCTGGCAATCGAAGGTCTTCGCGTAGAAGGCGGCGGCTCCTTCGGGATCGGTTGAGTTCAGGTGCAGGTGATGGAAGTGCGCCGACTGCGCGTGCGCACTGCACGCGGCGACCAGCACGAAGGGAAGGACTCTGCTAGTCCGCACGTGTCATGCTCCGCCGCGGCATTACGATTTAAAGCCCGGCAGGCAGGAATGCCTGCGGCACCGGCTCTCTAATCATCCGCGCGGACCCAGCCGTACGCGGCGTTCTCGCGCTGGCCGCCATGGTCGAGATACGCCGTCTTCAGCCGGTCCAGCGAGTCGGGCGGCAGCGGATTCCGCTTCTTCTTCACATCCACCTTGTACAGCTTCGCGGCGTTCAGGCCGAAGATCTTCGCCTTGTCCTCCCGCGTGATCTTCTTGTAACCGAACTTCGCGCACATCTCGTCGGAGATCTGAAATCGCTTGAACGCGTCGATGATCCACTGCGGCGAGCCGTACCAGAGGCAGTCCGTGCCCCAGATCACGTGGTCCACGCCATACATCTGGATGTTCTTGCCCATCCCGTGCATCGCCATGATCGGGTCCGCCACCAGCAGCGAGCCGAAGAAGCTGCCGATCTCCGGATAGACGTTGGTCATCTTCGGATTCCGCTTCTTGATGTCCATCAGGATGTTGTGCCAGGCGAAGTCGCCGGTGGTGGCGTCGTACTGATCGTTCTCCTTCCAGTTCGGCTCGTGCGGGCCGTGCTTGATCGCCGAATGGTAGATCACGAAGTTGAAATCCGGATGCTGAAGCGCGGCCTTCTCGATGTCCTTCGGATTCGCCATGTGGCCCAGCGTGCGCGACTGGTAGGAATAGCCCTTGTGGACGCTGATCAGCTTGATGCCCAGCTTCCTCGACTGATCGTAGAACCACATCGCGTTGTCGTCGTCGCACTGGAAGCCCTTGCCGGTTTTGGAAGGATCGGTGTGGCAATACCACTTCCAGGAATCGATGCCGTAGACCTTAACTTCGCGCTCCATTTGTTCTATGGTGCGCGCCTTGTCGTCGTGTCCTTCTCCTTGTCCCAATAGTGGTTCGGCGCGAGATTGCCCTGGCACAGCGCGCGCGTGGACCCGGAGAGCCCGTTGATCTCTTTTTTGGCCTGGGCCATCAGCCAGCTTGGTAAAATGCCTCCCGCGCGCTCCTTGCCTTCAAGCACCTTGCCGTCCGCCCCGCGATGCTTCTCGGCCGGTCCCGGAACGCCGGAGATCACAACCATGTCGGTCTCGCTGTCGAAAAACATCTCCTTCACGAAAGTGTGGAAACTGTACGCTTCCGGACTCTCCTTGAGCTGGAAACCCATGTTGCGCACGAATTCCATGTTGCGGAAGCCGATAGCGATTCCGTTCGTGAAATGCGCCTGAACGTCGAACACGAAATACTCGCCCTTGGGGAATTTCTCCTCGGTGGCGGCGGGCTCGAACGCTTCCGCGTCGTCGACGTCGAAGCACTCGCCGTAGACCTGGTTCGCCACCAGGAAGCAGGTCGCGAGGCCCATCGAGGTCGACATGAAGGCCCGGCGGTCCATGCCCAGCCGTCGCGCGTTCCGCTCGCTCGACGCCGTGATCAGATGCTCCAGCTCTTTCTGGCGATCGTTCTGCGGACGCGGAATGAACTCCTCGTTGGAGACCATCTGTGTCGGCATCGGCGACACGACGCCCTTCTTGCGGTCACGCTCGAACTTGCGAATCCACATACGCCCCTCCCCGCTTCCACTGAAAATCATAACGAAATCGGTGACAGGCTGTTTCCTGCTTTCGGGCCGCGGCATCAGTTTCGGCGGGCGGGGCGGATATGTTAGCTTGGCTAGGCTCTCCATGTCCGGCGACTCCCGCAAGAAAATCATTCAGATCGGCGCCTGCCTGGGCGCTGCGTTCTTCGCCTTCGCATGGTGGCAATTCGACTCCACCCGAAAGTGCGGGTCGGACTTCGTGGCCTTCTACTGCGGCGGAAAACTGGCCTGGACGCCGGACCTGTACGACCAGAACGTGGTGCGCCAGGTGCAGATGCCGCTGGTCGGCTGCACCGGCACGTTCGCCTGGTTCGTGCGTCTGCCCTATTACGCGGCCCTGGTCTGGCCGCTGGCGCAATTGCCGTATGAGGCCGCTCTTCGCGTATGGCAGGCGCTGAGCCTGGCGGCGCTGGCCGCGTTCGTCTGGTGCTGGCGCGAGGACCGCTGGCTCGCGGCGCTGGTCTGCGTCTGGTCGCTGCCCATGCTGGCCAACTTCATCTACGGCCAGGACGCGTTATTTATCCTGCTGTGCGCGATGGCGGCGCTGCTCTTGCTGGAGCGCTCGCGCTCCTTCGCCGCCGGCCTGCTGCTCTCCCTCTGCGCGGCGAAGCTGCACCTGTTTTTGCCCCTGGCGCTGCTCATCGCCGGGCGCGGACTGTGGTCCTTCGGCGGAGGACTGCTGGCCGGCGGCGCCGCATTGGCCGCGCTCTCCTTCGCCGCCGGAGGCCTTGACTGGCCGGCGCGATTCCTAGCTGCGGCGACCAATCCGGACTCCAATCCGCGCCCGTTCGACATGGTGAACCTGCGCGGCCTGGTCCACGATTTGCCGCGCCCGCTGGTATTCGAGGTCGCGCTCGCGGTGGTGGTGTTGGCGCTGGCCTGGCGCACCGTGCGCCGCGCGGACCTTCGAACCGGCTTTGCGGCGGTGCTGGCCGCCGGCGTCCTCACCGGGCACCACTCTTACCTCTACGACCTGCTGCTCTTCTTTCCGGCCGCGCTGCTGGCGCTGACCCGCCCATCGCCGCGCTGGCTGATATGGATTACCGTGATCTTCCTGCTGCCGGCCACGTTTATGGCGCATTCATACCTGAAGAGTGTGATGCCGCTGGTGTTTTTTATTGCTTTTTGCTTCGCCGCCCCGGCGAGGGCAACCGAATAGGAGGCGGGCGTTTTGTTTTCCGATATCCTGGAAGCGATCGTGCTCTGTGTTTTGAGAACAATCGCCATTTCGACGATGCTAGCAGCACCTGCTCTCATCGCCTGTTCCAGCATGAGCACCGGGACATACTGCGACTGGCTGGACGGAACCGAATTGGTATTGTCGGCCGGGTAACGGACGCCGGCGGCAGTGGCGCCGGGAGCGCACCGGCGACAATGATCGTTGAAGAAGTGCTCCACGGCCTTTCGCGGAGTTTCAAAGGGTGACCGTCGACACCAGCGATAGCTGCGCGATCCGGCTTCGAAAAGACGAAAGATACGTGATCTTCGGCTCCGCGGCGGCGGGCGCGCGCGACCTGGTTCGACCGAGTTCCTTTTCTTTTCCTATTGACGGCAATGCGACGCTGTTGTCGGCACTTCGTAATGCCGAAGCGGGTGGCCGGTCGCGGCTTGTTGGCAAAGTGCAGATGAAAGAGAGCGATTACCGCGAGGGCGAGCCTGGTGTTCGAGTGGTGGCCACTGCGGGCAGCAATCTCCTCGAATCGATCACGAACACGAGTGGAGAATTCGAGTTTCTGAACGTCGCTCCCGGCCAATATCGCCTGTCCGTGTCATCGGAGGGTTACTTCGAAGACGAGTGGCGCTGGCCCAGAGAGGATCCTCGGGCCGGTTCATCGGGTTGCCGTTACCAGTCCCTTCACGTATGGCCCGACGGGCGGGTTGAAGGCGCTGTGCGAAATGCCCAAGGAAAGTTGTTGGCCGGCGTGCCGGTGCAGGTCTTCGCAGTCGGCAAGGATGGCGAAATCTCCTACTCACCTTTACGGGAACAGAAGACCGGCGGCGACGGCACGTACCTTCTCCGCGGCCTGCCCGCCGGCGAATTCATCGTTGGGGTGAACGGAGAAAAATCCAGCGATCGGTTTCCGTGGCCGCCTGCCTTTTACCCCGGCACGGACGATCGAGATCAGGCGGCAAGGCTGCACTTGGGCAGAGGGGAAAAGCAGACTGGTGTCGATCTTCAGTTGCCTCCGCCTCGGACCCCGGCAGTGGTGCATGTCGAGGTCGTCTTTGAGGCGGGAAACCCGTCATCCATGGCGGCCGTGACTTTGGAGAATCTTTCGGGCGTTGAGAGAGCTTCTTCGATTGGAGACCGGGCTAGTAAGAAGGTATGGGATCTGCCCGCGTACATCGGCGAGACCTACTACGTGAAAGGCCGGTCACACTTTCCTGGTCCCCACCGCCTCCACACTTGGAGCGGCGTAGCCGGGCCGATCCAGGTTGCCTCGCCGGAGGTTCGAGTCCAGGTAGTTTTGAAGCGAGAAAAGGGAAACTAGGCTCAGCCCCCTACCTGTCGCCCGCGCGCACTGCGGGTTCAGCATCTGCCCCCATCACCCGCTTCAGCGCCGCCACCGTCTCCGGCGACGGCTTGAAGTTCCCGAATCGGTGTCCCTCGGCGATGATCAGCGGGGTCCACCCTTGCTTGTTCTTGCGGTTCCAGACTTCGATCCGCGCGCCCTTGGCGGCCAGAAAAAGCACCGCGCCGGGCAAGTTCTTGTACGCCGCGCCGTGCATCGCGGTCTCGCCGTTGTTGTCCACGGCGTTGATGTCAGCCCCCAGATCCAGCGCCGCCTGCATCGCCTCCACGACTTCGCTCTCGCTCCCGGCGTCCTCGCCCGGCGACCGCGTGCCCAGCCCCGCCGCCGCCATCAGCGGCGTGCTGCTGTCGGAGTTCGGCAGCAGCGGATCGGCCCCTAACGCCGCCAGCGCGCGCATTAATTCGGCGTCGGCCGTCCGGGCCGCCAGAAAGAACGGCGTCGCGCCCTTCGTATTCAGGCTGGTCAGCCCCACGTTCACGTGCCGCGTCATTCGCGCGTTCAAATTCGCGCCTTTCGCGACCAGCTTCTTCACCAGCTCCAGGCTGGTGATGTTGCCGGAGCCATACGGCGCTGGATCGTTATCGCCGAGGCCCGGCTTGCGCACCCACGAGATCGTGTGCAGGGCGGTGTATCCCGGACCGATGCCGTTCGGATCGGCGCCCGCGTCCAGCAGGAATGCCGCCAGCTCGTAATGGGCGTTCGCCGTGGCCATGATCAGCGCGTTGGTCCCCGCCCGCGGACCCCGGTACCCGAGCCTCTTCGCCGTCGTCTGCTTCGCCTGGATCGACTCGTTGACGTCCGCGCCTGCATTCAGCAGCGCCCGCACCACGCCGGTGCGCCCTTCGCGCACGGCGAACAGCAGCGGCGTAAATCCGGTGTCCAGCCGCTCTCGAAAATCCGCGCCGGCGGCGATCAGTGCCTCCACGACTTCGACGTGACCCTCGGCCGCCGCCCACATGATCGCCGTCTGGTTCTGCCGGCTCTCCTTCGCTTGCACGTTGGCTTTCCGCGCCAGCAGCGCCTTCACCGGCTCGATGCGCCCGGTGCGCGCCGCCGTCATCAGGGCAGTCTCGCCGCCGGGAAGGGAAGTGTTCGGGTCCGCCCCGGCCTTCAGCAGCAGCTCCACCATGGGCCCGCTTCCGTTGGTGCACGCCAGCGAGAGCGCGGTCACGCCGTAGCGGTTCGCTGCGTTGACTGCGGCTCCCGCCGACACCAGTTGTTCCGCCAACTGGAGGTCGTCATGGTGCGCGGTCCAGTGCAGCGCGGTGGTTCCGTCCACCTGCGCCGCGTTGACATCGGCGTGCTGTTTCAGCAGAGCCTGAACCGCCCCCCGGTCATTCTTTTTCGCCGCATCGGCCAGCCGGGTGTCAGGCCCGGCAGCGGACAGCGCCGCCACGGCGCACAGCCACGCCCCAATCCGTCCTAGATGTTTCGCGCGCATCACAGAGCTAGCGGGTCCAGCAATTCCTTGATCTTGCCGCGGCTGTCGGCGAACGCGTCCAGATGCACGCCGGCTTTCTCCAGCAGCGTCAAGTGCAGATTGGCCAGCGGAGCCGGCTCCGCGTACCGGATATGACGCCCGCCCTTCATCCGGCCCGCCGCGCCGCCCGCCACCAGGATCGGCAGGTTCACGTGGTCGTGCACATTGGGATTGCCCATGCCGCTGCCGTACAGATAAATTGAATGGTCCAGCAGCGTGCCGTTGCCGTCGCGCGTCGACTTCAGCTTGTCCAGGAAATAAGCGAACAGCGACACATGGTACGCGTTGATCTTCGCCACCTTGGCCAGCTTCTCCGGATCGTTGCCGTGATGCGTCGTGGGATGGTGCGGATCGGGAACGCCGATCTCAGGGTAAGTACGCGTGCTGGTCTCGCGCGCCAGTTGGAACGTGATCACGCGCGTGACGTCGGCTTGCAGCGCCAGCACCTGAAGATCGAACATCAGGCGGGCGTGATCCGCGTAGGCGGGCGGCACGCCTAGAGGGCGATCCAGGTCGGGCAGGTGCGAATCGGCCGCCTCGGCCTCGCCCTTCTGGATGCGACGCTCCACTTCGCGCACCGTATCCAGATACTGCGTGACCTTGGTGCGGTCGCCGGGGCCGAGCTTTTTCTGCAACCGCGAGATGTCTTCACTGACCCAGTCCAGCAGGCTGGCGTTGCGGCGCATTTCCGCGCGGCGATCGGCCGAGCTGCCGCCTTCGCCGAACAGCCGCTCGAAGGCCACGCGCGGATGCGCCTCGGCGGGCAGCGGCGTCTTCGGCGACGACCAGGAGAGATTGTTCTGATAGACGCAGGCGTAGCCGTTGTCGCACTGGCCGACCGTGGTGAGCAGATCCATCGCCAGCTCCAGCGACGGCAGCCGCGTGTCCGCGCCCATCTGCTTCGCCGCGATCTGGTCCACGGTAGTCGCCAGCTCATAGTCCGTGCTCTCGGTCCACTTCGCGGTGGCGGCGCTGAGGAAGGCGGCGTTGGAGGTGGCGTGTGTGCCGGGGTAGGCGTTCTTCAGCTCCATGTTGGTGATCACGGTGAGCTGGTCGATGAACGGCTGCAGCGATTTCAGCGTCGGCGAAAGCTCGGCCAGCGTATCGCCCCCCGGCGGCGTCCACTGCGAGATGTTCGACCCCATCGGGATGTACACGAATCCCAGCCGTCGCACCGGTTTGGCTGGCGTCGCCGCCAGCGCCGTCATGGCCGGAACCATGGCATCCAGCAGCGGCAAAGCCAGCGACGCTCCTGCGCCCCGCAGAACGGTTCTCCGCGATAGAGCCTTCTTCGTGATGATCATTGTGATCTCCTCATCTGAAACGGCATGCTGCCGGCAATTCCCTGGATGATGGCCGAGAGCCGGAAGTCGGTGCTCCGGGCATCCCGCACCACTTTGCGGATGGCCGGGGCGTCGTACGCTTCCACTCCCCGGCCCAATGCGTAAGTGAACAACTTTTCGGTCATGGTATTGACGAACACTTCCGGACGGCTCAGCAGCGCGCGCTGCAACCCTGCCACGCCCTGGAATTTGCTGCCGTCGGGCAAGCCGCCGGAGGCGTCGATCGCCGTCCCGTCCTCGGACGTGCGCCAGCGTCCCACCGCGTCGTAGTTTTCGAGCGAAAATCCCACCGGGTCCATGAGCTGATGGCAGCCCGAGCAGGCCGGATTGTCGCGGTGCTCGGCCAGGCGCGCCCGGACCGGCAGATTGCTGCCGATGCGCTTTTCCTTCAGCGGCGGCACCGCTTTCGGCGGCGGCGGAGGCGGAACGCCCAGCAGATTATCCAGAATCCACTTGCCGCGAATCACCGGAGAAGTGCGCGTGGCGTAGGAGGTCACAGTGAGGATGCTTCCCTGGCGCAGCAGGCCGCCGCGCGGGCCGTCCGCGTCGAAGGAAATGCGCCGGAAGCGGCTGCCGTAGACGTTGGGGATTCCGTAATGCTTGGCCAGGCGCTCATTGACGTAGGTGTAATTCGCCCGCAGCAGGTCCAGCACGCTGCGATCCTCGCGCAGGACGCTCTCGAAGAACAGCTCCGTCTCCTGGCGGAACGCCTTCCGCAGGTTGTCGTCGAAATCGGGAAAGGCTCGCATGTCCGGCGTGGTCGACGCCAGGTTTCGCAGGTAGAGCCACTGCTCGGCGAAATTATTGACCAGCGCCCGCGACCGCGTGTCCGCCAGCATGCGTCGCACCTGCCGCTCCAGCACTTCGGGCGTTCGGAGTTTCCCTCGCGCCGCCGCGTCCAGCAGCTCATCGTCGGGAATACTGCTCCAGAGGAAAAAGGAGAGGCGCGAGGCCAGCTCCAGGTCGCTGACGCGATACGCGGTCTGCGGCGCTACTCCGGACGGCTCCTGCTCCACTCGAAACAGGAATTCCGGGCTCACCAGCACCGCCCGCAGCGCCATCTCGATACCGGTTTCAAATCCTCCGGTTGCCCGTGCGTCGCGGTAAAACTTCATCGGGACTTGCAGGTCCGCATCCGTCACCGGCCTTCTGTAGGCCCGGCGCGCCACGGTCGACAAGATACGACGGGCACAAGGTTCCTCCTCGCCCGGCCGCGCCGGCTTGCATACGAAGAGCTTGCGGCGGCTGGGCGTGTCGCCCGGCCCCTTCGCGTCGTACGGCCCGGTGATCGAGATCGAATACACCGCCGGCTGTATGCGCGGATGCCGGTCCATATTAAAGTGCGCCGGATAGGGCTGGCGCTCCGTCTCCAGCAGCGCCGACGGCTTCTTCGGAAACGCCGCGGCCAGCACGTGCGGACCGGCTGCCACAGGAACCCGCGCGCGCAGATCCTTGTCCACCAGTTGATGATCCACGCCCGAGGGCGGCGGCTTGACGGTGAACAAGCCTACGCGTGCGCCGTCCACCATCAGTTCCACGTCGTGGGCCTCACGCAGGCCCTCGATATATTCGTTGCGGTCCCGCGCCAGCCGGAGCTGGATATCGTACGAGCCGTCCAGCGGGAACGTGTAGGGGACCGCCGTTCCGCCGCGCGTGCCCAGCGGAAGCTCGTCGAAATGCTCCTCCTGCGTCAGATCGGCCGGCAGCGTGATGGTGTCGCCGCTGGGAGAGCGCGCGGGACTCCCCACCGCCAGCCGGCTGATTTTCTGCGCCGCCGAGAGGTAGCGTTCCAGCAGCATCGGCGGCAGGTCGCCGACGGTGACGTTGTCGAAGCCGTGGCTCGATTCATCGCCCGGCAGAAGCGAAGTGACATCCACGTCGATGGCCAGCAGGTCGCGGATCGCGTTGCGGTATTCGGTCCGGTTCAGCCGCCGGAACGTGTCCGTGCGGCCGGGATTCGGCCTGGCCGCGGCTGCGCTGTCAAGCGACGTTTCGATCCAGGAGACGACAGCGTTGTAGGCGCCTTCATCTGGGCGGGGCAGTCCGGCCGGCGGCATGTAGCGCGGCCGCAGCTTGCGGACCACTTTCTCCCACGCCTCCGGATGTTTGCCCACGCTGTCCGCGTTCAATTCATCGAGAACGAATCCCCCCGCTTTGACACTTTCGCTGTGGCAGCCCGCGCAATACCGTTTCAGCGTGGCCCGCTCCGGCGCACCCGGCGCTTCCGGAGCGGCGCCTACACTCCCAGCCGCCATCAGCACCACTATCCAGCCAGCGCTCCAAAGGGTCCGCAGATTTAAATTCCGCGCTTCCAACAAACTATCGCTAGTATACAACCGCGATGGAGTGTTACTGGTGGCGCAGGCTTCAGCCTGCGGCGTCCCGAAGGGACGCTCTTCGGAAAGCGTGCAGGTTCGCCTGCCCGGGGCAAACCTCAACTTGCGTGTGGGCCCCAGCGAGTGGAACGTGCCGTTACAGCCCGGATGAGTTCCGGTACTCCAAAGCCCGTGTAGCCAAATGTCAACTTAACTCGCAATGAACGGCTTCCTAAATACTGCCGAGCGAAAAATACAATCCATCACGCTTCCAGCCTTGGCGTGCAGCACGGACTTAGTTACTATCGGACACATCCGGCCACCCTCCGCCCGGGTAATGAACCCGATGTGCGGCTACCGCCGAACCGTCAGCGTGCCGCCGGCGGCTCCTGGCCCGTAGGAATTCCCACCAGGGCTCGATAGAACGCCACGGCCCGGTTGATCGCCGATGAATCTTTTCCCGAGACCAGCCCGTTCGCGTTCTTTCCCGCGCGCGCGATGCTGTAGTACCGCCAGACCCCTTCCGATTCGCGATCCAGAAAATAGATCGACTGCGACTCGCCCGGCGGGAAGATAGTCATGAAGAGATAGCGCATCGCGCTCACGTTCTCGACGTCGAAAACCAGCCGGCCCGCCGACACCTCGGCAATCCGCATCCGGTAGACGCCCTTGCCGGAGAGATTGTCGGCCTGCTCAAAGTAGAGAATGCCGCCTTCCTTCATCTCAGCGGGAGTGAAGTCCTCGCGTCGATGGCTCGGCTGCAAGCCGGTAAGAGCGTGCGCGTCCAAAATTAATGGTTGCCACTGCTGGTGAGTCGTCGACCAGTAGCGCATCCCCGCAAGTTGGGAAATTGCCCCGACGCGGCCCAGCAGGCTCGGAGCTTCCGCGGAATGACGAAACCGCGCGGCTATTGTTACCAGCGTCGTAAAGCCCGGCGCTTCCCAACCGGTGCACGCGGGCGGTCTCCAGTCGCCAACGAAATCGGATTTGCTCCATGACTTCACGGCGGCGGGACCATCCAGGCGAGGATAGGGCGGAACGGGCTCCTTTCCGCAGGGCGGCTGCGGTCCCGATTGCGCATCGCCGTGCGCCTGACAGAGCAGCATTGCCCACAACAGAAGTGAAGTTCGTACAAGCGTCTTGTGACGCGCCGCTGCCGTCATCTCAAACATCGCCGGATGTTATCTTCATTTTCTTATGACGACGTGTGGCATTTCATTCGTAAAGGCTTAAATGTGAATGTTCCTTAATTATCGCAAGCCCCCGGCTCGCCGCCTGCCTGATGCGAGTAGAAATTGCACGGACCCGCGCCTAACGCGTGGAGTTTGTCGCCCGCCCAGCTCGATCCTTCTTCCCACGCCCGCGCCCGAACGCTAACTCATTTAGATTGCTCGTCTGGCAAAGTTGGCAGTGCTCGTGCTCCTAGAGAGGGGGGAAGTTCCGCGACTGGAGCATCGGTTGCGCCGTGAAGAAGGAGACAAACCATGAG
>JACXTT010001307.1_pt1 | contig 41897 bp, 37 predicted proteins | sample 9270951 | NCBI WGS metagenome assembly JACXTT01 (sample SAMN15532306, study PRJNA645909) | rock metagenome | isolation source: weathered quartz diorite | place: Puerto Rico | collected 2017-06-21
CACCCGGTCCTCGAATCCGGCATCTACAAGTCGCTCGATGTCACGATTGACTTCCTTGATCGGATAGCTCCAGATAAGTCCCGCGACATCAACATACACGTGAGAATTTGCCTGCAGCAGCGTGAGCATGTTGTCGATCATAGGATAGCCGGCGTGCATCACCTGAACACGCAGTTTCGGATGGCGCGCCAAGAGCTCCTCAAGCAAAAGCGGATTCCCCAAGGAGCCACGGAATTTCGGCATTGCGACGTTTGCCCGTCCTGAGCCGCCGGTACCCATGTGGATGGCTACGGGAATATCCAGTTCCTCCGCGAGAGCGAAGTAAGCATCTACAGAAGGATCGCTGGGTGAGATGCCCTCATATTGGAGTCCGATCTCGCCCATTACTTTGAAGCCGCCGCCCGTGAAGTCTTTTCGCAGGTCTTCGAGCGAAGCATGTTGCCCAGTCCCCATTCCGAGAGTGAAGGAAGTGCCGGGAATTACCCTCACCGGCGCTGCGTCTTTCCATTTCTGCACGCTCTTTGGATCGCCAAAGACAACCGCTGTGACGTTGAGGCGCTCCATCTCGGCGAGAACGTCTTTCATATATTCGCCTTGAGCAGACGCGTAGAGCGCCGGAGTGCATTGCTCTTTCACCCAACCGAACGGCTCTTCCTTCGCCTTCGGATCGGATGCCGTGAACTTCGAGGTGTTGGGGCACATGGGCGATACTGGGAAATTAATCTCCATCGCGTGGACGTGAACGTCGAGGACCGGTGGGGCTTTGGCCTCAGTGTTCTGCGCGCGAGAGGCCGTTGAGTGGGAGGAAAGCAGGACAGCACAATACAAAAATCGCCAGAGCGAGCCTGAGGACATTTGGAATCTCCTTTTTGCGCATGTGCGTAAATTTCGATTCGGCAGAGTTATACCACAGCACTCTCAACTCGGCGCCTGGCGCTGCTCATTGGGTATGTGGTGTGCGTGTCGGACGCTCTACCCGGAACGGCTGGTGGGAGGAGGTTAACGGAGGGAGTGATAGAGTGTCGAGCGGATAGGCAGAGGTGGGGCGAAGTGAGTGAGCCACGAGCGGAGTACGAGAAGCGGCTAAAGGGACATGAGTTGGCGCTGGCGGCGTGCGAGGCGCGACACCAACAGCTAGGGAATGCAAAAGTGGCGGTGATTGTGGCCGGTTTGGCGCTAGCATGGATTACATGGGCGAAGCATGTGTTAGATGCCTACTGGCCGCTTGTGCCTGGGGCGATTTATGTCGCGCTTGCAGTTGCGCATGAGCTGACTCTGAGAAAGCGAAGGGCTGAAGAGTCTGCTGTGGCCCTCTATCGAAGAGGCATTGCGCGGATTGAAGGCCGATGGGTTGGAACGGGTGCCACTGGCGAGGAGTACCAGCAAAGAGATCATGTCTATACGGATGATCTGGATTTGTTTGGGCGCGGGTGTTTGTTCGAGTTGCTCTCGACGGCGCGGTTGCCGATGGGGGAGAAACAGCTTGCGGATTGGTTGAAGAGACCATCGAGTCACGAAGAGATCCTTGAACGACAAGAATTGGTCAAAGAGCTGAGAAACAAGCTTGATCTGCACCGCGATCTGGCGGTAGCCGGGGAAGAGCTACGGGCGCGGCTCGTGCAGGAGCGGGTGCTGGAGTGGGGAGAGAGCAAAACGCTGCTGCCGGGGAGACTGCGTTACGTCATGGTTGGGCTTGCGTTGGGCGCAGGGGCGGCTGCAATTTACTACGGATCGGCGACGGTTTATTGGCCGTTGGTGTCTGTGTTGCTCGCGGAAGCGGTGCTGCGACGCAGGTTAGAACCGCGGGCGGTTGCTGCGCTGGCGAAACTTGATTGCAACGCAGAAGGCCTGCTGCTTTTTTCAAAAATTCTGGACCGAATCGAAAACGAATCCTTCGAAGCGAAACGGCTAAAGAGTCTTGCCGCTGAATTGAAAGAGGGGGGCGAACCAGCTTCGAGCGTGGTGCGAAAACTGGCGCGAATTGTGGAATGGGTGGACGGGCGCGACAGCCTGCTCGCAAAAATCTTAGAATGGCTGTTTGTTTACACGGTGCAAGTGTCGTTTGCGGCGGAAGCGTGGAAACGGCGCTATGGAAAGCGGTTGCGGCGATGGATGGAAATCGCGGGCGAGCTGGAAGCGCTGGTTTCTCTCGGAACGTATGCCTACGAGCATCCGAAGGACGTGTTTCCGGAATTCTTGGAAGCGAAGAGCGCAGGTGCGCGATTCGAGGGCGAGCAGCTCGGACATCCGCTGATCGCAGATGCGCAGTGCGTGAAGAATTCGGTGCGACTCGATGCGGCGACCCGGGTGCTGCTTGTGAGCGGTTCGAACATGTCCGGCAAGAGCACGCTGCTGCGGACGGTGGGGATTAACGCGGTGCTGGCGATGGCGGGAGCGCCAGTGCGAGCGGCGTCGCTGCGAATGACGCCGCTGGCGATTGGCACGAGGATTCGAAGCGCGGATTCACTGCAGGAAGGACGTTCGAATTTTTACACGGAGATTTTGCACATCCGGCGTGTTTTTGATTTGGTCGGAAAAAAGGAGGCGCTGCTGTTTTTGTTCGATGAATTGCTGGACGGAACGAATTCGCACGACCGAAGAATCGGCGCGGAGAAATTGCTGCAGACGCTGTTGAATTCGGGAGGGATTGGAATGGTGACGACGCATGACCTTGCGCTGACGGAGATAGGCTCGGCGATCGGGGACGGCGTGAGGAACGTGCATTTTGAAGATCAGGTGGAGCAGGGAAAGATGAAGTTTGATTACCGGCTGCGCGAGGGAGTGGTGACGAAGAGCAATGCGATTGAATTGATGAGAATTATCGGGCTGGATGTTTGAGAAACAACTGAGTTGGCTTGCGCGAAGGCTAAGCCCAGTTTGGGACGGTCCTCTGGTGGACGATTTCGCGCTGGAGATGCCAGGAAGAATCTTTTTTCTTCCACAAGAGCGTGTAGAAGATAGGCTCCCAACCGTTGCCGAGGTCCTTGGCGCGAGTGACGAGGACAATGGCGGAATCGTCGAGAATTTCGGCATGATGAATCATGGAATTTTTGGTTGGGACGGCGTGGCCAACGACTTTGCCCGAAGTGGCGCGACGCAGGAAGGACAACATTTGCCCGGCGGTGAGTTGAACAAAGCCTCCAGCATCGGCGACGCGAACGCAGAGAAAATCCGGAGAGTACGCTGCGGCGAGACGGTCTGCGTCGGCGGAATCGGCTGCAGCGAGAAAGGACTCCACAGATTGGCGGAGAGTAGCATCGGAGACTGACTCCGCTGCTTGCGATTTTGGAGACGCGCGGGCGGCTTTTCGTTTCAGGGATTCACGGCGAAGCAGAGGAAATACCAAGCCAAGCGCCAAGTAGGCGAGGAGATTTTGTTGCGAAAGTACGCCAGGAAATGGGCACGGTCAGGCTGGAGATTGCTTGGCCGACGAGGGGCGCTCCGAAAAAAGTGGCAAGCCATGCCGCGAGGAGAAGGGAAGGCACGAGCCAGATGAGACGGGCCGGCTTGTGGATGTAGCGAGTGTTCCAGGCGTGCGCCGCGGCAAGAACTCCTCCTGCGTTGAGCAGGGAAGAAACGAACCAGAGTACGAGACCTGGTGAGTTGGTCATTGGGCTAGTCAACCTCACGATCTACGGATTCAAAGATGCAATGTCGGCAGCGGACAAAATACGACTGTTCTCTAGAGGAATAGTACGCTATGGCAATAGATGAAATAACGTAAGGGCTAGGACGCTGCATGGTTAGGTAGGGCATCAGTTTGGATTTTTGACTTTATGTCACGAACCAAAAAATCCAAACTGACGCACCATTCGAGGGCGGCCATTCGTTGAGGCACGCCACTCGATGATGCTCAAGATACGCGGCTAGGCGTTAGAAATGGACGACAACGCCGGCCGAGACGCGGGTGCAGTTCGTATGACCGCCCGGCGTATCGAGGCCGACGTAGTCAACTTGGGGCCGGAAGGCCAGGTGGGGAAGAAGCGGGAAATCCACGCCGCCTCCCAAACTCCAGGCGAATTGACTATTGGAGCCGCCACCGCTACCGACCGTGATGCGGGAGCCCCCCACTAAGGCTTGCGCGAAAGGAGTCACCTTGGTCGGGTTATGCAGCGAAAAGCGCGGGCCGAACAAATACGTGTAGGTATTTACAGAAACCCCGGAAGGGGAAGCATGGTAGCCACCGAAATCGCCCGCCAAGCCAAGCCACTTGATGGGATAGTAGGCAACGGAGCCGCTAACGCCGTTTGAATTGAGCCCACCCGAGCCGCCGAGGCGGAAATAGGAGTAGCCGATGGAAGCGTCGACGGACTGGGCGCGCGACGAAACGGCGAAAAAGGAGAGGATAAAGCCAAGTAGGATCAACTTTTTCATCGGACTGTTTCCTTTCGTAACTCAATGAGAATGAACAAATGGACCTGCGGCGAGCTGGGAGGGTCGGCTGGGTTGAATGCGAAGCCGCCAGTTCTATTTTCGGTCAAATGACAGGGATGGGGATGGAAAAGAAACAGGCGGGTTCTAGGGTCGCAATAGCCCTCAGCCGCCCCACGCGCTACATTTTGGAGTCAAGGCATGAGAAAGCGTTGATTTTGGCTTCTGGCGTATCGAAGCTTTTGGCCCCCGTTTCGTCCTTCATGGTCAGAAACACCCAATCGCTCTGTTGCTCTGCCGTCCTGCTGAAAGTGAGAACTAATGGATCGCCGATCATGGGTTTGTACCGGATAGTGCGCAGCACAACGGGGAAGACTTCTTTGGTTACATCTTCGGCGGGCCGGCCACAGCGGGCGATCAGCTTGTCCGGGGTCAGACTGGCGATTGCCTGGTCGTAGCGCTTCAATTGTGCGTTTCGAGCCATCTGATTCAAGCGCTGCAGCACAGTCACCGTCAGGACAACTCCTAGAAACGCGCCGACGAAGATCGCCCAGATGCGCCAAGTGCGTTTGAGGAATGCGGCAAAGTCTGCCAGTTGGGAGTCGGCGGCGGGGCTTGGCGGGTCCACCGTAATGGGCGCGTAGACGCCGGCTTGGCGCGGCGGGACGTGCGCGTTGCCGGCGCAGCAAGAAGACTCATCGGCCGTTGCCAGTTCCGAAGACGGGTCCACTGGCGATTTGGTTGGAGCTGCTTGGTCTTGGAGTTTGGTCTCGTCCATACATCCACCTTTGGGCATGGGCACCTTTGGGGCTGTAGGCTAATCATCGCTCCATGAGGAGCCCGTGGCAGCTATTTTTGGATTTTATTGCCAGACGGTAACCCTGTTCGAATGGCCATGTTGGGGCGCCGGAGTTTTGAAAGCGGTTAAGAAAGCCGATTCAGAAGAGGCGCAAGGAGGTGATAGAGGCCGGCTCCGATAAGGGCGGCGCCCGGAATGGTGAGGATCCAGGCCCAGACGATGCGGCGGGTGATTCCCCAGCGGACCGCGGTGAGACGGCGGGAAGCGCCGACGCCGACGATGGCGCCGGTTATGGTGTGCGTAGTGCTGACGGGAATGCCGAAGATAGCGTTGGCAACGATGGTCATCCCGCCGGCAGTTTCCGCGGAGAATCCGCCAAAGGGAGTGAGCTTTGTGATGCGCTGGCCCATGGTTTTGATAATGCGCCAGCCGCCAGCCATCGTGCCGCCACCCATTGCCAAGTGACAGCAGATCACGACCCAAAAGGGCACAGGCAGTTTGTTATTTACCGTGTGAAGCATGCCGCCCGTCACGAGCGCTGCGGTGATGATGCCCATTCCTTTTTGCGAGTCGTTGGTGCCGTGGCCGAGACTGAAGAGCGCCGCTGAGAAAAGTTGAAGCCTGCGGAACGAGCGGTCCACTTTGAGCGGACGCTGGCGGCGGACGATCCAACTCGCGAGCGTGGTCAAAATCATCGAGAGAAGCATTCCAATTACCGGCGACAGAAAAATAAAAAGAACCGGTTTCACCCAGCCGCCGAGGACCAGGGCTTTGAAGCCTGCGTGAGCGACTGCTGCGCCGCCGTATCCGCCGATGAGCGCATGAGAGGAACTTGTAGGCAGCCCAAGGACGAGCGTAATCAAATTCCAGGTGATGGCGCCAAGCAGGCCGGCGAGGATGACTTGCTGTGTGATGAGGTCCAGGCGGACGAGGCCTTTGCCAATGGTGCTGGCCACGGCGGTTCCGAAGAAAAACGCAGCAATGAAATTCCAGAAGGCGGCCCAGGCCACAGCGCGGAAGGGCGTGAGAACGCGAGTAGAGACGACGGTGGCGATGGAGTTAGCGGCGTCATGCCAGCCGTTAGAAAACTCGAACGCGAGGGTAAGACTGATGACGATTAGCAGGAGATGAAAATTCGTCACGGTCTAAGCGCTCTTGAGGATGACGCCTTCAATGACGTTGGCGACGTCTTCGCATTTGTCCACGGCGGTTTCGATGACTTCGAAAATTTCCTTCCACTTGATGATTTGCACGGGATCTTTTTCTTCATCGAAAAGTTGCGCGATAAGCGTTCGGCAGATGCGGTCGCTTTCATTTTCGTAGCGGTTGATTTCGATGCAATGCTTGAGCGCTTTTTCCGGCGAGCTAAGCGAATGCACGGCAGCAGAAACTTCCGTGGTGGCGGAGACGAGAACTTTGACGAGGTCCAGAGTGCCTTCCCGGACGGCGTCTACTCGATAGAGAACGAAGCGGCTTGCGGCGGCGTCTACGAGGTCAATGACGTCGTCAATCTGGCTGCAGAGTTCGTGAATATCCTCGCGATCGAAGGGCGTGATGAAAGTTTGATTGAGCTTAGTGAAAATCGCATGAGTAATTTCGTCGCCCTCGTGCTCGATGGCTTTAACGCTCTGCACTTGTTCGGGCACGCCGGTGTAATGCGAGAGCATTTGTTGGAGCGCTTTGGCTCCAATGACAACGTTATCCGCTTGCTTGGCGAAAAGGTCAAAGAAACCCTCTTCGGGCGGCATGAACCGCTGCAAAAGTCCTGGCATGTTGTCTGACTCCCCCCTGAGGAGTCCCACTGAGGCAGGGGCAGTTTAGCGAACGAGGAGCGCCGAGGCAACCGTGGCGGGGCAACCGCAACAAGAACGGAATTAAACGTCATAGCTCCGGCGATTGCGCAGATTTCCGACGAATAAGCCTGACTCCGATCCAGAGGAATATTGGCGCAATGACAGGCAAAGGAAGGCTATGGCCGATTCCCCACAAACCCGAACCCCCAGATGCCAATTCCAAGGATTCCGAGAATTCCAGCGATGCCAAGAACAATCAAAACACACCCGAGAGCCTTCCTTAAGCCCATTCTCCTAATTAAGCGGTGGCCCATGTTAACAAGCAAAAGGGCGGCCCGGAAAACCGGACCGCCCTTTGTGTTGATTGAGGTTTTGGGCTAGCTGGTGAACCTGGCTTAGTACATGCCACCCATGCCGCCTGCGCCTGGACCACCGGCCGCAGCGGCCTTCTTGTCGTCTTCCTTGAGCTCAGCCACGAGCGCTTCCGTGGTGAGCATGAGGCCTGCGATGGACGCCGCGTTCTGGAGCGCGAGGCGTGTGACTTTCGCCGGGTCAATGACGCCGGCTTTTACCATGTCACCGTATTCGCCGGAGTCCGCGTTGAAACCAAAGTTTTCGTCTTTGGACTCGCGAATCTTGCCGATCACCACAGCGCCTTCATGGCCGGCGTTGTACGCGATCTGGCGAGCAGGCTCTTCGAGCGCGCGCTTCACGATGCCGACACCAACCGCTTCGTCATCCTGCAGCTTGAGCTTTTCGATTGCGGCGAGACAGCGCAAGAGCGCCACGCCGCCGCCAGCCACGATGCCTTCCTCGACGGCTGCGCGCGTCGCATGCATGGCATCCTCAACGCGAGCCTTCTTCTCCTTCAGCTCGGTTTCGGTAGCCGCGCCGACCTTGATCACGGCGACGCCGCCGACGAGCTTGGCCAAGCGCTCCTGGAGCTTCTCGCGGTCGTAGTCGGAGGTGGTGTTTTCGATCTGCTGGCGGATTTGCTTGACGCGGCCTTCGATTTCGCTGGCCTTGCCCGCGCCTTCGACGATCGTAGTGTTGTCCTTGTCAATCGTGACCTTCTTGGCTTTGCCGAGGTCTTCGATCTTCACGTTCTCGAGCTTAATGCCGAGATCTTCCGTGATGGCCTTGCCGCCAGTCAGGGTTGCGATGTCCTCAAGCATAGCCTTGCGGCGATCTCCGAAGCCGGGCGCCTTCACCGCTGCGCACTGCAACGTGCCGCGCAGCTTGTTCACGACCAGCGTCGCGAGCGCTTCGCCTTCCACGTCCTCAGCGATGATCAGAAGAGGCTTGCCGCCCTTGGCGATGCCTTCAAGCAGCGGAAGCAAATCCTTCATCGAGCTGATTTTCTTCTCGTGGATGAGGATGCGCGCATCTTCGAGCACGCACTCCATGCGCTCCGGGTCGGTGACGAAGTAGGGCGAGAGGTAGCCACGGTCAAACTGCATGCCTTCCACGACTTCCAGCGTCGTTTCCATGGTCTTGGACTCTTCCACGGTGATGACGCCGTCCTTGCCGACCTTCTTCATGGCTTCGGCAATGATTCCGCCGATCTGCTTGTCGTTGTTGGCGGAAATCGTGCCGACTTGGGCGATCATGTCGCCCTTTACGTCCTTGTGCAGCTTCTTGATTTCCTCGACGGCAACTTCGACGGCCTTATCAATGCCACGCTTCAGTGCCGTGGGGCTCGCGCCGGCGGCAACCGTCTTGACGCCTTCACGGAAGATGGCCTGCGCAAGAACCGTCGCGGTGGTGGTGCCGTCGCCCGCGACGTCAGACGTCTTGGAAGCGACTTCGCGCACCATCTGCGCGCCCATGTTTTCCAGGGGATCCCTCAGCTCGATTTCCTTCGCTACCGTCACGCCGTCCTTGGTGATGACCGGCGCACCGAACTTCTTTTCGATCACTGCGTTGCGGCCCTTCGGACCGAGAGTGATCTTAACCGCATCGGCAAGAGCGTTCACGCCACGCAGAATGGACTGGCGCGAATTCTCTCCCGTAACAATCGTCTTTGCCATTGCTTGATTCCTCCGTGAAATTCTTTGCGACTGCCAAAACCCGATAAAACCGCTCCGAACGGGTCGGAGCCACTACAAAACCTTGCCGCAGAGCCCGCCTCAGAAGGCGGCCCCTACAATTGCCTTACTTTTTCGCCGCTTTTGCCGCGCCGCTTAGCTTCGCCAGAATCTCTTCTTCGCGGAGGATAAGCAGCTCTACGTCTTCGATCTTGATTTCCGTGCCGCTGTACTTGCCGAACAGCACGCGGTCACCGGCCTTTACATCCAGGGGAATCAGTTCGCCCTTCTCGCGCTTACCGGCGCCGACGGCGATCACTTCGCCCTCCTGGGGCTTTTCTTTTGCTGAGTCCGGGATGATGATGCCTCCCTTGACGGTTTCTTTTTCCTCGATGCGCTTCACGATTACGCGGTCGTGGAGCGGCGTCAGATTGACTGCCATCTTCGAAAAACCTCCGTTGGTGAGCTTTCAGGTTTGCCGTAGGAAGGAGGGCAGGATGATTAGCACTCCTCACGGGCGAGTGCTAATATAGCAGAAACTCCCTCCATGTCAAGGCTTTCACTGACAATTCACAATTCTCCCAGACATTCAGTCGCTTACATAAGTCATGTTTTTATAACATGATAGAAGTGCAAGATAATTCTTGCACTTGGGTATTGCCGTGCAATTAGGTCCGGCATAGACTTTTTTGCAGGCGGCCAGGTGGACTTTCTTCTCTACCTTCGATTGATTGGCTTCACGGCTGGCACCCTCCTCCAGCTCTTTTGGATGGTGGTGATCCTTGGATTTCGTCGCCAGCGAAATCTTGAGCGTGTTTTCTTCTTCTTAAGCTTGGCGCTATTTCTTTTCTACGGCGGCTCACTTCTCGCACTGAACGCCCAAATTTATTATGCGAAGCCACCGCTTGCGCTGCATACCTTCGCTTTGACGCTGATCTGTACAGCGCTTTGTTTCCTGCCGTCGTTGTTGTTGCACGTCCACCTGGAGTATGCGGAGACGCGCCAGGTCTCGTGGCTTGGATTCAGCAAGTACGTCACCCTCGCGCTGGTCTATGCGCCGGCATTTTATTTCGGGCTGCGAGTCTATCCCGTCCTTGCCTCGGGACCTCAAGTGGATATTTTTGAGCCGGGGAACACCTTGGGACCGCCCTATGGACTCTGGATGGGGCTCTCTTTCCTTGTCTGCGGCGGGTACGAGCTTTTGTTTTTGCGAAGGAGCCAGGTAAAGGCCGAGCGGGTTTTTCACGGAGCGGTTACCTTCTTCCTCTTCCTCGCGATTGTGCTCGTGATTTGGTTGCATGTTCTCCGCTCTCCGCTCTCGGAGGAGGAGGTCGCCATCGGCAGCGCCGTCCTGGCGTTGCTTGCCGTATTTCCGATGGCAGCCCTCGTCTATCTGGTTCAGCGGTACAACTTTTTGCATATCGGGCGACAGAAGAATCTCCTCTATGCGGTATCCGTGACCTCATTTGCGCTCCTATATCTCGCGCTGGTCCGACGCCTGAGCGAATGGTTCGCTCCCGTGATGCCTCCGGAAGCTACGGCGGCGATTCTGCTCTTTGTTCTGGTCATTTTCTTCGAGCCGCTCCAGCGCGTGCTGAGCCGCCGGCTGGGCGAAACTGCCCGGAAGGAAATGAATCTGGTGAATCGGCTCGGGAACCAGATTCAATTGGAAGCAAGAAAAGGAAATTTGAAGAATCTGCTTGAGTTCATTGATCGCCGCTTGAGTGAGGAACTTGAGTTTGCGGATGCGTGGGTGACACTTCTGGAGCCAGGGCTGGAATCGCCGCGGCAGGCGAGCGCCAAGGAAGAGGCGGGCGAAAATTTTCCCATCTATCGTGCGGGCCGAATCAATGCTTATCTGCACGTGCGCCCTCATGGCGCGATGCTTTCTGGTGAAACTGAAGTGGCGATAAAGTTTCTTTGCGAGTCGCTTGCCGCTTCGTTGGATCTCTGCCAGGTGATTGACGAGAAGTTGCAGCTCGAAAGGGAATTGGCGGAAAGGGAAAGGTTGGCGCTCGTCGGACAAACGGCCGCGAGCATTTCGCACAATTTAAAGAATCCGCTCGGCTCGATCAAAACCATTTTGCAGGTTCAGCTCGAAAATCCGGAGCTGCCGGAAAGCATGCGCGGCGAAACGCGAATGGTGCTGGAAGAAATCAGCCGGCTGTCTACAAAGCTCAATCAGCTGCTGCAATTCAGCCGTCCCGCGGTGCGGAGCCGCGATGTTCCTTCTGTTTCGGATTCAGTAACCGTCCTGCGCGAAGTTGTCGGCGTTCTACGTCCAGAAGCCGATCGTCGCGGAGTTTCGATTCAACTGGAATTGACGACAGAGCCAATTCCTGTTGCGGTCGGGCCGGAGGCTTTGAACGACATCTTTTCTAATTTGGTCGTAAATGCCCTCGAAGCGACTTGCACTGGCGGTGCCGTTTCCGCGGCCATCTCTGCTTCGAACGGTTCCTGTATGGTTGACATCGAGGACGATGGTCCGGGCATCCTCCCGTCCGTCCGCGAAAAAATTCTTCAACCTTTTTTCACTACGAAATCGCAAGGAACAGGATTGGGCTTGGCTATCGTCGCGAGGCGCATTGCCGAGTGCGATGGAAAACTCGCTTGGAAAAGTCCGGTTCGGGATGGCCGCGGTACGCGATTTGAGGTCAGTTTGCCCCTTGCTAAGGAGGCTTTATGAAAACAATTCTTATTGTAGATGACGAACCCGCAGCCCGGTATGGCCTTCGCCGTGCGCTCGAATCGCGTTATCGCATTGCCGAAGCGGAATCGGCGGAAGCTGCTCGCGACGCAATTCCGACCGAAAAGCCCGATCTTGTTTTGCTCGATGTGGTAATGCCCGGGCAGGACGGAATTTCCTTTTTGAGGGGTTTACGCAATGAAGGTAACGACGTGCCCGTGCTGATTGTCTCCGCGCTGGACACAGCAAAAACGGCTGTGGAAGCTTTGCGTGTCGGCGCCGCGGATTATCTTGTGAAGGGATTTGAACTCGATGAGTTGCGACAACGCGTGGCGAACTTGCTGAAACTCACTGGGCTGGAAAAAGAAAATTCCGCGCTGCGCAGTCAATTGGCCACGGAAGGACAGTTCGGTGCAATGATTGGCCGTTCTCCGGAGATGCGCCGTGCGTTTGAGATTGCGGATCGCGTTGCCGCGACGGATTCTACGGTTTTGATCTTGGGTGAAAGCGGGACAGGGAAAGATTTGCTCGCGCAGGAAATCCACGCGCGCTCACCGCGCGCTGCAAGGCCTTTTATCGCGGTGAATTGCGCCGCTTTGCCGGAGAATTTGATTGAGTCCGAGTTGTTCGGTTACGAACGAGGCGCATTTACCGGCGCAGCGCAGCAGAAAAAGGGAAAATTCGAACTCGCACATGGCGGCACACTGTTTCTCGATGAAATTGGTGACATGAATCCCGTCACGCAGGCGAAAGTGTTGCGTGCGCTTGAGAATCGCACGATTGAGCGGCTCGGCGGCTCGCAATCCATTCCCGTGGATGTCCGGGTCATTAGCGCGACGCATCGTGATTTGCCCTCAGAGATCGCCGCAGGAAAATTCCGCGAGGATCTCTTTTACCGGCTTCGTGTGATTACGATTGAACTTCCTGCTTTGCGTTGGCACAAAGAGGACATTGCGGTGCTGGCAGATTCTTTCCTGCAAATGCACGGCAAGCGCTTGAATCGCGGCTCTCAATTGAGCCGCGAGGCGTACGCGGCATTGGAGCGCTATGACTGGCCCGGCAACGTGCGTGAGCTGAAGAATGCATTGGAGCGCAGCATGGTGCTAACGCCGGGAAATGAAATTGGCGTAAAGGACTTGCCCGAGGAGGTTGCTATGGGAAAAGCGATCACGCACAAAGAATCGCCAAATGGCGCGGATACGGGCATGAGTGAGCGCGATTTTCGCGAAGCAAAGCGAAAGTTCGAAGTCGCGTGGATCTCAAAGCAGCTCGCCAACCATAGATGGAATGTTTCGCGAACCGCGGCCACCATTGGACTGCACCGGCAAAGCTTGCAGGAAAAATTGCGCGAGCTTGGAATCCGGCGGCCGGGCCGCGAACCAATGGAGGACGAAGCTTGAGCGGTAATCCAAACGTGCGTGGTTACGTGCTGGCAGGGGGCGCGAGTTCACGCTTTGGTACAGACAAAGCGCTCGCCGAGTTGCAGGGCAAGTCCATGATTACGCGAACCGTGGATTTGCTGGGATCGGTCTGTTCGAGCGTGGCGATTGTTGCGCCGGTAAACAAAGTGACTGATTCGTCTATTGAAACTGTCCCGGATCGCTGGCCTGGCGAAGGGCCGCTTGGAGGAATACTGACCGCACTGTTGCACGCACGAGAAAAGGACACAAAGGAATCCTGGAACCTGGTTGTGAGCTGCGATATGCCTTTTCTTACCACAGAATGGCTTTGCTTCCTCGCCTGGCGAGCGTCGGAGTCCCGTGCAGAGGCGGCCATACCAAAAAGCGCGCAGGGATGGGAGCCGCTGTGCTCGTGCTGGCTGGCGTCCGCAACAGAAATGATTTTGCCGCTTTTCGAAGCAGGAACACGAAAAATCACGGAGGCATTGAACGTCCTCCATGTGGAAATCCTTGACGAAAGGGATTGGAAACGATTTGATAGCTCCGGGCGGCTCTTCTGGAACATGAATACGGTTGAGGACTATGAAGAAGCTCGCCGCGTGATTGCTGCGGAGAAAACTTGAGCGCGTTCGGAAAATCAGGTGGATTCACGGAAAACTTTTTTGAATTTCGCGACGTGAATAAGGCGTTTGACGGCCGGCCGGTGCTGAACCACGTTTCGTTCACGGTGAAACGCGGGAAAACCTGCGTGATTATGGGGCGCAGCGGCGTCGGAAAATCGGTTTCGCTCAAGCACATTATGGGATTTCTCAGGGCGGATTCCGGGCAGATTCTGATTGACGGAGAAGACGTAACGTATTTCTCGGAGGCCGAGTTTCAAGAAGTTCGCAGCAAGGTGACGATGGTTTTTCAATCGGGCGCGCTTTTTGATTCGCTGACTGTGGGGGAAAACATCGGTTACCCGCTCGAAGGAAAGCCTGGGCTCACCGACGAAGACGTGGAGGCTTACATTCAGAAACTCGCGCGCGAACTGGAAGTGGAAGACGTCCTCGACAAGATTCCGAGCGAGCTTTCGACGGGCACGAAGCGCGCCGTAGCGATTGCACGTGCGCTGGCGCAAAATCCCGAAGCGATTCTTTACGATGAGCCGACGACGATGGTCGATCCCATCATGGCTGCGCACATGGGCGACATTATCTTGCGGCTAAAGGAAAAATTTCACCGCACATCCATCGTCGTCACTCACGATACGCATCTTGCGAGGCGGCTTGCGGACAACATTGTTTTTCTCCAAGAAGGGAAAGCCACTGTTTTTGATTCCTGGGCCGAATTTGAAGATTCCCCCGATCCTTTTCTCCACAATTTCCGCATGCAGGACCAACTCATTCCTTCGCTGGACGTGACGCTTTGAGCCAATCCAACGGTTCTGCCGACCCGCGCAGCCAGCTTTGCCGCGAAATGGGATTTTGGGATGTCCTCCTTTTCAACATCGCGACCGTATTAGGTCCGCGTTGGATCGCAGCTGCCGCTCACAACGGAACCTCTTCGATAAGTTTGTGGATACTGGCGGCGGTGTTGTTTTTTGTGCCGATGGCGCTGGTCATCAACGAATTGTCTTCGCGATTTCCCGAGGAAGGTGGCCTGTACGTCTGGTCGAAGGAGGCCTTCGGCGATTTTCACGGATTTGTCGCGGGTTGGACGTATTGGATTTACACGATTTTTTATTTTCCAGGCCTGTTGCTGGCAAGCACTTCCATGAGTGCTTATGTGCTTGGCGGAAAAGGCACTTTGCTCTCTCAGGATCGCACATTCTTGCTTGCTGGATCGTTGGCGTTGCTCTTTGTCGCAGTGGTTTTGAACATCATTGGCCTGAATATTGGTAAGTGGCTGCAAAACGCCGGCGGTGTCGGAACATATGTCCCCTTGTTGATTCTCGTTGGGGCCGCAGGCGTGCTGTGGGTCAGGAATGGATCACTAACGCACTACACTTGGGCAAACATCCAGCCCATTTGGAATTGGGACACCGTAAATTTTTGGTCGCAGATTGCGTTTGCGTTTACGGGGCTGGAGCTCGTCTCCGCAATGAGCGGAGAGATTCGCGATCCGCGGCGCACTCTGCCGCGTGCGGCGCTGACGGCAGCGGCTTTGATCGCGGCAATGTACATCATCGGAACCGTTTCGCTACTCTCGCTCGTTCCGGCCGCAGATGCAGATCCGAAGAGCGCCGTGTTTCATGCGATTACGATTGGTTCCGCCGCACTGAAAATCGGATTCGTTGGAATTCTCGCGGCATTGTTAGTAACAGTCGGCAACGCAGGCGGCGTCGGCAGCACCGTCGCAGGAATCGCGCGCGTACCGTTCGTTGTCGGCATTGACCGGTATTTGCCGAAAGCTTTTGGAAAGATTCATCCGAAATGGCGGACGCCGTACATTTCCATCATCGTGCAAGCGGTATTTTCTGCCCTCGTGTTATTGCTCAGTCAAATTAACGAATCGACGCGCGGCGCGTATCAAGTCGTGGTCGACATCACGATCATTCTTTATTTCATCCCATTTCTTTATATGTTTGCGGCCGCAATCAAGCTCGCCAATCGCCCGGATCGCCTTACGAATCCACATGCTGTTCTGGTTCCAGGCGGCAAGGTGGGAGTCTGGACGGCGTGTGGACTCGCTTCGGCGGTCACACTGCTTTCCATCATTGTTTCCGTTTTCCCACCCGGAGATTCCTCAAACCGCCTGCTTTTCGTGGTAAAGGTCACTTCTACGACGGTAGGAATGATTGCGCTTGGCCTCGCACTCTATTTCCGTGGTGCACGACAGAAGAATATTGAAACAAGAAATTAGAAGTCTGGAATTTCACGAGGGAAAGCATGGCTGATCGGAAACGATGGGTTATCGGAGACGCTCTTGCCTGGCCGTCCGAAGATTGGAACTACTATCGCGACATGTTTCTCCTATGGCCATTCATGCTCGGTTCTATTGGCACCGTGTCTAGCCTGTTTGTGGCAAATCACAATTATAGATTTGCAGCAAAAGCAGCAGTAGTCTCCTCTGTTTTATTGCTATTGGTGCGAGAAAAGTTTCTGATGATCATTGTCACTCTCGGGTTTGTCTCTGTGCAGTCGCTTTGGTCCTTTTGCGTCAAAGGTGAATGGCTTGGACTTGCAGTGGGGATTCTTTCGGGGGTTTCCTTCTTTCTTCTAATTCGTGCTTTGGCGGACCACAAATTAAGCTATAAATTGAACCCAACCGCTGGCAAGACAGTTGTGGATCTTTTTGTTGGGATGTCTTCCTTAGGGTTTGCACTTCTTATTTTCCACTATTGGTTTCATCCATAAGTGTGGGTGCAGAGAAAGGATTTTAGAATCCCTGTTTGACTAGTCCCTCAAGCGTAAGCATTGAACGCGCGGCGCTGGATTCTGATGTTGCATAGCGCTCGACGTATTTCCCCAAAACATCGGCTTCCAAATTGACCGGATCGCCCAGATGGCGGTCGCGGATGTTCGTGTGCTCGTAGGTGAATGGAATTACGGCGATTTCGGCAATGTGATTTTCCCAGCGCGCGATAGTGAGGCTAATGCCGTCAATCGTGATTGAGCCTTTCGGCACGACATACTTTGCGATTTCAGTTGGAACTTGCACGGAATAGCGCCAGCCATCGCCTTCGCGATCGAGTGCGGCAACAGTTCCGGTGCCATCCACGTGGCCGAGAACGAAATGACCGCCAAACTCTTTACCGGCGGTGAGGGGCTGCTCTAAATTCACACGCGCCCCCTTTTTCAAAGCCCGAAACGCTGTTTTGTCCAGCGTCTCGGCAGACAGGTCCGCAGAGAAGGATTCCTTGTCGCAAGCGACCACCGTCAAGCAGCAGCCGTTGACGGCGACGCTGCCGGAAACCGCAAGCGTTACAGCCAGGCTTGCCGCGTGGATGGTCACGCGGCCGCCGTCTTTTCCCGTGGAGAGTGACTCGATTGTTCCGAGATGTTCGATGATGCCGGTAAACACGCGCTACGCCTCCTCCAAAAGATAGCGGATTCGAAGCCAGGAACCAAACGCCACAGTAAGTTTGCGGGAGGCAAACCTTACTAAAATTGTGTAAGATTATTGCCCTCCGGGGGTAACCAGCCATGATATTCCGCATTCTTCGCTCGGGATTGCTGTTGGCGGCCTGCTTTCTCGCCGTCGCTCGCGCGCAGGCGCAGTCTCAACCGACATTTGTCGGCGTGCGCACTTTTCTCGGCGCGCCTTACGTGAAAAATCTTGATGAGCTGAAGGCCGACTTTGCAGTGCTTGGCGTACCGTTCGACGAAGGCACCTGGGGCTGGCCGGGAGAGCGTTATGGACCGCGCGAGCTGCGCGAGAGCTCTCAGGAATACAATCACGACCTGTCGGAAGGTTTTTACTATATCGATGGCGACCGCACCACGCTGAAAGGCAAACGCTGGGCGGATGTCGGCGACATTGAAGTATTTCCGACGGTGCCCGCGACTACACAGGAAAAAATCACGACGGCAGTGAAAAAAATCCTCGAAAAGAAGGCGTTTCCTATTGTGCTTGGCGGCGATCATAGCCTGACGTTTCCTGTGCTTCGTGCTCTGAACAAGGACGTGACGCTCATCCATTTCGACGCTCACTTGGATACTTGGAACGGCGAGCCGGGCAATCTGGATCATGCGTCCTGGGTCAATCGCGCGGCGCAACTTCCACACGTGAAGAAAATCATGCAAGTTGGAATGCGTGGACTTGCCAATGATCCAGAGTCGATCGGGAACGCGCGAAAGATCGGCACAAAAATTGTAACGTCGGAGCAGATTCATTGGAAAGGCGTGGAATGGGCGCTGGAACAGGTTCCGCAGAGCGAAAATATATATATTTCGCTGGACGTGGACGTGATGGATCCAACATTGGCCCCAGGGACGGGAACGCTTGAGCCGGATGGCCTGAATTTCCGCGAGATTGACGAGCTGTTGAAAGGCGTGACGAAGAAGGGAAAACTAGTGGGCTTTGATGTGGTGGAGGTGAATCCTATGCGGGACGCGAGCGGGCGGACAGCCCAGACGGCCGTTCGGTTGATGATCGATCTGTTGAGCGAGGCCTTTCAGTAGGTCATGAATGAGAAGCAGCGCGACCGAAAACTGGGAATGGACCGTTCCATTTCCCGCCGCGATTTTTTGGATGGCGTGGCTGTTACGATAGGCGCTGCCGCCTTTGGAGCGCATACCCCGCCGGCCCAAGCACAAGATATGAACGCACCGGACTACCCCCCAGCGCTGACCGGGCTGCGCGGCGATCAGGATCAGGTTTTCAAATATGCGCACAGACTGCGCGACGGCAAGGCTTGGGATTCGCTGGGGACGCCGCAGAAATCCAGCGAGACATATGACTTGGTGGTTGTCGGCGCGGGGATCAGCGGCCTCGCCGCTGCGTATTTTTACCTTGAGAAGTATGGAAAGAATTCGCGCATCCTGCTACTGGACAGCCACGACGATTTTGGCGGGCACGCGCGGCGCGATGAATTTGAAGTGGACGGACGATTGCTGCTCGCAAACGGTGGAACCCAATCGATTGAAAGTCCGGGCGAGTACAGCAAAGTCGCAAAAGGGTTGTTCACCGAACTCGGCATTGACGTTCAGAAGTTTTACAAAGACTACGACGCGAAACTCTACGAGAAACTCGGCACGGCCTGTTTTTTCGACAAGGAAACTTTTGGTGCGGATGCGTTGCTCACCGGAATGGGCAAAACTCCCTGGCCGGAATTTCTTGCGAAGGCTCCGCTCTCGGATGCAGCGAAAAAAGACATCGCGCGCGTCTATACCGAAAAAAGAGACTATCTCGCGGGCCGCAAGCGGGAACAGAAGGTTGCGCTGCTTCAAAAAATCAGCATGGCGGAGTTTTTGACAAAGCTTTGCAAGGTGACGCCCGAAGCTCTGCCCTTTTTTCAGAAATATCCGCACGATCTTTACGCCGTCGGCATCGATGCGATTTCCGCCTACGGCTGCTACATCAACGGCGACGACTACGGTTCGTTTACTTATCCTGGGTTCGACGGACTCGGACTCGAGGAACAGGGCAAGGAAGAGCCATACATTTTTCATTTTCCGGACGGAAATGCTTCGGTCGCTCGGCTGCTCGTGCGCGCCCTGATTCCTGAAGCGATGCCCGGCCATACGATGGAAGACGTCGTCACGGCGAAAGCTGGCTACAGCAAGCTTGATCGGGAAAATCAGCCAGTGCGAATACGATTGCTGTCAACGGTGGTGCACGCAAAACAAACGCCCGGTGCGAACAGCGCAGTCGAAATTGCATACGTCAGCGACGGCAAATTGATTTCGCTCGCCACCAAGCATTGTGTGATGGCTTGCTACAACGTGATGGTCCCCTACCTCTGTCCTGATTTGCCGGAGAAGCAGAAAACCGCACTTGCGTACTGCGTTAAAGCGCCGTTTCTTTACACACGCGTGGCGATTCGAAATTGGCGGCCCTTTGCGAAACTTGGCATCCACCAAATCGTGGCGCCCGGAAGTTATCACTCGTTTGTCGCGCTCGATTTTCCCGTTAGCATCGGCGATTACAGATTTCCCAGCGATCCGGAAGAACCCGGCGTGCTTTTTCTTCTGCGCACACCGTGCAAGCCGGGCGCGCCACGGCGGGATCAACATCGCGCCGGACGCTACGAATTGCAGACCACGCCATTCGAAAAAATCGAGCGCAACACACGCGCACAATTGCAACGTATGCTTGGTTCGGCAGGATTTGACGCGGCGCGCGACATCGCCGCAATCACGGCGAATCGCTGGGGACACGGTTACGCGTATGAATACGATTCGTACTCGGATCGCGACCTACCCCCGGGGCCTCGGCCGAATGTTTTGGGCCGCGTGCCGTTCGGGCGAATCACTATTGCGAATTCCGATTCTGCGGCGAGTGCGTACACGGATGCGGCAATTGAGGAAGCGCATCGCGCCGTGAGCGAACTTCCGAAATAGACGCCGTCTTTCTCCAAGGGAAAAGAGCGAATGTACGTTCAAGAGAAAAACTTCTGGCTGACGACCGTTGAAATGCCGCGCATCGCATCGCAGCCGCTTTCAGAACGAGTGGACGTCGCGATTCTCGGCGCCGGATTCACCGGCCTTTCCGCTGCACGCACCTTGGCAAAACTCGGCGCGCGCGTCGCGGTTCTCGAATCGCAAACAATTGGCTGGGGCGCAAGTTCGCGCAACGGCGGTATGGTCCTGACCGGACTGAAGCTTGGCGTGACCGACCTGCTTTCGCGTTATGGCAAAGAAGCGACGCGGCGCATGTTCGCGGCCTCCCTGGAGTCGATTTCGACTGTCGAACAAATCGTTGCCGACGAAAAAATCGATTGCGATTTCTGCAGGAGCGGCCACCTCGAAGTCGCGAACAAGCCGGGACATTTTGAAGCGTTTCAGCGCAGCGCAGAGACAATGGACCGCGAACTAGGGCACATCGTGCGAATCGTTCCTCGCGAAAATCTGTTCGCGGAAATCGGTTCCACAATTTACTTTGGCGGCCTTGTCGATGAATTGAGTGCGGGGATAAATCCCGCACGATATGTCGCGGGACTTGGTGCGGCGGCTGCTCGCGCAGGCGCGGAAATTTGTGAACAAACGCGCGCCGACCAAATCGCGGCCGAGACAAAAAATGGCGCTCCAGGCTGGAAAATTTCAACATCGCGCGGTGCGCTCTGGGCTCGCGATGTTTTGGTCGCGACGAGCGGCTACACGAGCGGCACAACCCCCGCGTTGCGGCGCAGAATTATTCCCATTGCCTCGTACATTATCGTCACAGAAATCTTGCCGGAAGCGCTTGCGGCAGAGATCAGCCCGCGCAATCGCATGATCTACAATTCGCTGTACTACACCCACTACTACAGGCTTACTCCGGATCGCCGCATGCTTTTCGGCGGGCGGGCGGCATTTTTTCCGGAGAATGAAAATACGGTCCGCGAAAGTCAGTCAATTTTGCAACGGGACATGATTCAAATCTTTCCACAGCTTCGCGAAACAAGAATCGAATACGTCTGGGGCGGAACGCTCGATTTTGCGTTCGACATGATGCCGCACGTGGGAAAAATGGACGGGTTGTATTACTCCGTCGGCTATGCGGGGCACGGAGTCGCGATGGCCACGCTGCTTGGGCAAAAAATGGCGGAGCGGATTGCGTCTCGTTCCGCCGCGCCGGATACGAACCCTTTTGCGGAAATTCCATTCAAAGGCGCGCCGCTTGGACTTTATCGGCGGAAGCCGTGGTTTCTTCCGCTCGCGGGAATGTGGTTTCGTTTCCTCGATTTGATCAGCTAGTTGAGGCAGTTGCCGCACTCTTCGTATTGCGACGCAACACCAGATACGCCGCCGGCCCAAGCAAAATCGCGACGGGTCCCCATACAAGCGCAAATTTGCTTTTGCTATTTGCCTCACTAAGGATGCTGCCCGCAGTTGCAAGAATTCCCAAAAGGACAGGCGCGGCGACCGAGTAGAGAAGACCAACCTTTCCACCTGGGATTCTGAAAGTACGCTCGAGTTGTGGATGCGTTTTGCGCAATCGCCAGCCGGAAATCGCGGTCATTATCGTTGTCGCGACGCGAAGCCAGGCGTAAATCGTGATGAGCTGCGCCAGGCTGTGAATTGCGAGCAGCGCGTAAACCACCGCCGAAATCAAAATACTTGCAACGGGCGTACCGAAGCGCGGATGAAGGTGCGTGAGTCGGCGCGGAAAGAATCCGTCCTCGGCCAGTGCAAACGGCATGCGCGTTGTGGCGAGCACTGTGCTGTTCAGCAGGCAAATGTTCGCGATGGTGGCGGCAAGCGTAATCGCGAGCGCAAGCGATCGTCCGCCGATGAGCCGCGCCGCTTCCGAAAAATAGCCGGGGCCCCAATCCTGCCAATTGTTGAGCGCCGCTAGCGAAGCAGAAGTCGGCAAAAAATAGGTTGCGATGGACATGGGCACAACGATCGCGAGTGCCAGCGGATAGTTTCGTCGCGGATCACAGACTTCCTGCGCGACGGTGGAAAGCTGCTCGTAGCCGGAGTAGAGCCACACGCCAAGCGCGAGACCAACACCGAAAACCTGCGTAAACGGTTTGTTCGGCGGCGTTAGCGGCACAAACGGATTGTGATCCGCATGCGCGAGCGCGATCACTGCCATGAAAAGCACAGGAGCGAGGACGGCAATTTCAAGAATTGTGGAAACGCGTCCGACCAGCTGGATGCCGCGGATATTTATGTAAGCGACCACGGCAATCAACGCAAGGCAAATCGCGTAGTGCTCCCATCGAGTAACCGAAGGGAAAAAGGCCTTAATGTAATCAGCAAAGAGCACGGCATAAGCACTGCCTAGCAGGAATGACGAAGTCCAATTCCACCAGCCGGAAAGAAATCCCCAGAAATCGCCGAAGCCCGCGCGCACCCAGCGATAAAAACCGCCCTGCACAGGCATCGCGGTAGTCAGTTCCGCAGCGACAAGCGAAATTGGAATGCACCAGAAAAAAGGAATCAGTAGGTGATACAGCAGCGTCATGCCCGGGCCGGAGGTGGTGACCTGCTCTTCGAGCCCAAACGGTCCGCCCGTCGTGTACGAAAACATGACGAACACGAACGAGAAAATGCCTGCTTTTTTTGCGGTGGATTTCAGCGTGCGGTTATCGGCGTCGGCCACAGGTCAGGAAATCTTCAGTGGCGGGATGCTACGCGCTTTCCCTCGCGCGTGCAACGCCATTCGGCGCCCAAATTAAAATTTTCGCGAGTGTTCCTTTGCCCAGCGCTCGACGACTACTTTTTTGTCAGTGTAAAACTCGATTGCGTCGCGTCCCTGGCCGTGCATGTCGCCAAAAAAGCTGTCCTTCCATCCGCTAAAGGGGAAGTAAGCCATCGGCGCGGCAACGCCGATGTTGATGCCGATATTGCCTGCTGGTGCTTCGTAGCGGAATCGCCGCGCTGCGGATCCGCTCGACGTGAAGAGCGATGCCTGATTTCCGAAAGGGTTTTTGTTGAGAAACGACATCGCTTCGTCCAAATCCCTCGCATGGACCAAGCTCAACACCGGCCCGAAGATTTCCGTGCGCGACAGTTCGCTTCCAGCGGGGACGCCATCGAGAATTGTCGGCTTTACGAAATTTCCATTTTCGCCACCAGAAATTTTTGCGTTTCGCCCGTCCACTAAAATTTTTGCGCCTTGCTTCTCGCCTTCCCCGATGAGTGTTTCGACGCGCGTCTTGCTTTGCGCCGTAATCACCGGCCCCATTTGCACGCCTTCTTCAAGGCCATTTCCCACTCGCAGCTTTGTCGCCGCATCCGCAATCGAGTCGCGGAAAGTTTTCTGCGCGTCGCCAATTGCAACGGCGACGGAGACCGCTAGGCAGCGTTGCCCGGCGCAGCCGAACGCGCTGTCGCCGATAATTTGCGTGGCCATGTCCATATCCGCGTCTGGCAAAACGATAACCGGATTTTTGGCTCCGCCCTGGCACTGCGCGCGTTTCCCGCTTGCTGCGGCACGGGCGTAAATGTATTTCGCCACTGGAGTCGAGCCAACAAAACTCACCGCGCGCACTTTCGGATGATCCAGAATCGTGTCTACGGCGGTTTTTCCGCCGTTCACCATGTTCACGACGCCTTTCGGCAATCCGATTTTCTCGAATAATTCAAAGGCCCGCTTCATCGTCAGCGGCACGCGCTCGGAACATTTCAGGACAAACGTATTTCCAGTCGCAATCGCGTACGGCAAAAACCAAAATGGAATCATCGCGGGGAAATTGAACGCGGTGATTGCGGCGACCACACCCATCGGTTGTCGAATCATCGTTTCGTCAATGCCCCGCGCCACGTCTTCCAGGTTGTAGCCCTGCATCATCATCGGGATGCCGCAGGCCACTTCGACGTTTTCAATCGCGCGCCGCAGCTCGGCCTTTGCTTCGGTGAGCGTCTTTCCATTTTCAGTCGTGATGAGCCGCGCAAGCTCGTCAAGGTGTTCCTCGAGGAGCATTTTCAGCTTGAAGAGCGGCTGGATACGATCCTCAGGTGGAGTACGGCGCCATTCGGGAAAAGCAGCTGCCGCTGCCTCGATCGCAGCGTTCACTTCGCTCGCCTCCGCGAGTGGAACCTTTCCGAGCGACGCTCCCGTCGCGGGGTTCAGCACGTCCTGCCAATTGTTCGACGTGGAAGCGGTCCATTGACCGCCGATGAAATGCGGGATGCGGACGTCAGAAACGGCTGTGGCGCTCATGGCGAAACCTCGGCGATCGCGAAGAGTAACCCCGAAAAAATCCGCGCAGGACAGAACTTGGGGATTCAACTAAAGTTTACAGCAAAACTTCGTGTTGTAAAACGGGCATCGCTTCACTATTGCTCAGGAGCCGCGCAGCCACGCCTCGAGGGCAAAGTCGCCGCCAAGATCGCGCTCGCGATAATGCAGAGCGTGAATCTGAGGCGCAGGAATAGGCGCGCGAACAAACGGAACCGTCGGGTGGCCAGCAAGTTTCGGCGCGTAAAACAAATACAGTTTATCCACAACCTTTGCTGCAAGCGCCGCACCGTTCAGCGTCGGACCGGCTTCCAGCAAAACACTAAGAATCTCCCGGTGTCCGAGTTCCTTGAGCACTGTTTTCAAATCCAAATGCCCTCTGCGCGTCGGCAAGCGAACAATTTCCACTCCGGCATTCTGCAGCTTTCGCGCTTTTGATGATTTGAGCGATGCCTTCGTGAAAACGAGTAGATCGTCGTCAAGCGTCTTGACGATTCGCGATTTTGGCGAGAGCCGCAAGCGCGTGTCGAGGATGACACGCAGCAATCGCCTCCGTCGCGGCAATCCGCTGCGATCCGTAAGCAGCGGATTGTCGGCAAGGATCGTGCCGATGCCCGTCAGCAAGGCATCCGACGCATGCCGCATGCGCTGCACTTCCGCGCGCGATTCTTCCGAGCTAATCCACTCGCCCTTTTTTCCTTTGCTTTGTTTCGGCAGGGCGAGTTGCCCGTCCAGCGTCAGCGCAGACTTCAGCGTTACAAATGGTTTTCCCGTCGAACTCCAACGAAAAAAGGCTCCGTTCAATTCGCTTGCGTCGAGATCCAGATCGCTTGGTCCAAGTTCCGTCGTGATTCCCGCGGCCTGCAGCCGCTCTATTCCTGCCCCCGCTACTTTCGGATTTTTGTCGCGCGTCGCAATCACGACGCGCGACAGGCCGGCCTTAATGATTGCTTCCGTACAGGGGCCAGTACGTCCAGTGTGATTGCAAGGTTCTAAACTGACGTACATCGTCGCGCCGCGTGCTTTTTCGCCGGTTGCTTTCAGTGCGACGATTTCCGCGTGATCGCGCCAGTCATATTGATGGAAACCTTCGCCGACGATTTCGCCGCTGCGCACAATCACGCAACCCACCATCGGATTCGGGCTGGCCAATCCGATGCCTTTGCGCGCGAGCGCAAGCGCATGTTGCAGGAAGCGAATGTCGTGTTCGTTCACGTTTTCAGTCGAAGAGGGAATTGACGTAGGTTTCCGCGTCGAACGGCACCAGATCGTCAATCTGTTCGCCCGTGCCGACAAAACGAATTGGCAAACCAAGCTCGCGCGAAATCGCCACGACGATTCCGCCCTTTGCTGTTCCGTCGAGCTTGGTCAAAATAATTCCGGTTACGCCCACGGCGGAAGTAAATTCGCGAGCCTGCGAAAGTCCGTTTTGCCCGGTGGTTGCGTCCATCACCAGCAGCACGTCGTGCGGCGCGCCGGGAATCACTTTCGCCGCGGTGCGTTTCATTTTTTCGAGCTCGGCCATCAAATTTGATTTCGTGTGAAGACGCCCGGCCGTATCCACGATCACTGCGTCTGCATTGCGCGATTTCGCCGCAGCCACGGCGTCAAATACCACGGCCGCGGGATCCGCGCCGGGTTTTTGTTTCACGACTTCCACGCCGTTTCGCTGCGCCCAAATTTCCAGCTGCTCGATCGCTGCCGCGCGAAAAGTATCCGCAGCGCAAAGCACCACGCTCAATCCCTGCTGCCGAAGCCTGTTCGCCAGCTTACCGATACTTGTCGTTTTTCCGACCCCATTTACGCCGACAATGAAAACCACGCGCGGTCCCGTGCCGTTAGTCGACGTGCTCGCAAGCTCCAATTCTGTTGCCGGTTTCAAAATCTGCGCAATCTGCGACTTGATTTCTAGTTTTAATTGCGATGCGTTTGAAAGCGCATGGCGATCCAGTTTTTCTTTCACGGAGTCCAGCACTTCTCGCGTCGTTTTCACGCCGATGTCTGCGGAAATTAGCGCCCTTTCCAAATCCTTAAGAATGGAAGGGTCAATCGCGCGGTCGCCGAGAAAAATCGTGTCAACAGTTTCCGCAAGCGCCGCCTTGGTCTTTGTGACCGAAGCTTTCAGGCGCTCGAGCAGTGAGGGCTCGGCCTTCTCCGCCTTATCCTTTTTGCCAAATAGGGAGAACATGGTTCTCTGCGCCGGCCTTGGCGCAAACTCAAATTGTAACAGAGAGGGGAATCGCGCGCCGTGTTGACGCGCGCTTCAGACTTGAACTTCGACGGCAGAAAGGCGCAGTTTGCCTGATGCAATCGCCGAATCCAGCGCATTCACCACGACGCCGTCAAACTTTGATCCCGCCAGCGCTTTGATGCGCCCGAGGGCAAAGTCCAGGTCCATCGCTGTTTGATAGGGACGGTTGGTTGTCATCGCATCGAGGGTGTCCGCGACTCCGATGATGCGCGCCATCATCGGAATTTGCGGACCGGAAAGGCCGTATGGATAGCCGCGTCCGTCAATATGTTCGTGATGCAATTCGATGCCGGGCAGCATTTCTTTCAGCTGTGAAACGGGGCGCATGATGTTTGCGCCTTTCACCGTGTGCTGTTTCATCAAACCGAACTCTTCCGGCGTCAGCGAACCGGGCTTTTTCAAAACGCGGTCGTCTACGCCGATTTTTCCCACGTCATGAAGCAGCGCCGCGATGCGCAGCTTGTCCAATTCATCCGCAGCCAGGCCCAACTCGCGCCCGATGATTTGCGAATACTTCGCCACGCGCCCGGAATGCCCTCGCGTATACGGGTCCTTTTCGTCGATTGCGGCCGCAAGCATGCGGATTGAACCGATAAACAGCTCACGGTTTTCTTCCGCGGCTTCTTTCAGCTTCTCGATGTATTCTTCGATGTCGCTGGCCATCTTGTTGAAGTTTTCCGCCAGTTCGCTGATTTCCGATGCGCCGCGCACGGGCGAGCGCTGGTGAAATTCTCCGCGGCTGATGGCGCGCGTAGACGCAGCCAGGCTGCGCACAGGTCCGCTGATACCGACGGCGAAAAAGTAGGCGATTAGAATCGCTACCAGCACTACGATGCTCACGAACGCAAATGCCTGGCGGTTCAAGTCCGAAAAGCCCGCATCGTCGCGCGCTTCGCTCAAGCTACGCTCAGCCACTACCGCCCAGTTCAATTCGCTGAGCGTGCTGTAAGTCCCTATCATTTCCACGGAGCTCTTGCCCTGCTTATTTGCGAAGCGCATCGTTTCCGTGTTGTGCAAATCCTGCGGGAGGCTCTTGATTCGTTCTACAACCGGATCGGCGCCGGCATCTTCGCCGGGTATAAATCTTCGCGTATCCGCATGTGCAATCAGTTTTCCGCGATGGTCAACGATAAACACCGTCCGCCCGCGTACGCTCGCATCTTTTAATCGCTGCAAAATGGGTCGGAAGGAAACCACCGCCGCAAGCATTCCCGTAAATTGATCATGTTCAATCAGCGGAATCGCGATCACAAACGCAGGCTGATTGTTCGGGGCGAGCGCCAGCGGATCGCTGCGGAACTTCACGATATTGAGTTGCTGCGATTGCTGGCAGATTTCCAGCGCGCGCGACAGGACCTTGCTGACGAATGGATCCTGCTCCGCGCGAAAATTTCCCTGCGAAGCGCTTGTCCCTTTTCCGTTCTTGCCAACTGCGGTCATGTAGAGAACCGTCGAGCGGTTGCTCTCCACAAAGTTTTCCAGCAGCCGCGTGACTTTCGGCTCCGCTGCGGGATCTTCCACGTCCTGAATCGCCCCCGCCAGCTCCAAAATCTGCTGCTGGCTCAAAAGCTGCTGCGTCAGGTTGGAATCGAAAAGCTGCACTTCCTGCGCCAGGGAACGCGTCAAATCCGACTGCTGCACGCGCTCCGTGTCCACCAATTTGTCCTGGCTGAGCTGCAAAACCTGGCGATGATACAGCCCAATGGGCAGTGCGCTGACGAGCAGCATCGCTCCCAGCACGAGCCACAGAATGCGTATCCTGCCGGACCGCATCCGATCCACGGCTTGTTTCCACTTCGGTTCCATCGCCGCCCACTATTTTAAAATGGCGGCAAGCGGTAAGGACGGCGATGCGCGGTTTCGGTGCCGATTCGCCAATGGAACCAAGGTACTACTCGTCCGCGGTTGCGTTATTCGCGCTTTTGCGGCCGATCCATGATTTCGCGGATCGCCGCAGCGGGCGCTTTGCCTTGGTGCAGGATGGCATTCACTTGCACCGTGATCGGCAATTCGATGTGGTTTTCGTTGGCCAGCCGCAAAAGTGCTGCCGATGTGCCCACGCCCTCTGCAACCATTTTCATGTTGCCGAGAATCTCCTTGAGCGCACGGCCTTTGCCTAACTCCAATCCTACGTATCGGTTACGGCTGAGCTCACCCGTGCAAGTCAGCACCAAATCGCCCATGCCTGCTAGCCCACTCAGCGTCTCCGGCTTTGCGCCAAGCGCCACAGCCAGACGCGCCATTTCGGCAAGGCCGCGCGTAATCAAAGCCGCCAGCGTGTTCGCGCCGAGGCCAAGTCCTTGGCAAGCGCCCGCTGCAATTGCGATTACATTTTTCATCGCGGCGCTCAGCTCCACTCCGAGCACATCGCTGTTTGTATAGAGCCTCAATGTTGGACCGCCTAATTTTTCTTGCAGCACCTTCGCAGTAGCTTCGTCCTCGCATGCCAGGACCACCGCCGTTGGCTCGCCGCGCGCCGCTTCTAGGGCAAACGATGGCCCGCTTAGCACCGCGATTCTCGCCGGGCCTCGTTTCGTGGTTTGCGCTATAACCTCGCTTATCCGTGCCTGCGTCGTTGGTTCCAGTCCCTTCGTCGCGCTGACTATGTCCACGCCATTTCGCAAGAAGGCCGACGCTGCCCCATAAACCTCGCGGGCGTGGGCCGAAGGCATCGCCCCTACAACAATCTCGGCTCCGCCGAGCGCATCTTTAACGCTTGAACCAACCGAAATCGTCGGCTCGAGCTTCTGCCCGGGCAAATACGTTGCATTCTCGCGTTTCTCATGCATTGCCTGCGCGAGCTCAGGGTCGTGCACCCAAAGCGAAATCTGATGAGCCTCGTGGCTGCGCGCGAAAAGAATCGCCAGCGCCGTTCCCCAGCTTCCGCCGCCGAGAATCGCGATCCGGCTCATTCCACTTCTTTCTCCTTGTTCTTCTTGCTCAGTGAGAATTTCGGCTCCGTGCCTTCCACGAGCCGCTGCAGATTCGCGTCATGCTTGTACACGATCAATATTGCGGCTGCGAGCGAGCCAACCGTCACGGAAATCGGCGGAGCAAAATGCGGCGCCCACAAAAAATAGATCAGCAGCGGCATTGCGGCGGCCGCGGAAACCGACGCCAGCGAAACATACCGCCAGAATCCCACGACGATCGCGAACACGAGAAGGGCTCCCAACGCTGCCGGTAAGCACAGCACCAAAAAAACTCCCGCCGCCGTCGCAACACCTTTCCCGCCACGAAAGTTCAGCCACAGTGGAAAACAATGCCCGGCGAGCGCGCCGAGCCCCGCCAAAATCTGAAAGGCGGCATGATCCGGGAAATAATGCCGCGCCAGCAAAACCGGCGCTGCACCCTTCGCCGCATCCAACACAAGCGTCAAAATTCCTGCTGAGAGGCCTACGCTTCGCGCCACATTCGTTGCGCCAATATTTCCGCTACCGGTTTTGCGCACATCGGTCTGGCCAAACAACTTCCCCAACAGCAAACCAAACGGAGTCGAGCCACAAACATAGGCGGCGAGAAAAACCACAATGGGAGTAAGCGGCGTTTGCATTCAGTTTTCGCGCGGAGCAGGAAACGAATCGAGCGTAGTGTACTCCGGGCCAATGGATTTTAGCTTGCTCTCAATTAAGTGAAATGCCGAAGTCTTCATTGTTCCGAATTCCGTCGCGGAGTGCTTCGCAATCGCCTCGCGCAGCTTGAGAGAGATTTTTCCTGATTTGTTCCTCGCAAGCGTTAAATGCGGAGTGAATTCCCGCTCTTCCTTCGGAACTCCCAATCTCGCCAGCGCATCGTCGATTACTGTTGCCAGCGCCGGAAAACTCCGCGGCGCTTTCATCCCCACCCATAACACGCGCGGGTGCCGCTCGCTCGGAAAAAATCCAAGCCCCGAAAATTCCACTTCAATTGGCCATTCGGCAGGCACATGCCGCAGCGTCTCTTTAACTCTCTCCAACTTGTCAGAAGGCATTTCACCGAGAAACTTCAGTGTGACATGCAGATTCTCTGCTTGGGTCCACTTCCAGGAATCGTCCAGCGGTTTTAGCTCGTGGCTCAGCGTCGCAATGCCCGCGCGAATTTCCTCGGAAATCTGCAGCGCGACGAAGAGCCGCACCGTTCAGCTCCGCTTCGCCGAACCGTCATACAGAAAATGCATGCGCACCAGATCCAGTGCAGCCTGCGAAGCCTGCATCCGGATCATTTCCCTGTCACCGGGGAAGCGCAGCGCGCGCGCCTTTGTCTCGCCTGCACTCGCGAGCGCAACGTACACGGTGCCTACTGGCTTTTCTTCGCTTCCGCCGCCTGGTCCAGCAATCCCGGTAATGCCCAGGCCCAACGTACTCCCTGCGCGCCGTCGGATTCCTTCCGCAAGCGCAACCGCCACTTCCGTGCTGACAGCGCCTTTCGTTTCAATCAATTCTTTGGGCACGTCCGCCCAGGCCGTTTTCATTTCGTTGCTGTAGCAGACCACGCCGCCCAAAAAATAAATCGAACTACCCGCAATACTTGTCAACCGCTCCGCCAGCAATCCGCCGGTGCAACTCTCGGCCGCGGCAATCGTCGCGTTGTTCAGCGTCAACAAACATGCCACCACGTCCTGCAGCGGCGAACCGTCTCGCGAAAAAATTCTATCGGTCAGCGCAATATCGAAACCCTGTTCAATCTCCGCAAAAGTCTTTTTCGCGTGCGCCGCGTCATCCGTCCACATCCGCAAATGCACCTGCACTTCGCCCGGCGACGCCAGCACTGTCGTGTTCACGTCCGCGTACCGCTTGTACACTGGCTGAATCCGTTGATCCACCATGGATTCGCCAAGCCCCGTCACACGCAGCTCGCGATGAAACATCCGCACGCCGGAGACGCGCCGCATCACGCGCGGCAGCACTTGTTCCAAGAAGAGTGGTTTCAATTCCACGGGCGGCCCGGGCAGTAGCGCGATCATGCGCTCGCCGTCTTCGATCCACAATCCTGGTGCCGTCCCGCGCGGATTGTTCAACGGCTCCGCGCCCTCCGGCACCATCGCCTGCCGGACATTTGTGTCCGGCATTTCGCGTCCAAACGAACGAAAGCGCGCCTTGATCGCGTCGACAATTTTGTCGTCGCGTTTCAGCTTGCGGCCAAGCAGATCGGCCACAGTCTCCCGCGTCAGGTCGTCCTCCGTCGGTCCAAGTCCGCCGCTCGAAACAATCAGCGGCACGCGGTTCAGCGCATCGCGAAAAGCTTCGCTCATCAATTCGCTGTCGTCCCCGACAATCGTTTTCCGCAAAACTTCGATGCCGAGCTTGTTCAACTCTTCTGTGAGGAAGAGGGAATTGGTGTCCAGGCGGTCCGGTGTCAGCAATTCCGACCCAACCGCAATGATTTCAGCTTTCACTTTCCGCCAGCCTCGCCATTCCTGTGACCCCTGCCTGCTCTTTTGCAGTTTCAGCAAGCTTTCCAAACGCCACCGCGTCGCCCTCCAAAAAGGCCTGCGCCTTCGTTTCGAGATCGGAAGCCAGGCCGCGAAACGCGTCGAGTGGCTCCTCCGAGAATCCAGGATACATATTCCCGCCCTTCGGCCCGAGAATCGCTCTCATGTACGCTTCATGAGTTAGGGAAAGAGAGCCAAAATAGTAGGTGACAAGACCCAGCGAAAACCTAAAGTGAAGCTCGAGTTTGCGGTTCCCATTTGTATAGCTTGTAGAAGCGAACGGGCCTCCGCTGCTCTTTCCAGAAACAATCGCCCCATGCTGGAAGCCGCGCTTCAAAAGAATCGGCTCGAGGATTAAGCATCCGTGCTCAAGAATTTCACCGGGAATACCAACCATGATTTAGCCCAGAAGTGGCAGCCCACGCACGTCCCAATCAAGGCTGTAGAGCGCGTTGAAAGTCGCAATCATCGCGCGGCCCGTTGGCAGCAGCGCCATTCCCACAATCTGCGAACCGGACAGTACCAGGTCCGCGTGTCCTTGCGGCGAAATTCGCACGATTCCTCGGCGTCCTCCGTGCGACGCCGCTACATACAGATTTGCGTCGTGATCAAACGCCAATCCTTGCGGTCGTCCCAAGCCGCGGTAAAATGTCGTCACTTCGCCGTTCTTGGAGATGCGATACACGCGGTCAAAACTCGAAGTAGTCGGCCCAGTCGCGTACAGCTCACCGTCTGGATGAAACGCCAGGTGATACGCCGCGACTGACGGTTCCAGTGTGGCAAACACAAAAATCTCCCGGCTCGAGCTAATCTTGAAAATCGTTCCGCTGCGGTCGCCCACGTACAAATTTTCGTCGCGGTCGAACGCCAGTCCCGTCGCCACGCCCATCCCCTCGATCCACTCCTCAGTTCGCCCGTCCGGCGTGACCCGATGCACCGTTCCGTCGTTTCTGCACGACACAAACAAATTTCCCATGCGATCCAGCGCCAGCCCGCTCGGATTCATCAGTGACGTCACGTATGGCTTCACGTTGAAATTCGCCGTCACTTTGTAAAGTGAAACCGGCACGCGCTGCCCGCGCGGTCCGCTGAACGTCACGTATGTATTTCCTTCGAAGTCCACCGCCGGATTCGCCACAGGCTGCAAATTGTCGGCAATTTGCATGCCCACGCAAACGGAAAATGGTTCGCTCCGGTGTCCGCCGCTTTCAATCGAAACCAGTCCGCCGTTCGCTCCATCCGGCACGCGTGCCACGACGCGATTCGCGCTCACTAGCGAAAGTCCGCTCTCCATTTCGCCAAAGCGCACCACCGGCTTCATTGCACCGCGCGAGGCAAACCCGCTGCCGATCAGCGCCACCTCGCCGCCGGGAATGGCCGCGCCCGGTGTCACTCGCTCAATGCGCGGCGTTCCGTTTCTTTCCGCAGACGTTCCGAACCCGAGTTTCATAGCAAACCAAAGTGTAGCGCGACGCGAAGCATAATGGCAGCGTACACGCCCGCGAGCCAATCGTCTGCCATGATTCCCCAGCCGCCCGGCAGGTTTTCCAAATTTTTGACCGGATATGGCTTCCAGATGTCGAAAATGCGAAATAACACGAAGCCGGCAAGCAAATACTTCCAGTTCACAAGACTCAGCGCGGCAAAAATTGCATATATGGAAAAATCCATGTGGGTCTGCAAGTTCGGCATGGCAATCGGAATCAATGGCAACACCAGCGTCAAATGCTGCCCCGCCACTTCGTCAATCACCACGAATTGCGGATCCTTGATTCCCGCGTAGTCCGCCGCAACGTGCGAGGCCCACACTCCCGCCAGCCCGAGAAAAATCAGCAGAGCAAATGCGCATATCAGCGGCAACCACACCACGGCATCATGTATGTCCGAACCGGGCACAAGAAAATGCTTATCCATCAGGGTTGAGTCCGCAAGCGGATGCAGAGAGAAGAGATCAGTCCAATGCGCCGGACGCAAGAAAAAGACCGCCGATAGAAAAATCGTCACCACGCCCACCAGCGAGCCAAAAGTTCCAGGAGCTTTCGGCACGTATCCGACCCCCAGCGCCGTCGCGATCCCCAGCGCCAGTCTGGGCTTTTCTTTTTGCGGTGACGGCTCAGGATTGGGTGTCATCGGTCTCGTTCAAATCGAGGATGATCGTCTTGCGATCTTCTTCCGCCTTCTCCAGCTCTTTTTCATCGAAAATCGGGTTCGATACCACGTATTTTTCGCTCGACCAGTTGCCAAGGTCCATGATCCGGCAGCGCTCGCTGCAAAAAGGAAAGTCCTTGTCTTTTTCGGAATCGGTTGCAGTTTTGCAAATGGGGCAGCGGTGGATCATTGCAGACTCATCTTATCCTAGAAGTCGCCAACCAACGCCCTCTTTAGAAGGTCGGGGCTTTAGCCCCGACGTCAGCCATGCAAGAAACGGGCTTTAGCCCCTGAAGAAAGCTTTTGCCTTCCTATTGATGCTGTGTCGCAATCAGCCAATCACGCGCAGCGGCGCGCTCGTCGCAATTCGCGTGAGCGCTTCTACTGGTACAGGCACAGTATTCCGCCTCGGCTCGGGCCTTGGCTCAATTTCCACAACTCTGCCGATGACGTCGTACGCATCGGTCTTTTCAATTTCCACGCGCACCATATCGCCCATCGCCGCGATTTCGCCGTCCGGCAATTCGACGTCGGTCAAATAAAGCTTGCCATCAATCTCCGGCGCCATTCCTTCGAGTCGCGCCTCCCACACCAGTGGGTTTTCTTTCGATTCGCCTTCGACCAGCGCGCGAACCGTTTGTCTCTTAAATCGCTTCAAATTTTCCCGCGAAATTTTCTTCTGAATCGCCATCAAGCGATTACGCCGTTCCGTAATCGTTTCCGCATCCACTTTCCCATCGAGTGGAAAACTCGCGGCATTGTCCACATCCGAATATTCGAACACGCCCATCCAATCGAGTTTCGCAGCGCGTACAAAATCGCAAAGCTCTTCAAAGTCCGCATCCGTTTCGCCCGGAAATCCCACGATGAAAGACGTTCGCAGTGAAACTCCCGGAATCGTCCCACGAATCCGCTCCAGCAGTCTCAAGAATGCGTCCCCATTTGAACCGCGCTTCATCCGTGCCAGCACGTTGCGGCTCGCGTGCTGTAGCGGCATGTCCATGTATTTTACAAGCCGAGGGTGCGCAGCGATTGCATCCAGCAAACCCTGCGTCACACGATTGGGGTAGGCATAGAGAAACCGTACCCACGCCAATTCTTCAATTTCGCCCAGCCGCGAAAGCAGCTTCGCAAGACCGTCACGCAGTCCCAAATCTTCGCCGTATGAGGTCGTGTCCTGCCCGATCAACGTAACTTCACGCGCACCGGCAGCCGCCAGATTGTGCGCTTCCTTCACCACCGACTCAAAACGTCGGCTGCGAAACTTTCCACGCAGCTGGGGAATAATGCAAAAGCTACACGGATGGTCGCAGCCTTCCGCAATCTTGATGTACGCCGCATGCTTCGGCGTGGTCACAATGCGCGGCGTCAAATCGTGATACAAGAATGCGGGGGGCGCAGCCGGCAAAACCTTTAAATCGCCTTCAACGGCTTCGATAATTCTCTCGACTTCGCCCGTCCCCACCACCGCATCCACTTCCGGTACCTGTTCCAGAATCTGGTTGCGGTAACGCTCAACCAGGCATCCCGCCACAATCAATTTCTTTGCTGCGCCGAATTTCTTATGCTCCGCCATCTCCAGAATCGTATCCACCGATTCTTTTTGCGCGGACTCAATGAAGCTGCAAGTATTCACGACGAGGACTTCCGCTTCGGCCGCGTGCGGCGTCAGCTCGTATCCTTCACGTGAAAGAATGCCCATCATGACCTCGCTGTCCACGAGGTTCTTCGGGCACCCCAAACTCACGAATCCGACCTTCGTCATAGTGCGCTTTTTACTCTCTCAGGCAATTCATAAGTATAACATGCGCCGAAAAAACGCCCCGTAATGGGCCGTTTCTGTGTACCGTGCAAATTCTCTTGTTGGCAATGGGAAACTAGTGCGACCGCACTGTGGATCGGATTTGTCCTAACAATTCCCGCAAACGGCTCGAATCGCAAGTTGCGCCGCCAAATCGCGCCGCCGAATAAAGCCGAGTAAACTCCTGCACGGCTCGCGCGAGCCCTGTTTCTTTTAGTAGCGCGGCAAATTCAGCGGGGGTTTGCGTTTCTTCACGTGATAGCCCCGCTTTTCTTAGTACTCGCAACATTTCCAGATACAAGCGCGAGGCAAGCTGAGAACTATTCCGCGCATCTGAATTGCCGCGCAGTTGCAAAAAAAGCCGCACACTGCGGAAAACCTGAGGAATCAAATTGAACCGCAACACCAGGAGAAACGAAATGAGCGCCAGCGGCAAAATCATTCCGAGCGACGCATGACGGAATGTCCAACCGCGCAACAGCGCTTTCCCCATCCTTTCCTTGCGGTCGAACCAATCTCGCGCCTTTTCTCCCCAGTTGCGCGACTTAGCTTGCAGCGATTGCGCCAATTGCACCTGATGCCCCAGATCGTAATTGATCACCCACTCGTTCCAGGTCAATTCAATCCAGTCGGCAATCAGCGCAAGCCGCGAAAACATTCCCCGCGTTACCGCGGTTGCCGGCGGTGTTGGGTCAAAAACCACCCAACCATTTCCGGGAAAATAGACTTCTACCCAGCTGTGCGCGTCGCTCGCGCGCACAATGTAATCGCCACCGAGCGTGTTGTATTCTCCCGGCAAAAATCCGTTCACTTCGCGCGACGGGATTTGCAACGTGCGCAGCATAACCGCCATCGCCGAAGCAAAATATTCACAATGGCCCGCGCGCGTCTCAAAAAGAAAATGCGCCAGCGGATCGTGGCCCGGTTTTCCAGTCAAATCGAGAGTGTAGGAATATTTTGTGCGCAGAAAACTCTCGAGTGCGATTGCCTTGTCCACCTGCGTTTGCGCGTTTGCGGTCACGCTCTTCGCGAGTTCAGTAATGCGCGGATCGAGTTTTGGCAATTGTAAGTAAGCGTCGGTGACGGAATCCGGATATTTTGTTCCCGCTTCACGAAGTTTTTCCAATTGATATTGCGGAAGCTTTGAAACTCCCGAATACCGCATTGCCGCAAAATTGTGAAATGGATTGAAAAAAGAGTCGGAAGAATCGCGGAAAAGATAGGCGCGCCGTCCGTAGGGATTCGAACGATCGCCGTAAAAACTTCCGCGCACCGCAACGCCATTCCCGGGAATGAAAAGCGCGTCACTCGCCATCGGCTCCAGGAGGACCGTGTATTGCAAAATCTTGGCGCGCTCACCAGCCTTTGGTTGCGCGCCGCCGATCGGAATCCAGCCGTCGCTGTTTGCAAGCACTGCAATAGAGCCGCGCCCGCCGGAAGTCCAGCGCGTGCCGTCAAAATTTGCCAGCGCAATTCCGCGCCAGCGCAGCTGGTTGTATTCGATCGGAGCTCCGGTCTGCACGCGCATCACAACCGCCGTGTTTTTCTTGATCTGGCCGATTTCGCCCAGTTCCACGTCGTCCGTGAAACCGGACATCAGCGTGGTGTTCATGCTCGTGCGGCCCATATAGCCGGCGCTGAAACGTGGGAAGAAAAAGAAGAGCAGCCCGCCGGCAAAGATCGCGCCAATTGTCACGCATAAAACGGCGACGCCAAGTGCGCGCGCCAGGCGCCGTTCACGCTCATTCGGATTCGGAGTTTGCGCGGGCAAAGCATCGGCTGCGCCGCGCCGCAGTTCCATGGATGCAAAGGCGCCGACCGCAAAAAGAAGATAGACAAAAAACAGAACGAGAAACGTTGTGTCCACCGTGAGAACAGCGGATGCCAAAACCGCCGCAAACGAAAGCATGGAAAGAAAAAGTGCGTCGCGATCCGTGGAAGCGCTGTACAAACGCACCAGCGTGATGAAAAAAAGAAAATGAATTGATGCAATCAGCCCGCCGTAGAGGGCAGGATTCGGAGAGCCGGCCGCGTACATTCGCGAGAGGACAAAAATGTCCACGGGAAAAAACGCGAGATATCCTGTGACCAAAAGCGTTGCCGTGCGCGTGCTGATTTCCGGGGGATGGTGATGCCACCAACGATGGCCTTTATAGAGGAGTCCGGCGACGACGAGGATCGTGCTAAGAAGCTCAAGTTTGCCAGTGGAGATGACGCAGATCGCCCCGGTGAGGAGGAGCAGAAACAGGGAGGCGCGAAAAAATCGCTCGGCGGGAAGATCCGCGGAACCGGGATTAGGTATCGCGCTGGCCATGGCGAATTCTCAGGATAACACCGGAGCGCGGAGCGACGCGGCGAAGCGGGCGAAAGAATAACGCTCTGTTATTCGCGTTTTGTATCAAGCGCGGTCAGAGCGCGATCCGCAATTTTTCTGGTGAGATTGGAAACAGCCCGATTCGTAACGTCGCGCAAATTCACGGTCTCTGCGCCTTCCACTTTCGGCAATCTCGCAACGGGCACGAGAAATCCATAGACCAGGACCTTGCGGAAAGTGACGGCGTGGCGAACCATTTGTAGCGGCCTGCTCTCGATGGGGAATTTCTGTCCCCGATTTATCTTTTTCCAGGCTTCGTAGGCTGCTTCCAACGGAGCTTCTTTTGCCGGAACAGTCGGAAAATGCCAGAGATTCGCGACGAGAGTTGGAATGTGGTCGGGAATGGAATCTGGGTTTTTCACCTTCGGCGGAGGAAGCAGGAGAGTTTGTCCGTTCGGATTAGCGAGCACTAACGCTACGAGATTGACGTCTACAAGTTCCTGTTTCTTGCCGGTTTCCGGCAGGCTTTCGGCAATTCCCAATTTTCTGCCTTCGCAATGTGCAGAAACTGGACAAAGCAAACATTGCGGCGTGCGCGGCGTGCAGACCATTGCGCCTAGCTCCATCATGGCCTGGTTCCAATCGCCGGGCGCTTCACGAGCAAGCAAGCGATCCGCTTCTTTTTGGAGCGCTTGCCATTTTCTTGATTCGCGCAAATCTCCGCGAATGGCGCCAAGCCGCGAAATGACGCGCGCGACGTTGCCATCGAGCACGGCACATTTTTCGTCAAACGCTATGCTCGCAATGGCCGAGGCTGTGTAGTCTCCAATTCCGGAGAGGGAAAGAATTTTTTCTCTGCTCTTTGGAAAAACGCCGCCAAATTCAGCAACAACTTGGCGCGCAGACCTTTGCAAATTCCGCGCTCGGCTGTAGTAACCGAGCCCGGACCAAAGGCGCAGAACTTCTTCTTCCTGCGCATGAGCGAGAGCGTGGACGTCCGGGAATCGCTCTAGGAATTTTTCATAATAGGGGATTACGGCGGCGACACGCGTCTGCTGCAGCATAATTTCTGAAAGCCAAATGCGATAAGGATCTTTCGTCCGCCGCCAAGGAAGGTCGCGTTGAAATTGCCGAAACCATCCGAGGAGCGATTTGCGAAACGAAGCGAGCGCGCGGCCGGTGAGTTGCATCGGCCCGTATTTTCGCACACCCGCGACAGCGCTGCCCTATTCCAGGAAATCGTCGAGGAACAGAACGTACGACGTATGCCAAAGCGCGGCGGGAATGGAGCCGTGCTTCTGGCTGGTTACAATGATTTTGAAAATGTCGGGCGCGGAGGCGAGCTCCTGCATCAGCGCGTGAGAAGGATCGAAAGCAAGAGGCTGCACTCTGGCGAGGTGCTGGAGAATTGGAAAAATTTTCTCCTGGCCTGAGCCGAGCGGCGTGTCGAATCCGGGGCTTCGATACTGAAGCTGTGTGCCGCGCTCAAAAAAATGCCAAGCAAGGCCCGCGCAAAGAGTGACGGCCTTCTCAAAGCGAGAACTGCGGGCTTCCGGCGAAGAGGGAACAGGGACGTCCGGAGGAAGATGCGGATCGAGAACGAGCAGCACGCGAAAATCTTCCTCGAGCGTAAATTCGCGCACCATTAAGGAGCCGAGACGCGCGGAAGCTTTCCAATGTACGTGGCGCGCGCTGTCGGTCGGCAAATATTCGCGCAGTGCGTACAAATCCTGGCCGCGGCCCTTGGACATGCTTTCGAGCGAGCCTTCGATGCCGGCGAAGACTTCGGAAAAATCCGCGAGCGTTTCGACGCTCGGATAAACGAGAACTTCCTTTTTCATTTCCAGGCGGCGGGCTTTTTGCAAAAAGCCAAAAGGAAAGCGCGTGACGATGCGGAAGGCATCCTGCCGGTAGACGCCGCGCTGTGGAAAAGTAACGGGGACGCGCTGGCGCAGCGATTCCCGGCGGGGCAAGTATGGAAAATAAATTTTGGACTGCAAAATCGCCGCCGCTGAGTTTGAATTCTTCGACGTGACGGCCTGCACCGTCAACGAAAACGATGGCATGGTTAGTTTTTCGTTTTCCAGTTCGACCGTGGCGCGTTCCGTTTGTCCGGCGAAAATGTGCTCCGGCAATTCGAGATGCAGCTCGACTCCGGAAAGACAGATGAAAGAGAGCACGCCGGACATCAGGATGTTGGCTATCAAGCACGCTAGAATCAGGAAGAGAAGGTTGTTGCCAGTATTCAGGGCCGCGAGCGCGACGACCAGCGTTCCGCCAAAGTAAATCCATCCTGCGCGCGTGATCTTGTATTCCATCTTGTAGCCGATCCAGCGGAGCGGGGTGCGCTTGGCGAGCGTGGGAACGAGTGTGACCGCGACCCAGCCCGCAACGGCGAGCGCGAGCAGGGCGCAGGTTCCCGCGAGCAGGACGTTGCCGAATTCCGCGGCGACGCCAGAATAGAGCGCAAGGATCATCGCAACGGCAAGCGCGGAAATGGAGAGAAAAAACGCGCGCACGCCGGGCCGATCGGCTTTCGCCCAGAGTTGTGCGGGAGTGGATTGCTGATTCACGAAAAAGTCTTAGAGCGGAACGCGAACGGACTCGACGATTTCGCGCAAAGCGTTTTCCGTCGTTTCCGATTTTCTTTGCAGCGAAGCGTGCCGCGCACTGGCGACAACGCGGTGCGCAAAGACTGCGACTGCGAGCTGTTTGAAATCGTCGGGAATGCAGTAGTCGCGGCCATCCAGAAAAGCGCGGGCTTGGGCCGCGCGCTGCAGCATCAGCGTGCCGCGGGGGCTGACGCCGAGGGCGAGCTGATCTGATTTGCGAGTGCGATTGACGATCTCGAGCGCGTAGTCCTGCAAACTGGAATCCACTTTGACGTGCGTGACGGCTTCCTGCATCGCAAGAACTTCGGCGACGTCTGCAACAGGCTGCAACGAGTGCAGCGGATCGTCGTTTGCGCGCTTGCGCAAAATTTCTTTTTCCGTCTCGTGCGAGGGGTAACCCATCTTGATGCGCATGAGGAAACGATCAAGCTGCGATTCTGGAAGCGGGTACGTGCCGTGATGTTCGACCGGATTTTGCGTGGCGATGACAAGAAACGGCTGCGGCAGGGGAAACGTCCTGCCATCTATGGTCACTTGCGCGTCATTCATGGCTTCGAGGAGCGCGGATTGAGTGCGCGGGGTGGTGCGATTGATTTCATCGGCCAAAACGACGTTCGCAAAAATCGGGCCGGGGCGAAATTCAAATTCGCGTGATTCGGGATTGTAGACGCTGACGCCGAGCACGTCGCTCGGCAGCAAATCCGAAGTGAACTGTACGCGCTGAAATCCGCATTGGAAGGATTTGGCAAGGGCTTGCGCGAGCGTGGTTTTTCCCACGCCGGGAACGTCTTCAATGAGCAGGTGTCCGCGGGCGAGCAGCGTGATGAGCGCAAGCTGGATGGCTTCTTCCTTGCCATAGATGGCGCGCGCGATGGTGCTCTTTAGCTGCGAAACGACCTGAGAGGTAGCAGTCGGCATTGGTTGAAAACCCGGGCCCTTCCTGTTACAAATGAAGTGGAGCTGGGCGACTAGCTCAGTTGGTTAGAGCGCTCGCCTCACACGCGAGAGGTCAAAGGTTCAAGTCCTTTG
>JACXTT010001308.1_pt1 | contig 41874 bp, 27 predicted proteins | sample 9270951 | NCBI WGS metagenome assembly JACXTT01 (sample SAMN15532306, study PRJNA645909) | rock metagenome | isolation source: weathered quartz diorite | place: Puerto Rico | collected 2017-06-21
GATCGGGCGGGCGAACGACTGGCGCGACTCTTCGGTGTCTTCGACGATGTGCGTGGTGATGCCCTTGACCAGTGCATGTTCCAGGCGCTTGTTGACGTCCCAGCCACGCCATTCCTCGGTCTCGGCTTCCTTGACGCTACCGTCGCCCTTGTACTTGTCGGCGATGGCGAGGAGGGCATCGGTGCCTTCCGGGGTGCGGTTGAGGATCACGTCCTCGACGGCGTCGCGCAGTTCCTGCGGGATCTGGTCGTAGATCTCCAACTGCCCGGCGTTGACGATACCCATGGTCAGGCCGGAGCGGATCGCGTACAGCAGGAATACCGAGTGGATTGCCTCGCGCACCGGATTGTTGCCGCGGAACGAGAAGGACACGTTGGACACGCCGCCGCTGCTCAGCGCATAGGGCAGCTCGTCACGGATATAGGCGCAGGCGTTGATGAAGTCGACGGCGTAGTTGTTGTGTTCCTCGATCCCGGTGGCGACGGCGAAGATGTTCGGGTCGAAGATGATGTCTTCCGGCGGGAAGCCGACTTCGTTCACCAGGATGTCGTAGGAGCGCTTGCAGATTTCCTTCTTGCGCGCTTCGGTGTCGGCCTGGCCGGCCTCGTCGAAGGCCATCACCACCACGGCAGCGCCATAGCGCTTGCACAGCTTGGCGTGATGAATGAACTGCTCGACGCCTTCCTTCATGCTGATGGAGTTGACGATGCCCTTGCCCTGGATGCACTTGAGGCCGGCTTCGATCACTTCCCACTTGGAGGAGTCGATCATGATCGGCACGCGGGAGATATCCGGCTCGCCGGCGATCAGGTTGAGGAAGGTGACCATGGCCTTCTTCGAGTCGAGCATGCCCTCGTCCATGTTGATGTCGATCACCTGGGCGCCGGCTTCCACCTGCTGCAGGGCGACTTCAAGGGCTTCGGTGTAGTTGTCCTCGCGGATCAGCCGGGCGAACTTGGCGGAACCGGTGATGTTGGTGCGCTCGCCGACGTTGACGAACAACGATTGGCGGTCGATGGTGAAGGGTTCCAGGCCCGACAGGCGGCAGGCTTTCGCGATGTCCGGAATGGCCCGCGGCGCGTAGCCGGCGACCGCCTTGGCGATGGCCTCGATGTGCCCCGGCGTGGTCCCGCAGCAACCGCCGACGATATTCAGGAAACCGCTCTGGGCGAACTCTTCGACCACCTTGGCCATTTCTTCCGGCAACTCGTCGTACTCGCCGAACTCGTTCGGCAAGCCGGCGTTGGGGTGCGCGGAGACGTGGGTGCTGGCCTTGTCCGAGAGCTCTTCGAGGTATGGACGCAGTTCGCTGGCGCCCAGGGCGCAGTTCAGGCCGACCGAGATCGGCTTGGCGTGGGCCACGGAGTTCCAGAAGGCTTCGGTGGTCTGGCCCGACAGGGTACGACCGGAGGCATCGGTGATGGTCCCGGAAATCATGATCGGCAGTTCGAAGCCCAGTTCCTCATAGACGCCCTGCACGGCAAAGATCGCCGCCTTGGCGTTGAGGGTGTCGAAAATGGTCTCGATCAGGATCAGGTCGGCGCCGCCTTCGATCAGGCCCTTGGTGGCCTCGGTGTAGTTCTCCACCAGTTCATCGAAGGTCACGTTGCGGTAGCCGGGGTTGTTCACGTCCGGGGACAGTGAGCAGGTACGGCTGGTCGGGCCGAGCACGCCGGCAACGAAGCGCGGCTTGTCCGGGGTCTCCAGGGTTTTCGCGTCGGCCACCTGGCGCGCCAGGCGGGCGCCCGCTACGTTGAGCTCGTAGACCAGCGCTTCCATGCCATAGTCGGCCTGGGACACCTGGGTGGCGTTGAAGGTGTTGGTTTCCAGGATGTCCGCGCCGGCATCCAGGTAAGCCTTCTCGATGGCGCCGATCACATCCGGACGGGTGATCACCAGCAGGTCGTTGTTACCTTTTACATCGCTGGGCCAGTCGGCGAAACGTTTGCCCCGGTAGTCCTGCTCCTCGAGCTTGTAGCTCTGGATCATGGTGCCCATGCCGCCGTCGAGAATCAGGATGCGCTCTCTGAGAGCTTGCTGGAGGGCGTGGAGGCGAGCGCTGCGATCGGACATGGAAACTACCTGGAGGGCGAATACAGAAGAGCCGCGATCATAGCAAACCTGTGTGCTTTTAGAGCATGGGGGTGATTTGCATGAATATCACTCATGTTGGTGGGCCGGTTACGCGGTAGAATTGCCGCGTTTTTCTTTAAGGACCAGGGATATGTCGCGCAGAGTCATAAGCTTTTTCCTATTGATATGGGCTGGCGGTGTCGCCCAGGCGCAAGGTCCGGCGCCGGCGATTTCCTATACCCGCGATATACAGCCGATTTTCGCCGAGAAGTGCGTGGCCTGCCACGCCTGCTATGACTCGGCCTGCCAGCTCAACCTGGGCAGTGCGGAAGGGGCTACCCGGGGGGCGTCGAAGGCCTTGGTCTACGACGGCGCGCGCAGCGACGTGTCGAGCCCGACGCGCCTGTTCTTCGATGCCCAGGGGCCGGCGGCCTGGCGGGACAAGGGCTTCTATTCGGTGCTCGACGCCCAGGGCAGCCAGGCTGCATTGATGGCGCGGATGCTCGAGCTGGGGCACCGGACCCCGCTGCAGCCCAACGCCAAGTTGCCCGACGACATTACGCTGGGCCTGGAGCGCGAGAACATGTGCCCGCTGCCGGGGGAGTTTGCCGCCTATGCCGGTGCCCACCCGAAAGAGGGCATGCCGCTGGCCGTGACCGGCCTGACCGATCAGCAATACCAGACCCTGCAGCGCTGGCTCGCCGCCGGGGCGCCGGTCGATGAGCGCGGCATCCTGCCCAGCGCCCGCGAGGCGGTGCAGATCACCGCGTGGGAGAACCTGCTCAATGCTCCGGGGGCCCGCGAAAGCCTGGTCGGGCGTTGGCTGTTCGAGCACTGGTTCCTGGCCCATATCTACTTTGCCGGCGGCGAGCCGGGGCATTTCTTCCAGTGGGTGCGTTCACGCACGCCCAGCGGGCGTCCCATCGACCTGATCGCCACCCGGCGGCCCAACGACGACCCGGGCACCCAGGTCTACTATCGGTTGATGCCAGTACCGGGGGTCATCGTCTACAAGACCCATATCGCCTATGGCCTGAGCGCCGCGAAAATGGCGCGGATCAAGACCCTGTTCTACAGCGGCAACTGGCAGGTCACGGCCTTGCCGGGCTATGGCCCGCAGCGCCGGGCCAACCCCTTCGAGACCTTCGAGGCGATCCCGGCGGCGGCGCGTTACCAATTCATGCTCGACAACGCCGAGTACTTCGTCGACACCTTTATCCGTGGGCCGGTCTGTCGTGGGCAGATTGCTACCGACGTGATTCGCGACAACTTCTGGGCACTGTTCCAGGCCCCGGAGCATGATCTCTACATCACCGACCCGAGTTATCGCGGGGCGGCGACACCGTTGCTGGCGATGCCCGGGCAGAACGACGATGTCGGCAGTGTGTTGAGCCTGTGGCTGGCTTATCGCGACAAGCGCAACGAGTATGAAGCCTTGCGCAGGGAGGCCTACGCGAATGTCCGGGCGCCGAGCTGGTCGACCTTGTGGGCCGGCAACGACAATGCGTTGCTGAGCATTTTCCGCCATTTCGACAGCGCCACGGTCAGCAAGGGGCTGATCGGCGAGGTGCCGCAGACGATGTGGCTGTTCGACTACCCGCTGCTGGAGCGTACCTATTACCAGTTGGCGGTGAACTTCGACGTGTTCGGCAATGTGTCGCACCAGGCCCAGACGCGGCTGTATTTCGACCTGATCCGCAATGGTGCCGAGCAGAATTTCCTCCGCCTGATGCCGGCGAATTCTCGTGACGCCTATCTCGACGACTGGTACCAGAACGGTGGCCAGCTGAAGATGTGGCTGGACTACGAACGTATCGACGACAGCAAGCCAAGTGCCCTGAAACTTGATGAAAAGGACCCCAAGCGCGATTTCGCCCGGAAGTTGCTGCTGCGCTACGGCGATCTCAACGCCCATCCGGACCCGATCAACCGGTGTGAGGGCGCGTACTGTTCACGCCCGAATATCGATCCCGGGTTGCAAGAGGCCGAACAGTCCCTCAGTCGCCTGACCTCGCGCCCGGCGGCCGGGCTCAAGGTCATCGACCAGTTGCCGGAAGCGACGATGCTGCGCATTGAAAGCCGCAGCGGCAAGCGCGAGATCTATAGCCTGCTGCGCAACCGCGCCCACACCAACGTGGCCTTCATGCTTGGCGAGGAGTCACGCTATCAGGCGGGGCTGGATACGCTGACGATTTATCCGGGCGTCCTGAGCAGCTATCCGAACTTCATGTTCAATGTGCCGGCCGACCAGGTGCCGGCGTTCGTCGACGCCATGGAGCAGGCCAGGGACGCCGCCGGGTTCGAGCAGATCGTCCGACGTTGGGGGATTCGCCGCAGTCATCCGCAGTTCTGGCAGTATTTCCATGACCTGACCACCTACCTGCAGGAGACCGATCCGGTGAATGCCGGTGTGCTGGACATGAACCGCTACGAGAACCTTTGAGGGGAGAGCATCACTGCAAGCACCTGCTCCAGAGGGATTTCCCCGGGGCGGTGGCTGTCGCTTTCCCGACAAAAATACTAGGACTTTGTCCGGCGGCCCGATTGGCGTAAACTGGCGCCAATCTGTGAGGAGATTCCATGAGCGCCATAACCATTACCGATGCCGCCCACGATTATCTGGCTGATCTGCTGTCCAAGCAGAACACCCCGGGGATCGGCATCCGCGTTTTCATTACCCAGCCGGGTACCCAGTACGCCGAAACCTGCATCGCCTACTGCAAGCCGGGTGAAGAGAAGCCTGAAGACACCGCGCTGGGGCTGAAAAGCTTCACCGCGTGGATCGACTCCTTCAGCGAAGCCTTCCTCGATGATGCCGTAGTCGATTACGCTACCGATCGCATGGGCGGTCAATTGACCATCAAGGCACCCAACGCCAAGGTGCCGATGGTCAACGCCGACAGCCCGATCAACGAGCGTATCAACTACTACCTGCAAACCGAGATCAACCCGGGGTTGGCCAGCCACGGCGGCCAGGTCAGCCTGATCGAAGTGGTCGAGGACGGCATTGCCGTGCTGCAGTTCGGCGGTGGTTGCCAGGGCTGCGGCCAGGCCGACGTGACCTTGAAGGAAGGCATCGAGCGCACCTTGCTCGAGCGGATTCCCGAGCTCAAGGGCGTACGTGACGTCACCGACCATACGCAGAAAGAAAACGCCTACTACTGAGTTCGGTAGCAGGGCGTTCGCTGCGTCCGGTTGGATAAAAAACGGTGCCCGTGAGCACCGTTTTTTTATGCCTCGTACTCAAGGCTGACGGTGGCCCTTGTAGGAGCCGGCTTGCTGCGGGCGGCGTTCCGACGATGGCGTCCGTGAGGCCGATGCAAGACTTGCCGGCCTCATCGCCAGCAAGCTGGCTCCTACAAAGGTCGGTGTTTCAGCGCGGAGCGGCGTCGTGCGCCTGTGGGAGAGCGCCCAGATAGTCGCGCAGACGCTCCTGCAGATAGGGCACGCCCAGCGGGTGTTCCAGGTATTCGGTAATCGACATCATTCGCCAGTACTGGCCTTCGTCGCCAAACCGGATCGCCTCGATTTCCGTGCGCCTCAGTTGTCCCACCAGGAACCACGAATGGGTATTGGGCTGGGTCACACTGGGGTAGCGCCGTGCCCATTCGATGCGCTCGGCCTCGATGCGCAGGGAAAACTCCTCGTCCAGCTCCCGGAGGGCGCATTCACTTGGGGTTTCGTCACCCTCGCGTCCGCCGCCGGCAAAGTCCCAATGCCCGGGATAGGGAATGCTGTCCTTCAGGTCGCGCAGATAGGTCAGCAGTTCATCGCCGCAGATCAGGGCCAGCTTGGCGCCGGAAAACAACGGTTCGGACATCGGGTTATCCCCCAGGCAATCAAGGCCGATAAAGATGGGCGTGGCCGGCACGGTACAGCGAAGACTCACTGAAGTGGTCGCTGGCCAGGACGCGTCCGACCAGGATCAAGGCCGTGCGGCGAAAGCCCTTGGCCTCGACCTTGGCCAGGATATCCGCAAGCGTCCCTTGTACCCAGTCCTGGTCGGGCCAGGTGGCGCGATGGATCACCGCGATCGGGCAGTCCGCACCGTAATGGGGGAGCAGTTCAGCGACGATTTTCGCCAGGTGATTGACCCCCAGGTGAATCGCCATGGTCGCCTGGTGCCGGGCCAGGCTGCCCAGCTCTTCGCCGGCCGGCATCGCGGTTTTGTCGGCATAGCGGGTGAGGATCACGCTTTGGGAAATATCCGGCAGCGTCAGCTCGGCGCCGAGCAGCGCGGCGCAGGCGGCGGTCGCGGTTACGCCAGGGACGATTTCATAGGCAATGCCCAGTTCGCGCAGATGGCGGATCTGTTCGCCGATGGCGCCGTAGAGGGAGGGATCGCCCGAATGCACCCGTGCCACATCCTGGCCCAGGGCGTCGGCCGCCTTGATCAGGTCAATGATCTGTTCCAGGTGCAGCTCGGCGCTGTTGACCACCTGTGTGGCGCAGTGGCCCTGCAAAACGGCTTCAGGCACCAGGGAACCGGCGTAGATGATTACCGGGCAGCTACGGATCAGGCGTTGGCCCTTGACGGTAATGAGTTCCGGATCGCCGGGGCCGGCGCCGATGAAATAAACGGTCATGACATTCTCTGAACGTGTCTGCACAAGGCTTCACATGAACAACGTTCATGCAGGAGGCGGGGATTATCCGGGGTTTTGCCCGGTCCAGGCCAGTGCAAAGGTCGCCATCGGATGCTTCTGGCGTGAAATCAGAAGATTCGCACGAGCCTGCCCCAGTTGTTCGGCCAGGGCCAGCGCGGCGCTTTCGGCGACACCATGGCAGCCGGTCTGTTCGAAGGCCACGCGGGAACGATGGCTGAGTCGTGTCTCATAGGCGCCCAACTCGGCCGCGCTGAAGAACACCAGGGGCAGGTTCAGGCGTTGCGCGAGCTCGAGTAGCCCCGGTTCATCCTTCTTCCCATCAATGCTCGCCAACCCCTTGATAGCCCCAAGATCGATCCGGTGAGCCCGCAACGATTGCTCCAGCAACGCTTGCAAGGTCGCTGCGTCGCAACCGCGCCGGCAGCCGAAGCCCGCGGCGAAGGTCGGCGCCACCTGTGTTTTGCTCATGCCGGTAGCGACCGTCGGTCTTGCGGCGCAATGGCAAGCCACTGAAGCCTGCCGTTTGCGCAATACGCTTGATCATGGCTGGGCAGGAAAGAACGGGGAGTTAAAGTGAATTCTTGAATATTTATTTTATTAAAAATCATATGGTTAAAGAATATTCTTGATCTTTGATCTTAGCTGATCGATAGAAAATGGCTTGCCGATGAACTGCATGCCAGGCGCCAGCTCGAGGCTTTCGGCGTAGCCGCTGGCAAACAATACCGCCAGTCCCGGGCGCATCTGGCAGGCCATTTTCGCCAATTCGCGGCCATCCATTTCAGGCAGTCCGACATCGGTCATCAGCAGATCGATGTGGGTGTCGGCTTGTCCGAGAATATCCAGGGCGGCGTCGCTGCCTTCGGCTTCCAGGACATTGAACTCCAACTCTTCCAGAACATCGACGATCAGCATGCGCACAACGGCATCGTCTTCGACGACGAGGATGGTGGAGGGAACGGCTGACATAAGGAGCATCCCGAAAAAGTGAAGGGTGGGTCAAGGTCGTTGAAGCGTCTAGCCTCGTGTATCAGCTAGCCACCAAGCCAGGCAAGTTCCCCCGCCTGTACAAAAGAATCCGGATGTACAACATGATAGGCTAAGGTTGGTCAGTACGGCACGGCAGTGCGGTCTGGGACATTGCATTCTAAGCTGTGAGAAGTAGGGGCGGCTTGTTAGTTGGACTAACGGCAGACTCCTTGAAAATCAATAACTTAATAAGCCAGGCCCAGAAATGAATTCTTCGTCTTCGGTGGATGAACAAAGCTTTCGCAAGTTGTTGAGCCGTAACATCAGCCTACCTTTGGGGGTCGGGGTTCTCAGCGCGGTGTTTTTCGTCGCACTGATCACCTACCTGTTGTCGGTGATCCAGTGGGTCGAGCATACCGACCGGGTGATCAACACCACCAACGAGACGATGAAGCTCTCGGTCGATCTTGAGGCCGGCATGCGCGGTTTCCTGATCACCGGCGATGAGCATTTCCTCGACCCCTACGAAGTCGCCAAGCCAAAGATCACGGCCAAACTGCGCAGCTTGCAGGAACTGGTCGCGGATAATCCGCAGCAGGTCGATCGCTTCAAACGCGTCGAAGCCTTGCAGAGTGCCTGGACCGAGTACTCTCAGGGGATGATCGCACTGCGACGCGCCAACGGCGACTACCAGGCGGTGGTCCGGTCGGGGCGCGGCAAGCGCCTGGTCGACGAGATTCGTGGCGAGTTCGAAAACGCCATCGACATGGAGCAGCAACTGCGGGTTGCACGCAATGAAACCGTGAGCCGCACCACCATCTGGAGCATCGTCCTCTATCTCATCTTTGTGCTGGGCCTGAGCGCCTTGCTGGCCTTTATTGGGCGGCGTGATTTACTATCACTATCAGGTAGTTATGCAGCAAATCTCGCGTCGCAACTCAAGAGTTCGGAGCGCTTGGAGCAGCAGGCCTGGCTGCGCAGTGGCCAGACCGAGCTGGCCGAGCAGGTGCTGGGGCAACTGACCCTTGACCTGCTGGGGCGCAATATCCTGCAGTTCTGTGCGCAATACCTGGGCAGCGCCGTGGCGGCGTTGTATATCCGCGAGGAGCAGGGTGCCCTGACCCGGGTGGCCAGCTATGGGTTTTCCCGCGAGCAGGAGCGTCAGGAACAGTCGATTTTCAGCGATGAAGGTCTGGTTGGCCAGGCCGCGGGCCAGGGTCGCCTGATTCGCCTGGACGAGTTGCCGGCGGGTTACTTCAAGGTCAACTCGGGCCTGGGCGACGGCTCGCCGCGCAGCGTGCTGGTGGTACCGACCACCAACGACGAGCGGGTCAACGGGGTGATCGAACTGGGTTTCCTGCGTCCCCTGAACGACCGTGATATCGAGCTGCTGGAGCTGATCGCCAACAATATCGGCACCTCCATCGAGGCCGCGCGTTACCGCCAGCGCTTGCAGGAGGTCCTTGCCGAGACCCAGCAACTCAACGAAGAGTTGCAAGTCCAGCAGGAAGAGCTCAAGACCGCCAACGAGGAGCTGGAGGAGCAGTCCCAGGTGCTCAAGGAGTCGCAGGTCCACCTGGAAAGCCAGCAGAGCGAACTCGAACAGACCAACGAACAGTTGGCCGAACAGGCGCAGGCCCTGGCCGAACAGCGCGACGCCATGGACCTCAAGAACAGCGAGCTGAACAAGGCCCAGGTACAACTCGAAGAGCGGGCGCAGGAGCTGCAACGCTCGAGCAAGTACAAGTCCGAGTTTCTCGCCAACATGTCCCATGAGCTGCGCACGCCGCTCAACAGCTCGCTGATCCTGTCCAAGCTGTTGTCGGAGAACGCCCAGGGCAACCTCAGCGACGAACAGGTCAAGTTCGCCGAATCGATCTATGGCGCCGGCAACGATCTGCTGAACCTGATCAACGACATCCTCGACATTTCCAAGGTCGAGGCCGGCAAGCTGGAAGTGCGTCCGGAAAATGCCAGCGTCGAGCGCCTGGTGCAGGGGCTGCGGGAAATGTTCCTGCCCCTGGCCAGTGAGAAGCAGTTGGGTTTCGAGGCCGAGGTACACGCCGACGCGCCGCTGACGCTGTTCACCGACCGCCAGCGACTGGAACAGGTGTTGAAGAACCTGCTGTCCAACGCCATCAAGTTCACCGAGACCGGTCGGGTCAGCCTGAGCGTTTCCCGTCAGCCCGGTGTCGGTATCGCCTTTGCCGTGCGCGACTCCGGCATCGGTATCGCGCCCGAACAGCACGAAAGCATTTTCGAGGCGTTTCGCCAGGCGGACGGCACCACCAATCGTCGCTATGGCGGTACCGGGCTCGGGTTGTCGATTTCTCGCGACCTGGCGGCGTTGCTGGGCGGCTCGATCAGCGTTGCCAGCCAGCCGGGTCAAGGCAGTGTGTTCACCCTGGTGTTGCCGGAGCAGTATGTCGAGCACCGGGACGGCGAGGGCCCGGCGCCGGTGGTGGCACCCCCGGCGCCGCTGGAATCGCTGGACCCGCCACGCAATCCGCCGCCGGTGGTCGTGGAAGCGCCGATCCAGCGCTTTGCCGACGACCGTGAAAAAGCCCCGTTCGCCACGCGCTGTATCCTGGTGATCGAAGATGAGCCGAAATTTGCCCAGATTCTCTACGACCTGGCCCACGAGCTGGGCTATCAGTGCCTGGTGGCCCATGGCGCGGATGAGGGCTTCGGACTCGCCGCCCAGTTCATCCCGGATGCGATCCTGCTGGACATGCGCCTGCCGGATCACTCCGGCCTGACGGTGTTGCAGCGCCTCAAGGAGCAGGCAACCACCCGGCATATCCCGGTGCATGTGATTTCCGTGGAGGATCGCGTCGAGGCCGCCATGCACATGGGCGCCATGGGCTATGCGCTCAAGCCGACCACCCGCGACGAACTCAAGGCGATCTTCTCGCGCCTGGAAGCCAAGCTGACCCAGAAGGTCAAGCGCGTGCTGCTGGTGGAGGACGACGACCTGCAGCGCGACAGCGTCGCCCGCCTGATCGGCGACGACGATATCGAGATCACCGCCGTGGGGCTGGCCCAGAACGCCCTCGACCTGCTGCGCGACAATCTCTATGACTGCATGATCATCGACCTCAAGCTGCCGGACATGCTCGGCAACGAGCTGCTCAAGCGCATGTCCACCGAACACATCCGCGCCTTCCCACCGGTGATCGTCTATACCGGGCGCAACCTGACCCGCGACGAAGAGGCCGAGCTGCACAAGTATTCGCGCTCGATCATCATCAAGGGCGCCCGCTCGCCGGAGCGCCTGCTCGATGAAGTGACCCTGTTTCTGCACAAGGTCGAATCGCAGTTGTCCAACGAAAGGCAGCGCATGCTCAAGACCGCGCGCAGCCGCGACAAGGTCTTCGAAGGACGCAAGATCCTGCTGGTGGACGACGACGTGCGCAATATCTTCGCCCTGACCAGTGCACTGGAGCAAAAAGGCGCCATTGTCGAAATCGGTCGCAATGGCCTCGAGGCGATTGAAAAGCTCAACGAAGTCGAGGACATCGACCTGGTGTTGATGGATGTGATGATGCCGGAGATGGACGGTTACGAAGCCACCCTCGAGATCCGCAAGGACCCGCGCTGGCGCAAGCTGCCGATCATTGCGGTGACGGCCAAGGCCATGAAGGATGACCAGGAACGCTGTCTGCAGGCCGGCTCCAACGACTACCTGGCCAAACCCGTTGACCTGGATCGACTGTTCTCGTTGATCCGTGTCTGGCTACCGAAAATGGAAAGGATCTAGTGGAGCGAAGTACCGACATCGAGTTGCGGTTGTTGATCGAGGCGATCTACCTCAAGTACAGCTATGATTTTCGCGATTACTCCGGCGCCTCGGTCAAGCGCCGGGTGCAGCATGCCCTGCACCAGCTTGATTGCGCGACCATCTCCGCCCTGCAGGAGCGCGTGCTGCATGACCCGACGGCGTTCATGCAGCTGTTGCAGTTCCTGACCATACCGGTCAGCGAGATGTTCCGCGATCCCAGCCATTTCCTGGAGATTCGCCGGGAGGTGGTGCCGCTGCTCAAGACCTATCCGTCGATCAAGATCTGGATCGCCGGGTGCAGCACCGGGGAGGAGGTGTACTCCATGGCGATCCTGCTGCGCGAGGAGGGGTTGCTGGAACGCACGATCATCTATGCGACCGATATCAACCCGCATTCGCTGGATAAGGCCAAGCAAGGCATCTATAGCCTCGACAGCGTTCGCACCTATGCCAGTAATTACCTGGAGTCCGGCGGTAAGCGGGACTTTTCCGAGTACTACCACTCGGCCTACGGCTACGCGATTTTCGACAAGACCCTACGGGAAAACGTGACCTTTGCCGACCACAGCTTGGCGACGGACAGTGTATTCTCTGAAACACAATTAATTTCGTGTCGTAATGTATTGATTTATTTCAATAAAAAACTCCAGGATCGAGCCTTTGGGTTATTCCATGAGTCGTTGTGCCATCGTGGTTTCCTGATGTTGGGCAGCAAGGAGACGCTGGACTTTTCAGCCTATGGCAAGCGGTTCGACGCCTTGATCAAACGAGAACGGATCTACCGTAAATCATGAGTGGCGTGCCAGTTGAATTCACCGAGCGCAAACGGGTCGAGGCCGTCGTCGTGGGCGCTTCGGCGGGTGGGGTCGAAGCCCTGATGAGCGTGTTCAGGGAGCTGCCGGCGGGGTTCGGCCTGCCTATCGTGACCGTCCTGCACATGCCTGAAGGACATCGCAGCCAGTTGGCCGAGGTGTTTGCGCGGCGCTTGGAGTTACCAGTGAAAGAGGCGGACGACAAGGAGAGCATTGTCCCGGGGACCCTGTACTTCGCCGCTCCCGGCTATCACCTGTCCATCGAGCAGGACCGCAGTTTTTCGTTCAGTTGCGAAGAGCGGGAGCATTATTCGCGGCCTTCGATCGACTATCTCTTCGAGTCGGCGGCGGACACTTATGGCTCGCGCCTGGTGGGAGTACTCTTGACCGGGGCCAATCAGGACGGCGCCCGGGGCCTGGCGCAGATCCAGCGCCAGGGTGGCCTGAGCGTGGTGCAGGATCCGCGCGAAGCCCGGGTGGCAACCATGCCCGAAGCCGCGTTGGCGTTGCACCAGCCGGACTACCTCCTTTCCTTGCAGGGCATTGGCCGTCTGCTGGTCGAGCTGGAACGAACTCCATGTTGAATACGCTCCGGGCCAAACTGCTGATCGTCGACGATCTGCCGGAGAACCTGCTGGCGCTGGAAGCGCTGATCAAGGGCAAGGACCGCGCTGTCTACAAGGCGCTCTCGGCCAATGAAGCGCTGTCGCTGTTGCTTAAGCACGAATTCGCCATGGCCATTCTCGATGTGCAGATGCCGGACATGGATGGTTTTGCACTGGCCGAGTTGATGCGTGGCACCGAGAGAACCAGGAATATTCCCATCGTCTTCGTCAGTGCAGCCGGTCGCGAGCTCAACTACGCCTTCAAGGGCTACGAGAGTGGAGCGGTGGACTTTCTGTACAAACCCCTCGATGCCCATGCGGTGAAGAGCAAGGTCAGTGTGTTCGTCGAACTCTATCGCCAGAGCAAGGCGATGCAACAGCAAGTCGCGGCCCTTGAGCAGAGCCGCCGCGAGCAGGAGGTCCTGCTGCGCGAACTGCAGGCGACCCAGGAAGAGTTGGAGCGCTCGGTGCGCATGCGCGACGATTTCATGTCGATCGTTTCCCATGAGGTGCGCACGCCGCTCAACGGCCTGATCCTGGAAACCCAGTTGCGCAAGATGCACCTGGCCAGGGACAATGCCGACGCCTTCACCCTGGACAAGATACGCAGCATGGTCGAGCGTGACGAGCGGCAGATCCAGAGCCTGATTCGCCTGATCGAAGACATGCTCGATGTCTCGCGGATCCGTACCGGCAGGTTGTCGATCCGCCCCGCACGCCTGGACCTGGTGCAACTGGTCGGCAGGTTGCTGGAGCGCTTCGCGCCGCAGGTGGCGGCGGCCGAGTCGACGATCGGCTATTCGGGCGACGCCTCACTGGTGGGCAACTGGGATGAATTCCGTATCGAGCAGGTGATCTCCAACCTGCTGACCAATGCCTTGCGCTATGGTGCCAAGAGCCCGATCGAGGTGCGTGTCTATCGCCAGGGCGGCGAAGCGCGGATCGAAGTGCGTGACCGTGGCATCGGTATCAGCGAAGATGACCAGGCGCGGATCTTCCAGCAATTCGAGCGGGTTTCCGGCAGTCAGGTCACCGCCGGGTTGGGGCTGGGGTTGTTTATTTCCGAGCAGATTGTCGCGGCCCATGGTGGTCGCATCACCGTCGAGAGTACCCTTGGCGAAGGGGCTTTGTTCCGCGTTTGCCTGCCTCTGTAGGAAAAGCCGACATCAGACGCAACCTCTGGGTGACCCGATGGTCGTATTGGCAGCAATTTTAAGAATGAAGGCTTCCCATGAGTGAAGATGCACAAGACGTCGTATTGATCGTCGAGGACGACCCCTCGATCCTGATGGTCCTTTCTGCCTACCTTTCCAGCGAGGGCTATCGGGTATTGCAGGCGGAAGACGGCGAGCAGGCGTTCGAGATCCTGGCGACCAAGCCCAACCTCGACCTGATGGTCACCGACTTTCGCCTGCCCGGTGGGATTTCCGGGGTGGACATCGCCGAGCCTGCGGTCAAGCTGCGTCCGGACCTCAAGGTGATCTTCATCAGTGGTTATCCGGCGGAAATCCGCGAGTCGACCAGCCCCATCGCCCACAGCGCGCCGATCCTGGCCAAGCCGTTCGACCTGGATATCCTCCAGGAACAGATCCGCAAGCTGCTGGCCTGATAGCTACAACCCCTGCTGCAACGCCGGGTCATCCGGATTCTGCTGTTCCAACTGGGCGAGCAGAATCTGCACGTTCTGCAACTGCCCGGTTTCCTTCCAGTAGCTGATCAGCAGCACCCGCGCCTTGCGGTTCGACGGCTGGCGCTGGACGATTTCCTCCAGTTGCCGCTGGGCCGCCTCGACCTGCTGCAAGTCATGCAGGGTAGTGGCGAGCCTGTAGCGGTAATCGGCGTTCTCCGGCTCCAGTTCCACCGCCTTGGCCAGCCCCAGCAAGGCATACTCGGTCTGGCCGTGGTGCAGCAGCCAGACGCCCAGGGCGTGTTGCAGGTAAGCCGATTGCGGTTGTACCTGCAACTGCTTGGCCAGCAGCTGCCGGGCCTGGTCCGGCTGGCCGCGCTTGTCCAGCAGTTCGACCTGGGCCACCAGGGCCTTGAGGTTGTCCGGCTGCAGCCGCGAGACATGCTCCAGCGCAGCCTGGGCCTTGTCCAACTGACCCTCATGCAGATACAGCTGCGCCAGTTGGAACTGGGCCTCGGCGCTTTCCGGCTGGGCGACCAGGGCCCGTTCGTACTCGTCCACCACCTGTTGCAGCGGGCCGTAGTACAAGCCCTGGTCGTCCGGTGACAAGCCGAGCATGGCGTTGGCGGCGGCGAAGCGCACGGATTGCTCGTGGTCTTCGAGCACCGGGCCGAGCAACAGGCTGCGCTGGGCGCCGGGAACCAGGCCGACAATGCTCTGGATCGCCGCTTCGCGGACCAGGGTCGAGGGGTTTTGCAAGTCCGCATCGGCCAGTTTCAGGGCCTTGGGGCTGGGATAGTTGGGCAGCTCCGCATGCAAGGCGGCCCGGCGGGCATCCGCCAGGTCGGTCCGGGCCAGTTGCTGGTAGAGCACCCGTGCAGCCCCGGGCAAGCCGTTATGGGCCTGCTTGAGCGCTTGGCCGTAATTGATGTGCGGGGCCTGGGGGCTGGCGAGCTTGCCCGGCAGCCAGTGCCAGACAAGGCCGAGAGCAAGCAGGAGCGACAGGCTGATAAGCAGGTAGCGGCGGGGCGTTGTCATGCAGTGTCCGTGAGCGGCGAGCGTTTCCTGAATGCACCAGCTTCGGTCAGCCGCGCCCAGGAGTCAAACCCGTGCCTCAAGTCAGTACATAGTCCACCGGTTCCAGTGCCGGCGGCAGATCGCTGTGCCCCAGGCCGGCAAGGACTTCTCGCTCCACGGTGCGCAGGATCGCGTTGCAGGGCAGGTCGTTTTCATCGAAGCCGAACGGGTCCTCCAGGTCGTCGCCGATCTCGTCCAGTCCGAGGAAGGTGTAGCTGACGATGGCAGTGAACACCGGAGTCAGCCAGCCCAGCGGTTCGGCCATGGCGAAGGGCAGGAGGATGCAGAACAGATAGATGGTGCGGTGCAGCAGCAAGTTGTAGGGGAAGGGCAGCGGCGTGTGCTTGATGCGCTCGCAACTGGCCTGTACCTGGCTGAGGCTGACCAGCAGTGCCGAGAACACGGTATAGCGCCATTCGCTGATCAGCCCTTGTTCGGCGAGGCTTGAGCAGCGTGCGCCGATCCGTTGCAGCAACTGGTCGGTGACATTCGGGTGTCCGGCGGCGGGCGTCTCCTGTTGCCAGGGCTCGATCGCCTGGCGTTCGTCTTCAAGGCGCAGGCGCGCGACCAGGCCATGGGCAAAGCCGCAGACCTCGTGCAGCAGCGCCGTGCGCTGGGGCCCGTCGCCCAACACCTGGCTTTCACGAATCAGCGAGCGCACGCCGATGATCATTTGTCCAAGCTGCTTGCGTCCTTCCCACCAGCGGTCATAGCAGGCGTTGTTGCGAAAGCTCATGAAGATCGACAGGGACAAGCCGAGCAAGGTGATCGGCGTGGCATTGACCTTGAAGAAATACGCCGGATGCCAAGCCTCCACCAGCACGATGACCGAGGCCAGCACGGTCAGCAGCAGGCAGCGCAGGGCAATACGCTTGGCAATCGAGCCCTTGAGGGAAAACAGGATGGCGATCAGGTTCGGTTTGGCGCGGACGATCATGGCAAGGGTCTTGGGGCTGGGGCAAATGACGGTCCTCCACCTTAAGCGCGCGTGCCCCGTGCTGTCCAATCACCCTGGCCGACGAGGTGATCGAAGGGCTCTATGGGGCCAGCGTGCTACCCGGGCAGGCTCAAACCATGGGTCTCCTGCGCCAGCGCCTGGCGCTGATGCACGAACTCCGGCATGCGTTCGCCGGGGATCGCTTTGCTGAAGTACCAGCCCTGGATCACCAGCTCCGTGCTGGAGTGCAGGGCGTCGTACTGCTCCTGGGTTTCCACGCCCTCGACAATGATCCCCAGGTTCAGGGTTTCGCACAGCCGCAGCATGCCGTTCAAGACCCGGGCTCCCTCGGGATGGCAGTGCGCGACGACAAAGCTGCGATCGATCTTGATGTAGTCGATCTTGAACTGATGCAGGTAACTCAGCGCCGAATAGCCGGTGCCGAAGTCGTCGATATACAGGCGGGCGCCGAAACCGTGCAGGCGTTCGATCAGGCGGTTGATCACCTGGACATCGCCGACCAGGGCGTCTTCGGTCAGTTCGACGGAAATCATCCCGCGGGCCTGGGCGAGGATCTCCAGCAAGCGCTCGCCATACTCGGGCACGCTCAGGGTGGCACCGGTCACGTTGATGGTCATCGGCAGTTCGAAGCCGGCCTTGCGCCAGCGCCGATATTGCTCCAGCGCCTGGGAGGCGACCCACAGGTCGACATCCGGCATCAGCTTGGCCTGGGCCAGCCACTTGAGAAACGCCCAGGGCGGCTGGGCATTGCCGTCCTTGTCGCGGGCGCGCATCAGTGCCTCGCAACCGGTGCACAGGCCGGAGGTCTTGGATACCTGCGGCTGGAACTCCAGGTAAAACTCGTACTCGCTGATCTGGCGGATGCGTTCCAGCTCCTGGGCGCGAAGGGCGTCATTCTTGTATGAGGCCGCCACCGGGTCCAGTTCGAACAGCCGGCCCTTTTCCTCCAGGCTGCGGAAGGTGGTGTCGAAGGACTTGATATAGACGCCGTCGTCGGCGTCCTGATGACGGTGCAGGCCAATCACGTAGGGCGCATAGATCAGGCTGCCGAGGGCGAGCAGCGCCAGTTGCAGGACCACCGCGGCCCAGTCGCCGTTGGTGCTCAGGTAGGCGTTGAACAGCACCGGCGAGTTCAGTGGCATGCCGGTGACCATCGGCGCGACCCAGCCGGCCTGGACCGCCGCCACCGCCAGCAGTGCGTTGAGTATCGGGGCGATCAGAAAAGGTATGAACAGGCGTGGGTTGAGAATGATCGGCAAGCCGAACAGCAGGATCTCATTGACGTTGAACAACGACAGCGGCACCGCGGCCAGGGCCAGCAGGCGCAGCGAGCGGTCACGGGTGAACAGCAGCACGGCGACGATCAGCGACAGCGAGGCCCCGGAGCCGCCGATAAAGACGAAGCAACCCAGCAGGCCGCTATTGAGGATATAGCGGTGCGGCTCTCCGGCGGCGAGGTTGAGCTGATTGACGGTCACCGCTTCGTCGAGCACGCCGAATACCGGCTGCATGGCATGCACGCCATGGATGCCGAAGAACCACAGGACCGAGTTGCTGGCACTGATCAGGGCGCCATAGCGGTAGGGGTGTTCCAGTCCCGTCCGGTCGAACGGCACCTGCATCTCGGCGACCAGGGGAACCGCCAGCAGCAGCGACAGCACCGTGACCAGCAGGGCGGTGGCGATCAGGCCGGGGATCACCACATTGATGCTGTCGCGCACGTTGAAGCCGACCACGTTGTCCCGGACCAGTCGCGTCCAGGGCTGGCGGTACAGCCAGGCCAGGATCGGCACGTTGATCAGCGGCGAGGCGATGGCGATGAACAGCACCAATGTGGCGGCGGCCCGGGGAAAGTCGCTGAGCAGGTAAATGGCGATTTCCACATGGGCCAGGCACAGGAAGGCCACCGGCACCTGGGGCAGGCGATAGCGGATGGCAAGCATGTAGCCGATGGAGGCGGCCACCAGCAAGGGCAGGATGGCGCTGATCTTCTCGTGAAGCCCGGCGAGGAAGTTCACCCAGTCGTCGGGCAGGCCCGCCAGGCGCGCGCAGGCCGACAGCACCAGGAACGCGGTCGACACCAGCAGGCATGGCAGTAGCCACAACAACCCTTCGCGGATGGCCCGCAATGAGTCGGCACCGGCCAGCGCGGCCAGGCGCTGGGTCAGGAACAACTGGAAGACAGACTGCGACATTGGCCAACCCCTTGTAGACCTTCAGTCCTGTCGGGGCTCATCCGGCCCTCGAGAAGGCGAGCATATCCCGAGAAGACCCGAAAAGGCGAAGCCCATCCGCTGTGAATGTCCCGGATTTTGGGCGGTATCTCTCATCGGGGAGGGAGCGAGGGCATTTCTTCGATTGAAAAAAAGCCCCGCGACCCATGGGGCGCGGGGCTGCAAAAGGGTCGGAGGGCATCCGACCCAGGGAGGTCGTGAATCAGTTGCTGCTGGCCACCGTCTGCGGCTCATAGCCGCCACCCAGGGACTTGTAGATCGCCACGATGCCGCGATACAGGTCGGTTTCGGCCTGGGCCTGGCTGTCCTCGGCGGCCAGGCGTTCGCGCTGGGCATCGAGCAACACCAGGAAGTCGGCGGTGCCTTCGCGGTAGCGGATCGCGGCCAGGTCGGCGGCGGCGCGGCTCGATTCGCTCTGGCGAATCAGCGAGATCAGGCGCTGCTGGCGCTTGCCGTAATCGCTGAAAGCGTTCTGCGATTCTTCCAGGGCCAGCAGCACTTGCTGCTCGTAGGTGGCGAGGGCGCCTTCGGCCTCGGCGTTGGCACCGCGCAGGCGGGCCTTGACGCTACCGAGGTTGAACGCCGGCCAGGTGATGCTCGGACCGAGGGCCCAGGCATTGGCGGCGGACGAGCCGATCTGCGAACCGCGCCCGGCGGTAAAGCCGAGGAAGCCGCTGAGGCTGACCCGGGGGAACAGGTCGGCCTTGGCTACGCCGATCCGCGCGGTGGCGGCGGCCAGCTTGCGTTCGGCGCTGACGATATCCGGACGGCGTTGCAGCAGGTCGCCCGGATCGCCAATGGCCAGGGCCTTGGAAATCGCCGGCAGGTCCTTCGGCCCGAGGTCCACCGACAGCTTGTCCGGACGCTCGCCCAGCAAGGTCGCGATACGGTTGCGCTCGCGGGCCTGCTCGGCCTGCAACTGCGGTACCGTGGCCTCGACCGCCGCCAGGCGCGCATCGGCGCGCACTACGTCGAGCTGATCACCGACGCCGGCATCACGCAGGCTTTCGGTGATGCCCTTGGATTCCTGCTGGTTCTTCAGGTTCGCCAGGGCGATCTTTTCCCGCAGTTGCGCACCACGCAGTTGACCGTAGGCATCCACCAGTTCGGCAATCATCGTGACTTGCAGTTGGTAGAGGTCGGCTTCGGCCACCTGCTGGTCGGCATCGGCGGCTTCCAGGTTGCGCCGGATCCGCCCGAACAGGTCGATCTCCCAGGCCATGTCCAGGCCCAGGTCGTAGCGCTCGCTGTTGACCCGCTGCTCGGTCTGCCCCGGAATCTGACCCTTACCGAGGTTGGCGCTGGCGCGGCTGGTGATGGTCGGCATGGCGTCGTCGCTGACGTCGTCGCGGATCGCCCGCGACGCTTTCAGGCGGGCGAAGGCCACGCGCAAATCACGGTTGCCGGCCAGCGACTGGGTCACCAGCTGGTTCAGGGTCGGATCGTCGAACTGTTGCCACCAGGTGCCCTGGAAGCGTGCGCGATCATAGTTTTTCTGACCGGCGCCGTCATCGTTGGCGGCGGTGATGTTCGCCTTCTCGGTGACCGGGGTCTTGTAGTCCGGGCCGACGGTACAGGCGCCCAACGCCAGTACCAGCAAGCTCGGCAGAAAGGCCTTCAGACTGCTCATTGTTGCGCCTCCAGCTTGTGCGCCCGGGCGGCCTTGCGAGCATCGCTGCGCTCGACAAAGCGGCGGATCAATACATAGAACACCGGTGTCAGCAGCAGACCGAAGAAGGTCACCCCGAGCATCCCGGAGAACACCGCCACACCCATGGCATGACGCATTTCGGCACCGGCACCGCTGGAGAACACCAGGGGTACCACACCCATGATGAAGGCCACGGAGGTCATCAGGATCGGCCGCAGACGCAGGCGGCAGGCTTCCAGCACCGCACTCAGCGGATCGAGGCCTTCTTCCTGCTTATCCTTGGCGAACTCGACGATCAGGATCGCGTTCTTGCACGCCAGGCCCACCAGTACGATCAAGCCGATCTGGGTGAAGATGTTGTTGTCGCCACCGGAGGCAATCACCCCGGCAATCGCCGACAGCAGGGTCATCGGCACGATCAGGATCACCGCCAGCGGCAGGCTCCAGCTTTCATACAGGGCCGCCAGCACCAGGAACGCCAGCAGTACGCAGAGCGGGAACACCAGCAACGCGGTATTGCCCGAGAGGATCTGCTGGTAGGTCAGGTCGGTCCACTCGTAGGTCATGCCGTTGGGCAGTTCGTCCTTGAGCAGCTTCTCGATCGCGGCCTGGGCCTGGCCGGAACTGTAGCCCGGGGCAGCGGCACCATTGATCTCGGCCGTGATGAAGCCGTTGTAGTGCATCACGCGGTCTGGACCCGAGGTGTCGCTGACCTTGATGAAGGTCGCCAGCGGGATCATCTCGCCCTTGTTGTTGCGCACTTTCAACTGACCGATCTGGTCGGATTCGAGGCGGAACTGCTGTTCGGCCTGGACGTTGACCTGATAGGTGCGACCGAAGCGGTTGAAGTCGTTGGCATACAGCGAACCCAGGTAGATCTGCAGGGTGTCGAAGATGTCGCTGACAGCCACGCCGTGGGTCTTGGCCTTCTCGCGGTCGATGGCGGCATCCACCTGCGGCACGTTGACGGTATAGCTGGTGAACAACCCGGCCAGTTCCGGCACGCTGCGGCTCTTGCCGATGATGTTCATGGTTTCCTTGTACAGCTCGTCGTAGCCGAGGTTGCCACGGTCTTCGATCTGCAGGCGGAACCCGCCGATGGTGCCCAGGCCTTGTACCGGCGGCGGCGGGAAGATCGCCATGTAGGCTTCCTGGATCCCGGCGAACTTGCCGTTCAGGGCACCGGCGATGGCGCCAGCCGATTCACTCGCGGCCTTGCGCTCCTCGAACGGCTTGAGGGTGACGAACACGATGCCGGCATTCGGGCTGTTGGTGAAACCGTTGATCGACAGGCCAGGGAAGGCCACCGCGCTTTCCACGCCAGGCTGTTTCAGGGCCAGGTCGGACATGCGCTTGATCACGTCTTCGGTACGGTCCAGGCTCGCCGCATCCGGCAGTTGGGCAAAGGCCACCAGGTACTGCTTGTCCTGGCCGGGCACGAAGCCGGTCGGGGTGCTGGCAAAACCGAGCCAGGTCAGGGCCATCAGGCCGGCATACAGGACCAGGGCCACGCCGCTGACCCGGATGACGCGGGTCACGGTACCGACATAGCCATGGCTGGCGCGGTCGAAGAAGCGGTTGAACGGACGGAACAGCCAGAAGCCCAGCAGCGCGTCGAGAACCTTCGAGAAACGGTCTTTCGGTGCGTGGTGGTCCTTGAGCAGCACCGCTGCCAGGGCTGGAGACAGGGTCAGCGAGTTGAACGCCGAGATCACCGTCGAGATGGCAATGGTCAGGGCGAACTGCTTGTAGAACTGACCGGTCAGGCCGGAGATGAACGCGGCCGGGATAAACACCGCACAGAGCACCAGCGCCGTGGCGATGATCGGGCCGGTTACCTCACGCATGGCGCGCTTGGTGGCCTCTATCGGGCTGAGCCCCAGGCCGATGTTACGTTCGACGTTCTCCACCACCACGATGGCGTCGTCCACCACGATACCGATGGCCAGTACCAGGCCGAACAGCGACAGGGCGTTGAGCGAGAAACCGAACAGGTGCATGACCGCAAAGGTACCGATCAGCGACACCGGTACGGCCACCAGCGGAATGATCGAGGCACGCCAGGTCTGCAGGAACAGGATCACCACCAGCACCACGAGGATCAGTGCTTCGAACAGGGTGTGGACCACCGCTTCGATGGAGCCGCGGACGAAGATCGTCGGGTCATAGACGATGCTGAAGTCCATGCCTTCGGGGAAGTCCTTCTTCAGTTCGGCCATCTTGGCGCGGACTTCGTTGGAGATCTCGATGGCGTTCGAGCCCGGACGCTGGAAGATCGGGATCGCCACCGCCGGCTGGTTGTTCAGCAGCGAGCGCAGGGCGTACTGGCTGGAGCCAAGTTCGACCCGGGCGATATCTTTCAGGCGGGTGATCTCGCCGTCGTCGCCGGCGCGAATGACGATATTCTCGAACTCTTCCTCGGTGACCAGGCGCCCCTGGGCGTTGATCGACAGCTGGAAGCTGGTGGCGTTGGGGGCGGGCGGCGCGCCCAACTGACCGGCCGCGACCTGGCGGTTCTGCTCGCGAATGGCATTGACCACATCGGTGGCGGTCAGGTTTCGCGAAGCGGTTTTGTTCGGATCCAGCCATACCCGCAGGGAGTAGTCGCCCATGCCGAACAGTTGCACATCACCCACGCCGCCCAGGCGGGCCAACTCGTCCTTGATATTGAGCAAGGCGTAGTTGGACAGGTAGAGCATGTCGTAGCGTTTGTCCGGCGAGGTCAAGTGCACGACCATGGTCAGGTCGGGCGAGGCCTTGTCGACGGTGATACCGATACGGGTCACTTCCACCGGCAGCTTCGGCTGGGTGCGGGTCACGCGGTTCTGCACCTGTACCTGGGCGTTATCCAGGTCGGTACCCAGGGCGAAGGTGATGGTCAGGGTCAGCTTGCCGTCGGCGGTGGACTGCGAGGACATGTAGAGCATGTTCTCGACACCGGTGATGGCCTGTTCCAGCGGCGCGGCTACGGTTTCGCCGATGACCTTGGGGTTGGCGCCGGGGAAGTTGGCGCGCACGACCACGGTCGGCGGTACCACTTCCGGGTATTCACTGATGGGCAACTGGAACAGCGAGATGGCGCCCGCGATCAGGATCAGCAGCGACAGTACCGCCGCGAAGATCGGTCTCGAGATGAAGAACTGGGAAAAATTCATCGTGTGTATCCCTTAATCGCGTGGAGTCGCCACGGCCAGCTTGCTAGCCTGGGCCGGTGCGCTTTTGGCGGGTGTGACTGGGGGCAGGTTGCTGGCTTCCAGGGCTTGGCGTTGTTGCGCCAGCGCCGCGAGGGTTTCCTTGGAGGCCATCGGGATCACTTCCGGATCCACTGGCGAGCCTGGGCGTACGCGTTGCAGGCCCTTGACGATGACCGTGTCATCCTTGTTCAGGCCAGTGCGCACGATCCGCAAGCCTTCGATTTTCGGACCCAGTTCGACCGCGCGATAAGCGGTCTTCTTGTCGGCGTCCATCACCAGCACGAACTTCTTGCCAAGGTCGGTGCCCACCGCTTCGTCGTTGATCAGCACGGCGGCGTAGGTGCCGCTGCCGACCAGCTTCAGGCGCGCATACAGGCCCGGGGTGAAGCTGCCATCGCTGTTGTCGAACACCGCGCGACCGCGAATGGTGCCGGTCTTGGGGTTGACCTGGTTGTCGACGAAGTTCATCTGGCCCAGGTGCGGGTTGCCGGTTTCGTTGGACAGGCCGAGGTAGACCGGAGTGGTCTGGCCACGTTTGCCCTGGCGCGCCAGTTGGGTGTACTTGAGGTAGACCCGCTCGTCGGCGTCGAAGTAGGCGTAGACCTTGTCGGTGGAGACCACGCTGGTCAGTGGTGTGACATCGGCGGTGACGATGTTGCCGGCGGTGATTTCGGCACGGCTGACGCGGCCGCTGATCGGTGCGGTGACACGGGTGAAGCTCAGGTTCAGCCGGGCCAGGTCCAACTGCGCCTGGGTGGCGTCGACCGCGGCCTTGGCTTCCTGGGCGGAGCTGCTGCGGGTGTCGGCCAGTTCGGCGGAAATCGCGTTGCTGGTCAACAGGCGCTTGCCGCGCTCGGCTTCGTTGGCGCTGCGGCTGGCGGTGGCCCGGGATTGTTGCAGCTGGGCTTCGAGGCGATGGACTTCAGCCTGGTAAGGGCGGGGGTCGATCTGGAACAGCAAGTCGCCTTTCTTGACCAGTGCGCCTTCGGTGAAGGCCACCTGGTCGATCTGACCCGAGACGCGCGGACGGATTTCGACGGTTTCCGGGGCTTCGAGGCGGCCGGTGAACTCGTCCCATTCATTGACCGGTTGCTCGATGACCTTGGCCACGCTGACCTTGGCAACCGGCATCGCACCGCCTGCCGCCCCCGGCGCCTTACCACAAGCGCTCATCACTACAACTGCCAGGGCAGCCAAGGGAAAGCGCAAAAATTTAAGTGACTGTTCCATGGGGGGCACTCCGCCAATCTATTGAGATGGGCGGATCATGCTGTGGAGGCCGGTTGCAAACGAATCGAATGAAGCGAAGGTAACTATCATTCGGAATGATATCAATCCGACCCCAGCCCTCTAGCATGCACCTTTCGTTAGGGCGCTATCTATCCGCGAAATGGCAAATCACTGTTGCCTGGAGTGCAAAGGACTGGGTTGCCCAGCACGGCCTCGGACGCGGTCCTGGCATACGCGGCACGGACTGTCAGGTAATCTTTACTTAAGATTACAGGGACTTGACGGCCATGAGTCCGACACCCGGGTAAACTTGTCTCGACAGCGCTGGGTGCGCATCGAGGTGATCATGAAAAACATAAAAAGCATCATACGAGCCGTGGAACCGCTATTTTCCTTTTTCACCGCTGAGCGCTGGACCGAAGAAACGCCCATCGAGATTCAAGACGCCTTGCAGGACCAGCTACGCGGCTACCTGGGGCGCGGGTTCACCACGGTATTGCTGGGCAGCGGCGGGCAGTCGGGTTCGTGCCGCTACTCCTTGCAGATCTATCACGATAAAAGCGGTCAGCACCTTGAGCTGCACGGTGCCTTCGATCGGCAGTGTGTGCAGGACATCTTCAAGGTGGCGCAGCAGATGAAGGCGCGGTTTCAGTCTCCTGCCCGGGGTGCCGACAACAAGGTGCGGCTACTCGAAGTGCCCAGGACCGAGGCGGCGGATCTTTTGCCCTATTCGCGGCAGGCATGACCCTGTGTCTTCTGCCCGTTCCATAGCCCCACCTGGCGCAAGGTGGGGCTCGACCCAAGCAAAGCGTTAACTCACAGAATTCGCATCTATCGAGATCCGCAATGGCCTCGGAGCAGGTGATTTCCGCTTGATCGCGTCGGTAATTTCCGGCCAGCCCCTCGCTCCAGTCAATCAGTCGACTCCACCCCTGTCATCCCCCCCTATCACCGGCCATCAGCGCGAAGGCGCAGAGGTGGTTTCGCTTATTTCTGTTCAAGAGTGTTTCGCCTTAACATTTGCATATGTAAACTATTCGCATTAACAACAATTCAATTACGTCAACTGGGGGCGGGGAAAGGTAATGAAATCGGGGTTTAAAACGGGGAAGCAATCAGCAAGGCATCGTGTCGGAGCAATGACTTCACGCTGGCTGGGGCTAGGCGCGGCGACGGCGTTGAGTTCGCTGCTGCCGTTGGCTGTCGCCCACGCGCAAGATGGTGCCGATAAGAGTTCCAAGGACTATATCGAGCTGGCACCTACGTCGGTGAATGCTGTCGATGACACCGGTTATGTCGCCACGCAGGCACCGGGCATCACCAAAAGCAATGTGCCGCTGATCGAGAACCCGCAATCGGTGACCGTGGTCACGCGCAAGCAAATGGACGCGCAGGATGTGCAGACCCTCAGCGAAGCCTTGCGCTACACCGCTGGCGTCAACTCCGAGCCGTTCGGTGCGGACAACCGCAACGACTACATCTATATCCGCGGTTTCGACCAGTCCAACGATGGTCTGTTCCTCGATGGTCTCAACCTGCTGAACCGTAACTACGGCATGTGGCATGTCGACCCCTACAGCCTCGAGAGCGTGGAGGTGGTCCGTGGCCCAAGTTCCGTGCTGTTCGGTCAAAGCTCGCCGGGCGGCCTGGTCAACCAGGTCAGCAAGCGTCCGACCGAAGCGTCTATTCATGAGGTCAAGCTTGAATACGGCAATTACGACCGCAAGGTGGGGGCGCTCGACATTGGCGGCAAGCTGGATGACGATGGCCGCTTCCTGGGTCGCCTGACGGCGCAGGTCAAGGATGGTTCGACGCAAATCGACCATGTGGATGAAAAAAGCTGGTTCATTGCGCCGGCGCTGACCTGGAATATCGACGAGGACACCTCGCTGACAATCCTCACCCAGGTGCAGCATGAACGGTTGGGTTCGGTGTTCCAGTACCTGCCGTACGAAGGCACGGTTAAAAGCAATCCATTGGGTCGTTACAAGTCCTCTCTGTTTGCCGGCGAGCCGGACTTCGATCACTTCAATCGCGATCAGGAAAGCATCGGTTACAGCTTCGATCACGCGTTCAACGATGTCTGGAGCTTCAAGCAGAATTTCCGCTACCGCCATTTGACGCTGGACTACAAGACCATCTACGGCCTGGGCTACTTCAACCCGGCGCCGACGGCAAACCTGGCACCGGGGGATTTTGCCCAGGGCTTCCGCAGTGCGTTGACCTCCAAGACCAAGGTCACCGGCTGGGCACTGGATAACCAGGTCCAGGCGAAATTCAATACCGGTGCCGTGGAGCACAACGTGACCATGGGCGGTGACTTTCAAAACACCACCTATGACATCTTCAACCAGGGCAGCCCGAACGGCGACCCGAACCCGTTCGATCTCTACAATCCGGTCTACGGCAACTGGACACCGAGCGATCTGCAAACCACCAACGATGTCGTCAGCAAGGTGCGCCAGCTGGGCGTCTACACCCAGGACCAGTTCAAGGTCGACAAGTTTGCCTTTACCCTGGGTGGCCGGGTCGACTGGGCGCGCGTGGAACAGGATAGCAACGGCGGCACCGGCGCCTATGCTACCCCGAGCAACGCGCCGGGCAGTGCCCAGCGCACCGACCGCAAGGCGACCTACCGCGCGGGCGTGGTCTACCTGGCCGATAACGGCCTGGCGCCGTACTACAGCTATTCCCAATCGTTCGCGCCGAACGTTGGGCTGACCACCGACCTGATGAAACCGACTACCGGGCAGCAGCATGAAGTCGGTATCAAGTACCAGCCGAAGGGCTCGAACAGCTCGATCACCTTGTCGGCGTTCGACTTGCGCAAGCAGGACGTTCCGACCCTCGATCCAACCGACCCGACCGGCCAGCGGCAGATCCAGATCGGCGAAGTGCGTTCTCGCGGTATCGAGCTGGAGGCGATTGCCAGTATCAGCCAAGAGCTCAACGTCATCACCAACCTGACCTACGACAAGGTCGAGGTCACCAAGGACACCAACTTCCAAGGCAACCGTCCGTTCAATGTGCCGGAGAAGCTGGCCTCGGTCTGGGCTGACTACACCTTCCAGAATGGTGCCGTCAAAGGCCTGGGCTTCGGCGCCGGTGTGCGCTATGTCGGTTCGAGCTTCGGTGACGACGCCAACCGGCTGGATATCCCGGGCTACACCCTGGTCGACGCCATGGTTCATTACAAACTTGAAAACTGGCGTGTGCAGTTGAACGCCAAGAACGTGTTCAACAAAGAGTATGCAACCTGCCAGAACGGCGAATTCCGCTGCAACTATGGCTACCCACGCATGGTCTCCACGTCGGTGTCCTACGACTGGTAAGGATCTTTCCTAACCTTCGCCCCCTCTTGAGTCGAGGGGGCATCAGCGAAGCAAGGTGTCGTCATGACTTCATCCCTTTTATCCCTCCTTCAGGCCGATGGTCGCCGGCTGTCTGTCGAGCAGCAAGGTGAGCAGCTACACATTGATCTTGAGGGGCGCCTGCTGGGCTTGCTCATTGTGGCGGCGGGTGCTGAATCTGCTCGCCTGGTTTTGCAGCCGTGCGAGGTCGCGCAGGTCAAGGACCTGACATTGGCGGCGTTGCACGCCGCGTTCCTGGTTCACCCGGTGCGTGAAATCGTGCTGTCGGTTCCTGGGCAGGCCCAGATCGACGTTCTGCTGCGCGAAGGCGTGGTGGTTCGCGCGGTGAGCGGCGACGAGTTGATTTGCCCGCAGCACCTGTTCCGTCAGCATCCGCAGCCCTGGCTGGCCTATCCACCTTCCAGTCAATACCCGTTGCAGTACCGATTGAGCAATGGCAAGCGCCACCCGCAACGAGCGCCGCGGCAAAGTGGCACCGTGTACCGGCGCTATGTGCCGGAAATCGACGCGACGATTTCATTGCGCACCCTCGATCCGCAGCGCGATCTCGAAGTGTTCAGCCGTTGGCAGAATGACCCGCGCGTGGCGGCATTCTGGGAAATGACCGGTAGCCAGCAAGAGCATCGCGAGTATTTGCAGGCGCTGTTGGCGGACCCCAAGGTGCATCCGCTGATCGGCTGTTTCGATGATGAGCCGTTTGGTTATTTCGAAGCCTATTGGGCCCGCGAAGACCGGATCGCGCCGTACTACGACGTGCACGATTACGACCGTGGTATCCATATGCTGGTCGGCGAGCAGCGTTTCCGTGGCGCTCACCGGATCGGCGCCTGGCTGCCGGCGTTGGCGCACTTCCTGTTTCTCGATGACGCCCGCACCCAGCGTGTCGTTGCCGAGCCGCGTGCCGACAACGCAAAAATGATCGGATATCTGCAGCGCAGCGGTTTTTACCGCGAGAAAGAGTTCGACTTCCCGCACAAGCGCGCAGCGATGATGATCTTGCCGCGTGAAGTGTTCTTTGCCGATGCGCCGAATCAAGGCGCATGAGGTCTTGACGCTTCCAGGCTGACGCTGGCTTCGCCGATTGGTGCGCGAAGAGAGCGTCAGGCCTGGCGCTTTCCCCAGTACCCAGGCTGGCGCAGTTCTTGTGTTTTTGTCTTAAATTAAAATCATTCTCATTCGTCAATTCCTCGACAAGCCAAAACAACTCGTAGGCAGATCCCTACAAGTTGATCGCTGATTTCGCTCGAAAGGAAGGAACAATATGAGTTTCGACAGTGAAAGTGCCGCCTTCATCGTGGTCGTCAACGGTGAGCAGCAATATTCCATCTGGCCCGAATACAAGGCAATTCCCGAGGGGTGGCAGCACACCGGCAAGCGCGGTCTGCGTCAGGAGTGCCTGGCCCATATCGCCAGCGTCTGGACCGATATGCGGCCCTTGAGCCTGCAACGGCAAATGGCCAACTGATCGGTCGTTGACCGCAGGGAACCGGCGGCCGAGCGCGTTTGTGTCCGGCCCATGTATCAATGCCTCCACATCCGACCGGGGTCGGTAGCGCGTGGGGCACCAAGAGGGAACTCGTGATGGAACTGCTGCAAATGGCCAAACGTCTGGATGTCGCCGGAATCGGCGCCGGCCCTTTCAATCTGAGTCTGGCTGCACTCCTGGCCCCCCAGGCCCAGCTCAATAGCTGCTTCTTCGAGCGCAGGCCGGGTTTCGACTGGCACTCCGGGATGATGTTGCCCGGCACTTACATGCAGACCTCCTATCTCAAGGACATGGTCACGCCAGTCGATCCGAGCAGCCGCTATGGGTTCCTGAACTACCTGGTCGACAAAGGTCGCTTCTACCGCTTCATCAATGCCGAGTACACAAACGTGCGCCGCGTTGAATACGCCGACTACATGCGCTGGGTGTCCGAGAAATTACCCAATATCGCGTTTTCCAGCGACGTGCAGGAAGTCACCTTTGACGGTCATGATTTCGTTATCGGCTTTGCCAATCGCGCGTCGTTGAAAGCCCGTCACATCGTGGTGGCGACCGGCTTGCTGCCGAACATTCCTGAATGGGGTCGGATGCTCAACGGTGAGCATTGCCAGCACAGTCATGGCTATATGCACGCCCAGCATTCGCTGGCCGGCAAGCGGGTGACCGTGGTGGGGGGAGGCCAGAGTGGTGCGGAAATTTTCCTCGATGTGCTGTCCGGGCGCCGTGGTGTCGTGTCGGAGCTCAATTGGGTCACGCGTCGGGCCAACCTTGAGCCGTTGGACGAGACGCCGTTCACCAACGAGTACTTCACCCCGGATTACGTGCGCGAATTCTATACCCTCCCGGAGAGTGACAAACGCCGTCTGGTCATTCAGCAAAAGCTGGCGGGCGACGGCGTGTCTCCCGTTACGCTGCGTGAAGTTTCCCAGGCCATGTACGAAAACGAGTTCTTCAGCCGGCAACCGGTCCAGGCGCGTATTTTGCCGCAGCGAGAAGTGGTGGCCATGCAGCGCCACACTGGGCATTTCCAACTCAGTACCCACAATGGCTTCAACGGCACCCGCGAACGCATCGATGCCGATGAGGTGATCCTCGCGACCGGTTATCAGCAGACCCTGCCCAAGTGCATGGCCGCCCTGGTTCCGCGCCTGGCCCACGACGGGGAGGGCGGCCTGCTGCTCAACCAGGACTATTCAGCGCAATGGGATGGCCCAGCGGGTAACCGGATCTACGTCCAGAATGCTGGTCGTTTCACCCATGGCATTGCCGATCCGCAACTGAGCCTGGCGGCCTGGCGTGCTTCGGTGATCATCAACAGTCTGGCGGAAAAGCCGATCTACGCCACAACGCCGGTACCACCACCGTTGACCTGGAGCCATGCACGCGATGATGACGGGCGACAGGCACGGGCGTAACGCGATTGCCGGTGGGCAATCGGCTTATTGAACCAGGGGAGGATGAATGGGGCTGCTTGGGTTGATCTACCGACAGTACCGCTGGCAGTTGCTGGGGATGTTGCTGTTGAGTGCGGCAAGCGGGGTGCTGAATGTCGGCGTTATTGCCTTCATCAAAAACCGCCTGATGGATGCCGACAGTGGCGCCGAGGGCGTGATGCTCGCGTTTGCCGGCTTGTTGGCGCTGCTGTTCGCGTTGAGTTTCGGTGTGCAAGCGTTCATCGCCAACCTTGGGCATCGCTTTGTCCATGGCTTGCGCCGAAGGCTGGTCAAGCAGGTGCTGGACTCGGATGTCGATCGTCTCGAAAGCCTGGGCAGTGCGCGTCTGCTGGCCAGCCTGAGCAGCGATGTGCAGAAGATCACCATCGGCTTCATCAACCTGCCGGAAATCGTCTATGGCTCGACGCTCACCCTGGTTGCCTTTGGCTACCTGGCATGGCTGTCGCTGCCGTTGTTCGCCGCGACCCTGGCCTGGATGCTGCTGATGGTGGTCGTCAGCCTGCGGCTGATGCGGCGTACCGAGGCGCACATGCGCCAGTTGCGGGAGGCTGACGACGCGCTGCACGAGCACTACCGCGCGGTGATCGAAGGGCGCCAGGAACTGGCGCTGAACCGCACGCGGGCGCAACACCTCTACGAGCAGGAGTACCTTGGCAGCGCCGCCGAATACTTCCATCACGTGGTGCGTGCCGATACCTTCCACTGGTCCAACAGCAACTGGGTCAACAGCATGATCCTGGCCAGTGTCGCGCTGGTGTTCACGCTGGTGGGGGCGTACGGCTGGGCCGACTATGCCGTGGCCTCGACGTTCGCCCTGGTGATCCTGTTCGTGCGTGCGCCGCTGGTCTCGAGCATGGCGGCGGTTCCCAACCTGTTGGGGGCGAACGTGGCGTTGGACAAGGTCAACGCACTGCAACTGGAGCCGCACCGGGAGGGGTTCGACCTGCCTGGCGCCGTGGCATTCGGGGGTTGGCAGCGCTTGCAGCTGGATGCGGTGTCCTACCGCTACCTGTCCGAAGACGGTTCAGGTTTTGTCGTAGGTCCCTTGGATCTGACCTTGCAGCGCGGCGAGCGGGTGTTCCTGATCGGTGGTAACGGCAGCGGCAAGTCCACGCTGGCGCGACTGATCACGGGCCTGTATCGACCAGGTGCAGGTTGCCTGCGGGTCGATGGTCGAGCGCTGAGTGACCACGACGTCCCGGCCTATCAGCAGTTGTTCAGTACGGTGTTTACGGACTTCCACCTGTTTCGCCAACTCCTCGGCGTGGCAGGCGAGGATGCGCCTGAAGGTGCCATCCAGGCATGGCTGGCGCTGTTGCGCATGGACCACAAGGCGCGGATCGAACACGCGCGGTTACTGGATCTTCAGTTGTCTCAGGGCCAGCGCAAGCGCCTGGGGCTGCTGCTTGCGGTGCTCGAAGGGCGCGGCGTGCTGCTGCTTGACGAATGGGCGGCTGATCAGGACCCGGCCTTTCGCCGTGAGTTTTACCAGCAGCTGTTACCGCGCTTGAGCGAGCAGGGCGTGACCGTCATTGCGATCACCCATGACGACCATTATTTCCACCTCGCCGACCGGCTCTTGAAGATGGAAGGCGGACAGCTCTACGAGCTGCCGGTGCCGGCCATGGGCGAAGCACAGACCGGGATACCCTTGTCATGAAGTTGATGCAAATGCTCTTCGGGCGCCAACCGGGGCTCGCCGTGGCCATCAGTCTGCTCAGCATACTGAGTGCGGCCGTCGGCGTCGGGGTCATCGCCTTTATCAACCTGCGCCTGGCCCAGCCTGGTATAGCGCTGGGGCCTGCCTTGGTGCAGTTCGCCGTGTTGTTGCTGGTATTGATGGTCTCGGGCGTGTTGGCCCAGATCGGCATGACCAGTCTCGGTCATCGCGGCGTCCTGCGGCTGCGTAACAGCGTGCTCAAGCGGATTCTCGACACCTCCCTCGCGCGCCTCGGCACCTTGGGCCCGGCGCGGATCCAGGCCAGCCTGAGCGTCGATGTGCAGATGTTGTCGGTGGCCTTCGTGCGCTTGCCGGCGGTGGTTCACGGTGCGCTGCTGACGGTTGCTGCGAGTGCGTATCTGGCCTGGTTGTCCTGGCCCTTGTTTCTGGCGACGCTGGCCCTGATCGGCACGGCGTTGTTGGTGGCCTGGCGTTTGCTCGGCGTCACCAACCGCGAAGTGGCGAGCGCCCGGGAGGCCGCCGATAATTTATACGACAGTTACCGCGCGGTGCTTGAAGGGCGTAAGGAATTGCGCCTCAATCGTCATCGCGCGCGACTGGTCTACGAGGAGGAGTTCGAGCGCAGCGCACGGGCCGACCGTCACCACCAAAGCCGCGCCGACCTGTTCTACAGCGCCTACAGCAACTGGATCAGCGTCATGCTGCTGGCGGCCATCGGTTTGAGTTTTTTCCTCGCCAATCACTTCGGCTGGGCTGACAACGCTGTCGCCACCACCTTCGCCGTCACCCTGTTGTACCTCAGTGCACCGCTGGGGCTGGTGGTCGGTGCGATGCCGGGGATTATTGCCGGCAACGTTGCGCTGGCCAAGCTCGACAGTCTGGAGCTGGCGCCGTATCAGGAGGGCTTTGCCTTGCCGCAGGCGCTGCCTGCCGACTGGCAGCGCCTCACTCTGGAAGACGTGCGCTACCGTTACGCCGAGCGTGACGGTGAGGCAGGGTTTGCAGTGGGGCCTTTGAACCTGAGCCTTGCGCGCGGCGAAGTGGTCTTCCTGATCGGTGGCAACGGCAGCGGCAAGTCGAGTTTGGCACGCTTGTTGTGCGGCTTGAGCCTGCCAGACAGCGGGCGGATTCTGCTCGATGGCCAGCCGCTGGATGCCGGGCAGATACCCGCTTATCGGCAATTGTTCGCGGCGGTGTTCTCCGACTTTCACCTGTTCGCTCAACTGCTCGATGGCACGGGCGCCAGCGCCGACTCGACGCTGGTGGCGCAGTGGCTGGAGCGTCTGGCGCTGGGCGATAAAGTACGGCCAGCCAACGGTCGGCTACCGGGTACGGCCTATTCCCAGGGGCAACGCAAGCGTCTCGCGCTGATGCTCGCCGCATTGGAACAGCGTCCGGTGCTGCTGCTGGACGAATGGGCCGCGGATCAGGACCCGGAGTACCGCAAGCTGTTCTATCTCGGGTTGCTTGAATACCTGCGCGGCACGGGCAAGACAGTGTTCGCCATCACCCACGACGAGCGCTATTTCCACCTTGCCGATCGCCTGCTGAAAATGGACGGAGGCCGACTTGTCGAGCTTCAGGGCCTTTCTCGGGCCCGCGCGTCTCTCGATGCCGTGGCGGCACTCAGTGCTGCGGACTGAGTGCGCCGAGTGGCTGTCTACAGATCAGTTGAAACGGAAGGCCCATGATTTATCTGAAACGTTTCGCCCTCTTCCTGCTGGCGGCTTTGCTGCTGCTGGCGGGCGCCTGTTCGATCTACGCCTGGCGCTCGTTGCCACAAACCGAGGGCAAGGTCTCGGTGAGCGGGTTGACCGCCGCGGTTGACGTGGTGCGCGACGCCGACGGTATTCCCCATCTGTTCGCAAAAACCTCGGCAGATGCCTATTTCGCCCTCGGCTACGTGCATGCCCAGGATCGCCTGTGGCAGATGGAAATGAATCGGCGCATGGCCAACGGCACTTTGGCAGAAGTATTGGGCGCCAAGGCATTGCCCAGTGACCGGCTGTTCCGCACCCTTGGCCTGCACGCCATTGCCGAGCGCAACCTGTCGGCGCTGGATGCCGGCACTCGGGCCACGCTGGAGGCCTACAGCCAGGGCATCAATGCGTACCTGGCCGAGCACCCGGTGCTGGCGCCGGAGTTCGTGATCGCCGGCTTTCGTCCAGGGCCCTGGCGGCCCGCCGACTCGCTGGCGTTCTTCCGGCTCATGGCCTGGCGCATGGCGGGCAATGTCTGGGATGAACTGGCCAGCGCCGAATTGAGCCAGCAGTTCAGCCCACAGCAGGTGGCCGAGTTGATTCCGCCGTATCCTGGCGACCAACGCCCGGCGCTGCCGGACCTCAAGCAACTCTATGCGGGCCTGGGCAGCCCATGGGCCGGGTTGCTGGCGTCGTTTCCCGAGCCGCAACCGCTGGGCATCGGTTCCAACAACTGGGCGCTGGCCGGCAGCCGCACCGCCACCGGCAAGCCGTTGCTGGCCAACGATCCTCACCTGATCCTCAGTGCGCCGACCCTGTGGTATCTGGCGCAACTGCATGCGCCGGGGCTGGACGTGGTCGGCGCCACCTTGCCGGGCATGCCTGGGGTCATTCTGGGGCGCAACCGGAATGTCGCCTGGTCGTTCACCAATACCCATTCGGATGTCGCCGACCTGTTTCTGGAAAAGCAGCTACCCGGCGACAAGACCCGTTACCTGACACCTGAAGGCAGCGCCGCATTCGACGTTCGCGAGGAGCGAATTCGGGTCAAGGGTGGTGAAGACGTGATGCAAAGCGTGCGCTCGACGCGCCATGGCCCCGTCATCTCCGATGTTCTGCAGCGTGCCGACACCTTGGCGGGCGAGGGCAGCGTGATGGCGCTGGACTGGGTCGGTCTGCGCGATGACGACTTGTCCCTGCAATTCCCGCTCAAGGCGGCCGTGGCTGTCGACGGTTCCGGCTTGCTGGCGGCAACCCGGGACTTCCACTCACCGCAACAGAACATCGTCTATGCCGACGCCGCCGGGAGCATCGGCTTTATCGCCGCCGGCCGGGTGCCGCAACGGCGCGCCGACAACGACCTGATGGGGCGTGTGCCGTCTCCGGGCTGGGAGGCTCGCTACGATTGGCAGGGCTTTATTCCGTTTGAGGCCTTGCCGCAACAGCTCGATCCGGCCAATGGTGAGCTGGTGACTGCCAACCAGAAAATCACGCCGCCGGGCTATGACCACTGGATCACATCCAACTGGGTACTGCCGTATCGCTCCGGGCGCATTCATGACCTTCTGGCCGAGGGGAACACCCATTCGCGCGAAGACATGCGGCGCCTGCAAATGGACGCCAGCAACCCGGTTGCCCAACAGTTGTTGCCGTTGATGCTGCGGGTTCCCACCCAGGACCCGCGAGCACTCGAGGCCTTGCAACGTTTGGGTAAATGGGATGGAAAAATGCTGCGTGCCCGCGCCGAGCCACTGATCTATGCCGAGTGGCTGCGCTTGTTCAGTGAGCGCCTGTACGCCAAGCGCCTGGGTGACCTGTACGAGCAGGTCGGCGAGCACAATCCGGCCTTTATCGCCAACGTACTGGCCAACCAGGCGGGCGAAAGCCGCTGGTGCGCCGAAGCCTTGGGCGAGGCGGATGGCGTCAGCGCTTGCCAACGTTTGCTGAACGAAAGCCTTATCCAGGCGTTGACCAGCCTGAGTCAGAAGTACGGCTCCTCGATGGACGGCTGGCGTTGGGGCGATGCGCACAAAGCCTTGTCACGCCATGTGGTGTTTGGCAACGTGCCGCTGTTGTCGCGGTTGTTCAACCGGAGCATCGCCAACGACGGTGGTCGCGACACCGTGAACTACGCCGGCTATTACTACGACCAGGCCAGTGGCCTGTACCTGGACGACGTCGGGCCGGGCATGCGTGCGGTCTACGACCTCGGTGATTGGCAAGCCTCTGGCTTCATCCTCAGCAGCGGGCAGTCCGGCAACCCATTTTCGGCGCACTACGGCGACATGCTCGAAGGCTGGGCCAATGGCCGCCTGATACCGATGATCACTGAGCGGCAGCAGCTCGAACAACAGGCGCATGACACATTGGAGCTCGCACCGAGGCCCTGAGCGGTCGCTCCTCTGTATTGTTGTAAACTATTCTCATTGTCATTCGTCTTCTCTGCATAACCTGTCGATACATACCCATTCTCTGTGGGCGTCGTCGACGATTGGTGGAGAAGACCCAGTGGTAAAACTCTTCTGTTTCCCTTATGCCGGGGCCAGCGCCATGTTCTATGCGCGCTGGCGCCGAGCACTGCCGGCGTGGCTCGATGTGCGTCCAGTGGAATTGCCGGGTCGCGGTGCCCGCTTCGGCGAGCCGCTGCACGAGCATCTGGCGCCCCTGGTCGAACAGCTCGTCACTGAGCTGCGCGCCGATGTTCATACGCCCTACGCCTTTTTCGGCCACAGCCTCGGCGCCCTGATTGCCTTCGAAGTAACCCATGCCATGCGCTTGCTTGGCCTGCCGCAGCCCAAGGCGTTGTTCCTCTCTGGCGCCAGCGCGCCAGGCCATCGGGACGATGAGCGCTACACCCGGCTGTCCACCGACGCCGATCTGATCGATGAACTGCGCCGACTCGGCGGCACGGCCGCAGAGGTCATTCACAGCCCTGAACTGATGGCAATGGTGCTGCCCGTGTTGCGCGCCGATTTTCGCCTGTGCAGCGGCTACGGTCCGCTAGACAGGCCGCCCCTGGAGTGCGCCGTGCATGTCCTGGGTGGTGATGGCGACTACATGGACGAAGCCGCCCTGCAAGCCTGGGGCTCCGAGACCCTTGGCGCCTTCAGTTGCACCTCGTTCGTGGGCGATCACTTCTTTTTGCAGGCTCGTGAGGCCCAGGTACTCGACCACCTATGCACTCGCCTTGCGCGGTTGCGTCACGCCGAACGGGTTCACGGATGAATCAGCAGGCCGCCGAAGCGGCTTTCAAGAGGACTACACAGATGCACGAGCGTATGGGTTGCACCGATGAGGGCGTCAATGTCCAGGAGTTGATTTCCGGCCAGAGCCTGCCGCTATTGATCACGCCGCGGCAGGAGAGGGCCCCGCTGATGGCCAGCTTCGCCGCGCTCGGCGAAGTGGCTGGCGCGCGTCTGGAGCAGTGCGGCGGTTTGTTGTTTCGCGGTTTCGAGGTCAATGGCATCGATGAGTTTCAAGGGTTCGCGGCGGCGTTCGGTCATCCGCTGCTCAGTTATGAATTCGGCTCCACGCCCCGCAGCCAAGTGTCGAGCGGGATCTACACCTCCACCGAGTACCCCAGGCACCAGCACATCCCCTTGCACAATGAGCAGGCCTACACCCGCGAGTGGCCGATGCGTATCTGGTTCTACTGTGCCCAGGCCGCAACGGTCGGCGGCGCCACGCCGATTGCCGACAGTCGCGAAGTCTACCGGCACATCGATGTGCGCCTGCGCGAGCATCTGGTCAGCCGTGGCCTGCGATACGTGCGCAACTTCGGCAACGGCATGGACGTGGCCTGGGAAGACGTCTTCGGCACCACCGACAAGGCTCGCGTGCAAGCCTATTGCAGCGCTCATGGCGTGACCTGCGAATGGAAGGACGACGGCGAGTTGCGTACCAGCCAGGTCTGCCAGGTGGTGGCGGTGCATCCGCGCACCGGCGACAACGTCTGGTTCAACCAGGCGCACCTGTTCCATATCTCCAACCTGCCGGCTGAGGTGCGCGCCTCGTTGCTGGAAGTGGTCGATCCCGAGGACCTGCCGCGCAATGTGTACTACGCCGACGGCTCGCCCATCGAGGACAGCCTGCTCGACGAAGTGCGCGGCGTGCTCGCCGAACAGGAGATCAGTTTCCCCTGGCAAAACGGCGACATCCTCATGCTCGACAACATGCTCACCGCCCATGCCCGTCACCCGTTCGAGGGGCCGCGCAAGGTGGTGGTGGCTATGGCTCAGGGCCACAGCGTTGATTGAAGCGGGTCGATGACTTCGCGTTGTGCAGCCGCCCGATCTGGCGCTGCGTTAATTCTATTTCTTAGCGAGTGATGTAATGAGCGTGCAAATTCCCGCGGACAGCACTTTCGTCGAACGCCTGCAAAGCCTCGCCGAGCGGCAACCGGCGCGTACCGCGCTGCGGCTATTGGTCGATAGCGACGACAACTGGCAGACCTGCAGCTTCGCCCAATTGGATATACGCGCCCGTACCGTTGGCGCGGCCTTGCAAGGCAGTGGCGGTGCCGGTGAACGGGCGGTGTTGTTGTTCCCCAGCGGTCTCGATTATGTCGCGGCGTTCTTCGGTTGCCTGTACGCCGGTTGCGTTGCGGTGCCTGCCTACCCGCCGGAGTCCCTCAAGCCGCAGCATCTGGAACGCCTGCTGGCGATCATCAAGGACGCCGAGCCACGCTTCATTCTTACCGACAGCAGCTTGCTGCCCGGCCTGCAAGCGTTGCAGCGCGACCAGCCGGCACTGGCCGGTATCGAACTGATGGCTGTCGACGTCCTGGATCCGGCCCTGGCCGCGCTGTGGCAGCGCCCGCGTATTCGCCCTGAAGACCTGGCTTTCCTGCAATACACCTCAGGCTCCACGTCGACGCCCAAAGGCGTGATGGTCGGTCACGACAACCTGATTGCCAATGAGCGCGCGATTCGCAGCGGCTTTGGCATTCACGACAGCGATGTGATCGTCAGCTGGTTGCCGCTTTATCACGACATGGGGCTGATCGGTAGCTTGCTGCAAGGCATCTACAGCGGTATCGAAGTGGTGTTGATGTCGCCACGGCATTTCCTTGAGCGTCCCTTGCGCTGGCTGCAAGCGGTGTCGCGTTTCGGCGGCAGCGTCAGCGGCGGGCCGGATTTCGCCTTCCGCCTGTGTGCGGAGCGGGTTCGCGACAGCGCCCTCGAAGGCCTTGACCTGAGCGGCTGGCGGCTGGCCTTTTCAGGCTCCGAACCGGTGCGTCAAGACACCCTGCAAGCGTTCTGCGAGAAGTTCGAACCCTATGGTTTCGACCCGCAGGCGCTGTTCCCGTGCTATGGACTGGCGGAAGCCACGTTGTTCGTCAGCGCCGGTGTGCGCGGTGCCGGGTTGCGCGCCGAAACCTTTGTCCGTGATGAGATGGCGCAGGGGCGGGCCGTTGCTGCGGCGACAGGCGATTGCCTGATCGGTTGCGGTGGACCGGTGGCCGAGCACGCGGTGCGCATTGCCGCACCGGGCTCGCTACAGCCGTTGGCCGACGGGCAGGTCGGCGAAATCTGCTTTGCCGGCCCCAGCGTCACCCATGGCTACTGGCGCAATCCCCAGGCTACGGCAGGCGCATTCGTGGCGGACGGCGAGCAGACCTTCCTGCGCACCGGCGACCTGGGTTTCATGCACGACGGCACGCTATTCATCAGTGGCCGCAGTAAGGATCTGATCATCGTCCGCGGGCACAACCTCTACCCGCAGGACATCGAAAAGAACCTCGAAGATGAAATCGACCTGCTGCGCAAAGGGCGTGTCGCGGCATTCGCCGTGCAGATCGACGGTCGCGAGAGTATCGGCGTTGCCGTGGAAGTCAGTCGCTCGGTGCAGAAACTGGTGTCGCCAGCGGCCCTGTTCGCATCGATTCGCGAGTGCGTGGCGCTGGCGCATCAGGAACCGGCCAGCGTGATTCTATTGTTGCAGCCGGGTACGTTGCCCAAGACCACCAGCGGCAAGGTGCAGCGCTCGACCTGCCGGCGTTTGTGGGAAACCGGTAGCGACGACGTCTATGCCGCCTTTCCGACCGATCACAACCCGGTGGCGAACACTGAACTCGCCTCGGCCTTGAGCCCGCGGGAAACGCAAGTCGCAGCGCTCTGGCAAGAGGTTTTGAAGGTCGAGCGGGTCCAGCCCGACGACAGTTTCTTCGCCCTGGGCGGCACCTCGATTCTGGCCATGCAGGGTCTGGTCCGTCTGCAGGATGACCTCGGCATTGCCTTGGAGCCGCGCCTGCTGTTCGAAGCGCCAACCCTGCGCGCCTTTGCCGCGGTAGTGGAGACCGCGATGGCCAGCGGCCGACCTGCGTTGCAGGCGATCAACCGGTTACCGCGCAACGCTGAGCTGCCATTGTCTCTCGGTCAGCGCCGCCTCTGGTTCCTTGCTCAACTCGACCCGCAGAGTAGCGCCTACCACATCGCTGCGACCTTGCACCTGCGTGGGCAGCTGAATCAGGACGCCGTGCAAACGGCTTTTGCCCAGCTGTTCGCTCGCCATGAAAGCCTGCGCAGCGAGTTCCCCCAGCGCGACGGCCAGCCATGGTTGCGCTTGCTGCCCACCGATGCCTTGCAGGTGACCTTCAGCCAATGGCCTGCTGACAGTCTTGCGCAACTGCGCGTGCGTGCCGATCAGGCGATGCGCCAGCCGTTCGACTTGCAGCACGGTCCACTGATCCGCGTGCAGGTCTTGCAACGCAGTGACGACGAGGCGTTGTTGCTGGTCAACCTGCATCACATCATCGCCGACGGTGGTTCCATGCAGGTGCTGATCGATGAATTCGCCCAGCTCTACAGCCAAGCCTGTGTGGGGCGTCCACTGGCATTGCCCGAGCTGTCCCTGGGCTATGTCGATTTCGCCGAATGGCAGCGGCTGCGGCTTGAGCGTGACGACGAACAGCAGCGCCAGTTGGCTTACTGGGTGGCGCGCCTGGGTGGCGAACAGCCGGTCCTCGAGCTGCCCGTCGATACCGGCGCCAGCGCACAGCCGCGTCAGCAGGCTGCCAGTTTCAGCGTCAGTGTGCCGGTCGCGTTGACTGCACAGTTGCGAACCCTGGCGCTGTCTGAAGGCAGCACTTTGTTCATGCTGTTGCTGGCCTCGTTCCAGGCCTTGTTGCAACGCCTCAGCGGCCAGCGCGACATTCGTCTCGGGGTGCCGGTGGCCAATCGTCCGCGCCGGGAGCTGCAAGGGGTGGTCGGTTTCTTCGTCAACACACTGGTGTTGCGCACCGAAGTCGATGCACAGCAGAGTTTTGCCGCGCTGTTGCGCCAGTCCCGGAGCGCGGTGCTGGATGCCCAGTCCCATCAGGACCTGCCGTTCGAGCAGTTGGTCGAGGCGTTGCACCCGGAGCG
>JACXTT010001309.1_pt1 | contig 41828 bp, 32 predicted proteins | sample 9270951 | NCBI WGS metagenome assembly JACXTT01 (sample SAMN15532306, study PRJNA645909) | rock metagenome | isolation source: weathered quartz diorite | place: Puerto Rico | collected 2017-06-21
GGAACAACAAGTTGGCAGTCGGCCCGGCCTGATTTACCGGGCCTCCGCTGTATGTCTGGATTTCGAACCAGGTCGGGAACACGGGCGTGCTGACGGGTTTCGATCAGTTCGACAACATCACGAACAGGCCGTTCAATCCTGACACGGAGGCGTACAAGCCGAAGAGCATCACGGGCGCGCCGGCCGCGAGCTATGAGCTCGACATCACCGACAATAGCTTCAAGTTCCCGCAGGTCTGGCGCACGAACCTTGCGGTCGACCGCCGGCTGCCCGGCGGCATCACGAGCACCACGGAATACATCTACAACCGGGACATCAACGGGATCTACTACATCAACGCGAATGTCCCGGCCCCGCAGACGGCCTTCACTGGGGTCGATCCACGTTCGCGATATACAGCCAACCGGATTTACAACGCGGCACCGAATGTCATCACGTCGACCATCGTGATGAAGAACGAAAGCGTCGGGCGTTCGTGGAATATCTCGGAGACGCTGGCGAAGACGCTCTATCACGGCCTCACGTTGAGGGGCGCCTACAGCTACGGCGACGCAAAGAACACGATCGATCCGGGGTCGACCGCGTTCTCGTCCTGGAATCTCAACGAAACACCCAACGACGCGAATAATCCCGGGCTCGGGCGGTCGAAGTCGGCGCAGGGCAATCGCGTGTTCGTGCAGGCGTCGTACACCCATTCCTACTTCGGCTGGGGAGCAACGACGATCGCATCTTTCTGGGAGGCAAAGCCGGCCCTCGACGGAGTTTCGTTCTCGTCGACGGCCAGTTACGTGTTCGCCGGCGATATGAACGGCGACGGCGCGTCGGGTAACGATTTGATCTACATCCCGAAGAATCAGTCCGAGATGAATTTCGTGCCGTTCACGCTCGGGAACCGGACGTTCACCGCCGACGAGCAAGCGGCCGCGTTTGAAGCCTACATCCAGCAGGATAAGTACCTCAGCAAACATCGCGGCGAATACGCGGAACGAGGCGGCATCTGGTTCCCGATGGTCAAGCGTATGGACCTAAGCATCGTCCAGGACGTCTTCCACAATATCGCCGGACAGCGCAACAGCGGCCAGTTCCGAATCGACTTCACCAACTTCGGCAATCTGCTCAACCATAACTGGGGCGTCAGCCAGCGGCTCGTTGTCCCGGTCACGCAGGCGGAGGGCGCACAGATTCTCACCAACGCCGCCCCCGACGCGCAGGGACGGGTCAGTTACCGCCTCGCGACGGCGAACGGGCAGTTGGTGACCAAGACGTTCCAACCCAACACCAATCTGTTCAGCGACGTGCGAGGAAGTGACGTCTACCAGTTCATGCTTAGCTTCCGCTACTCGTTCAACTAGATCTCGCACGGTCAGATATGGCCGGCGCTCCAAAGAGCGCCGGCCTTTTTCACGTACAATCTCGCCTCCTAGTCGGCTGCACGATCGAATTTTTCGTTCTCGGGGTACGGCATGACACTTCGGAAAGTCGTTGTCTGGATTGCGATCGGTTTCACACTGTGGACGACCAGCGTGGCCGCACAGAACACGGCCACCACCGGCTCGTTGACAGGTCTGGTGAAGGACGCGCAGGGCGGCGTGCTGCCAGGTACGAGCGTCGCCGCGGTGCATGAACCAACGGGGACGTCGTACGAAACCGTCACGGAAAGTGACGGAAGCTTTCACCTGCTGAACGTTCGCGTCGGGGGGCCGTACACCGTGACGGTGAACCTCCTGGGATTCAAGACGTTCACGCAGATGGGCGTCTTCGCGAAGCTCGGAGAGGCGACCAATCTTCCGGTGCAGCTCCAGATCGCGACGGTCAGTGAAACCGTCGAGGTCCGCGCCGACGCCGCGTCTGCGATCTTCAGCCCGGCACATGCAGGCGCGGGTGCCAATATTTCCCAGGACGCTATCGAATCGCTTCCAACGATTCAGCGGAACTTGTTCGATCTTGTACGGACCTCGCCGTACTTCAACGCGACGAGCTCAGGCAACGAGACCTTCGTCACGGTCGCCGGACGGAACAATCGCTACAACAGCATGCAGATTGACGGTGCCGTAAACAACGACGTGTTCGGCGTCGCCGCGACCGGCACACCGGGCGGTCAGGCGGGCACACAGCCCGTGAGTCTGGATGCCATTGAGGAAATTCAGCTCGTCGTATCGCCGTACGACGTTCGGCAGGGCGGCTTTTCCGGTGGCGGCATCAACGCCATTACCAAGAGCGGCTCGAACATGCTTTCGGGCACGGGCTACTACTTCGGACGCGGACAGAATCTTGTCGGGCGCATTCCAGCGCTGGAGACGCCGTCCAATCGCGATCCGGGAAATACGACCATCGGTCCTTTTCGAGATCAGCAGTTCGGGTTCAGCGTTGGAGGTCCGATCGCTCAGAACAAGGCCTTCTTTTTCGGCAACGCGGACTGGGGACGCAAGAAAACGCCGACAGGCTTTTCGGCGACCGGTACCTCAGGCCAGCGATGGGGGACGCCGGGGAACGTGCAGGAGGCCGCTGACATCGCCCGGAACCGTTATGGGTACGACGCGGGAAGCGCCGACGAGTTCAGCAAGCCAAACGACAGCAACAAGCTGTTTGTCCGCGCCGACCTGAACGTGACCTCGAAGCAGCAGCTCACGCTGCGGACCAACTATGTCGATGCACGCACGCGCATCGGGTTTCCGTCGACGACGCAGTACCTCATGCCGACGAACTTTTACCAGTTCGGCGACAAGACCTCTTCTACCGTCGGACAGCTGAACAGCACGTTCACTAGTTCCGTGAATGAGCTGCGCGTGACGTATCAGCGAATTCGCGACAACCGCGCTGATGCGAGCGGCCAGACGCCGTTTCCCATGGTACAAGTCGACTTTGCAGACGGCACCAACGTTCGCTTCGGGAGCGAGAGTTCTTCACAGGCGAACAAACTGAATCAGAACATCACCGAATTCACCGACGATTTCACCGTCATTCGCGGTCGGCACACGGTGACAATGGGCACGCACAACGAATTCCTGAAGTTCTACAACCTGTTCATTCAGAACCGCTACGGCAATTACCGCTTTTCGAGTCTGGCGAATTTTCAGGCGGGCATCGCGCAGTCCTTTTCGTCAAATTTCTCGAATACGGCCAACCCGCTCGAGGCGTCCGAATTTGCCGTGCGGCAGTTCGGGGCGTATGCAGGGGACCAGTGGCGAATGACCCCGACCTTCACCCTCACCTACGGCGTGCGTGTCGATGTGCCGCGCTTTCCCGATAAGCCGCACGCCAACCCGCTTGCCATTGCGGAGTTCGCGATCGCCACCGATCAGGTGCCTTCGCCGACGATGTGGTCGCCGCGCGCCGGCTTCAACTGGGATTTGAGCGGCGGAGCCGGCAAACGCAGGCAGCTCCGCGGCGGCGGCGGCATGTTCACCGGACGCACGCCCTACGTCTGGTTGTCCAATCAGTACGCGAACACGGGCGTCGACTTTACGAATCTCTCGGTGAACTTGAACGCGGCCAACACGATTCCGTTCGTCACCGATCCTCAAAACCAGCCGCGCACCGTGGTTGGCGGAGTGACAGGCCGGCAGACGATCAATTTGATTGACCCGAAGTACAAATATCCCGAGATCGTTCGTGGAAACGTAGCGTACGACCGCGAGATCGCGTTCGGCCTGACCGGCACGGCGGAACTGCTGGTCAGCAGGAACATCAACGACATCGTCTACCAGAACCTGAACTACGTTCCGATCGGGGCATTGCCGGACGGCCGGCTCACATACACGAAAAAGGACGCGAACCTGAACGACGTCATCGTGCTTGCCAATACCGGGCGAGGCAGCAGCTGGACGACAACCTTCAAGGTCGATCGGCCATTCGCACATGGATTCTCCGCGAGCGCGTCGTATCTGTACAACCGCGCGAAGTCCGTGAACGACGGCACAACCAGCGTCGCGCGGTCGAACTGGGCATTCGGATCTTCGGTGAACTACGACGTGAACAATCCTCCGCTCGCCACCTCCGATTACGAGACCGGTCATCGGGTGACGCTGACGGCGACGATTCCGATCCCGATTACATCGGCGGTCCGGAGTACAGCGTCCTTCTACTACAACGGCGAGAATGGACAGCCGTACTCGATCGTCTTCAACGGCGATGCGAATGCCGACGGGGTGACGACCAACGACATCGCGTTCGTGCCAGCCACGCCTGACCAGGTCGTTGTCATCAACGGCACGTGGGAGCAACTCAACGACTACATCAACGGCGACTGCAGCATGCGCGATCATCGCGGGAGCATTCCGATCCGGAACTCCTGCCACGCTCCGTGGATCAACAGCCTCGATTTCCGGTATGGCGTCACCGTCCCGACCGGCGGCAGGACAAAGATCGAGCTGACGATGGATGTATTCAATCTGCTCAACCTGCTCAACAAGAACTGGGGCTGGAGCTTCTATCCGACGTTGAACAGTCCGATTCCGATCGGTTATGGCGGAATCAACGCGGCCACTGGCAAGGAGACCTTGAACCTGTCGACCATTACCTCGCCTAATTTCCAGGGCACGTTCAATCGCGATGACCTGCGCTCTCGTTGGCAGGCGCAGTTCGGCGCGCGCATCCGCTTTTAGCTGACAACCGTCTGCGCAGGGGTTTAGCGTGCGGCACGCTCGAAGGTGTGCGCGTCGGGCACATGCCACCGCCTGGGTGCGAATTCGCCACTGATTTTCGGAACAAATCGCCGCGTTCCGTGGCACCGATCCTGCTCTGAGTCGGGCCAGCCCGAAACCAAATGGCGAACATGGAACAGCAGGTCTCAGGATTGGTGCTCGTTGTCGATGATGACGAAGGCGTCCGCCAGGTGCTCTCCCGCTGGGTGGTGGAATTGGGGTACACCGTGCAGGCTGCTGCGGACGCGGACAGCGCACTGGACATGATGCACGGGCAGCCGGTGGACGTGGCGCTCGTGGACGTCCGGATGCCCGGACACGACGGCATCTGGCTGCTCGATCAGGCGCGGCAACTTTTCCCGGACACCGCGATGGTGCTCGCCACGGGTCTCCTCGAGATGGACCCGACGGTGACGCTGCGGCCCGGCGTGGTCGGCTACATCGTTAAGCCGTTCAACCGCGAGGCTCTTACCCAGGCGATCAAGCGCGGCATGGCTGAACGCCGCCGTCTGCAGGAGGAACATCGCTCGCAGCCACGGCTGCTCTCCGATGCAGTCCTCGACGGCATTGTCGTATCGACAGATTAGTCGGGGGCCAGCTGGTCCCGCCGGGGACAAGGCGTACAAACGAAGGGCCGTCCAACGGGACGGCCCTTCACATGTACGAACAGATCAGGGCTATGCGCCTGGAGTCGCTCCAGTGCCCTTTCTCATGCCCTCGGTCACGATTCCGACCTTCTCAACACCCGCGCCCTTGGCCGCGTCGATGACGTTGATGATGTCGCCATACCGCAGCGAGCCGTCACCGCTGATGAACATCGTCTTGTCCTTGCGGTCCTCGAAGATGGTGCGAAGCCGCTCTTCGAGCTCGGTGATCTGGACGTCCTGGTGGTTGATCGAGATCTTCTTATCGGCCGTGTACTCCAACACGATCTGGCTGATGTTCTGCTGCTGCGTCGGCGTGTTGGTCTCCGGCGGAAGGTTGATGTCGAGCCCCTTCTGCGACAGCGGCAGGGCGGCCATGAAGATGACCAGCAGCACGAGCAGCACGTCGATCATCGGCGTGATGTTCATGTCGGCGTTCGGCTCCGGCATCTTGGCCTTGAAGACCGAGTCGGCGCCGTAGTGTTTGTGGGCGTGGGATGCCATTACTGCCCTCCCTGCGACAGCGCGTTCGAGGACTTGCTATCGGTAATCAACCCGACGTCTTCGATGCCGCTGGCGCGCAGCTGGTCCATCGCGTCCATGATCGCGCTGTACGGCGCGTCCTCGTCGGCTTTGATGAGGATCAGCTTTTCCTTCTTCGTTTCGAGGATCGCGTCGAGCCGTGTGCGCATCTCCTCCTTGCGGACTTCAACGCCGTTGAGCCAGACCGTCTTGTCGGCCTTGATGCCGAGCACCGTCTGGTCCTGCGTCTCCGGCTTGCTCGCGCTGTTGACCGCGATCGGGAGCCGGACGTCCACGCCCTTCTGCAGCAGCGGGGCGATGATCATCATGATGATGAGCAGCACCAGCATGACGTCGACGAGGGGAGTGACGTTGATGTCGGATTTGATTCCGGCACTGCTACCCAGTTGCATTGACATAGTTACGACTCCACTCGATGTGTGATGTGCGATTAGCGATTAGTGATTTCCGCCGAATCACCAACCGCTAATCATAAATCATCAACCCAACTACGCCGTCTTCTTGATGAAGTAATCGACCAACTCCGACGAGGAGTTGTCCATCTCCACATTGAAGTACTCGATGCGGCTGGTCAGGAAGTTGTAGAACCAGACCGCGGGAATCGCGACAAACAGTCCGAGCGCCGTTTCGATGAGCGCTTCCGCGATACCGGCCGACACGGCGCCGATACCACCTGAACCCGTCGACGCGATACCAACGAACGCGTTGATGACGCCGACGACCGTGCCGAGCAGTCCGACGAACGGAGCGGTCGAACCAATCGTGGCGAGCGTGCTGACGCCCTTCTTCAGGTCGGACGCCGTGAGTGCCGTCGCGCGCTGAATCGAACGGCGGACCGTGTCGAGGACGTCTTCGCGGTTCAGTGAGGTGCCGCCCGTTTCCTGCTGGAACTGATATTCCTGCAGACCCGCGAGCACGACCTTCGCGAGGTGACTGTAACGATAGTCCTTCGACGCCGATAGCGCGATGGCTTCCTTCAGGCGGCCATCCTTCAGGTGCTTGGCAACCTGCGGTGCATACAGCTTCGACTGCTTGCGCGCCTGGTTGTAGGTGTAGATGCGCTCGATGGCGACACCGACCGACCAGAACGACATGATGAACAAAATGACGGCGACCGCGATCGCGATGCCGGACATGTTCTGCGCGATGTCGATCAGGTTCAACCCACCGGCAGCCTGTGCGAAGGCCGGGGTGCTGAGCGCCACCATTCCGATCCCGGCACATGCGATTCGTGCAATTTGACGCATCCTGCTCACTTCCATTACTGCATCCTCCCGCTGTCGTGAAATCTCGCGTGTAAAAGTTGTTTGTCCGGTGGTTGATTAACTGAGCGTGAACTGCACGGTGACCGTCATAATGACCGGCACCGGGACGCCGTTGAGCAGCGTCGGGGTGAATTCCCACTGCTTCACCGCGTCGAGCGCCGCTGCGTCCAGCAACGGAATCGAGCGCAGCACACGTGCGTCCTGCACCTTGCCGCCCGGTCCGATTGTCGCTTCGATGATGACGACCCCTTGCACGCGCGCCGACTGCGCGATTGGAGGATAGACGGGCCGCACGTCCTTGGTCTTCATCGGCGGCTTGATGTTGCCGCCGACGCGAACCGGCGCCGCGGGTGGCGGTGGGGGTGGTGGTGGAGCTTCCGGAATGCCGCCGACCACGCCGCCGACCACGCCGCCCGCGATACCCTGGGGCTCGGCACGTTCGAAGCTGGTGTCGGGCGGCTCTGGCGCGATTTCCTTCGGTGCCTCGATCGGCGCCGCTGCCGGGTTCACTTCGACCACGGGCTTGGGTGCCGCGGCCTGCGGCGGTGGAGGTGGAGGCGGTGGCGGAGGTGGCGGGGGCGGCGCAGCTGCAAATGCCAGCATCGACGGCGGCGTCGGCAGAACGTCGGCGGCCATCAATGGAATGACAATCAGGGCGAGTACTGCCGCCGTATGCACCCCAATCGAAACCGGAACCGTATACCACTGCTTGGTTCCGACCCTGACTGACGGCTCGACGATATCGCCGAACATCATGCGTGGCACCGGTCTTACCTCCTAGACGCCTCGGCGGCGCGACCGCGATCTGACTGCCGCGGTTGAGCCCGCCAAAGGCGGCCGATTATAGCTAGCGCAAAAAAAGAGTGTCAACGAACTCACGCGGCCCCGTCGCCGATGGGGGGCCGACAGTGAGTTTAGACACCGGTCGTTCCAAAGTGCTCCAAGGCTGTCCCGACAAAGATCCGGATTCTATACCGCTTCTCCGTAACCGCAACCCCCTGCCTGCGCGATTTTCGGTAGCCCTGCCCGCGGATTTAATGCGCCGCCGACCCGATTCGCATTCCGTAAAACGAGCGATACACAAATGCAATCGATACCGCCAGGAACGCCGCCGCCAGACTGTGGCTCACCGTGGTGCCTGCCTCCGTGCTCAACCGTACGGCGAGCGACACGGCCAGCAAGCCGAACAGCGTCGTGAACTTGATGACCGGGTTCAGCGCGACCGACGACGTGTCCTTGAACGGATCGCCGACGGTATCGCCGACGACCGTCGCCGCATGCAGCGGCGTGTTCTTCATCTTCAGTTCGGTCTCGACAATCTTCTTGGCGTTGTCCCAGGCGCCGCCGGCGTTGGCCATGAACACCGCCTGGTAGAGGCCGAAGAGCGCGATCGAAATCAAGTAGCCGATGAAGAAGAACGGCTCGACGAACGCGAACGCGAGTGTCGCGAAGAACACCGTGAGGAAGATGTTGAACATGCCCCGCTGCGCGTATTGCGTGCAGATTTCGACCACCTTCTTGCTGTCGGCCACCGACGCTTTCTCGACCCCTTCGAGCCGGATGTTCGCCTTGATGAACTCCACCGCCCGATACGCGCCGGTCGTCACCGCCTGTGTTGACGCGCCGGTGAACCAGTAGATCGTCGAGCCTCCGGTCACGAGACCGAGGAGAAACGGCGCGTGCAGCAGCGACAGCTTGTCGAGATCCGTGGTGAGCCCCTGGGTCAGCTCCACGATGATCGAGAAGATCATCGTCGTGGCGCCGACGACCGCGGTGCCGATGAGCACAGGCTTCGCGGTTGCCTTGAAGGTGTTGCCGGCGCCGTCGTTCTCCTCGAGCATCGCCTTCGCTTTGTCGAACTGCACTGAGAGGCCGAAATCGCGCTTCAACTCCTCTTTGACGCCTGGAATTGCCTCGATGACGGACAGCTCGAACACCGACTGCGCGTTGTCGGTCACCGGGCCATACGAGTCGACCGCAATCGTCACCGGTCCCATTCCGAGGAACCCGAATGCGACGAGGCCGAATGAAAAGACCGCCGGCGCCAGCATCAGGCTCGACATCGCGTCGCTCGAGGCGCTGACGAAATAGCCGATGGTCATCAGCGACACGATGCTGAGGCCAATCCAGTAGGCGCTGAAATTCCCGGCGACAAACCCCGAGAGGATGTTGAGCGATGCGCCGCCCTCGCGTGAGGAGATCACGACTTCCTTGACGTGAGAGGACTCGACCGAGGTGAATACTTTGACGAGTTCCGGAATGATGGCGCCCGCGAGCGTCCCGCACGTGATGATGATCCCCAGCTTCCACCAGAGCGTGCCGTCGCCGAGATCCGGAATCAGGATGCGCGACACAATGAAGGTCAAAATCACGGAGACGATCGAGGTCAGCCAGACGAGCGACGTCAGCGGCGCCTCGAAGTTCATGCGTGTGACGTTCGCGTAGCGGGCCCTCGCGATGACGTCGTTGATCAGATACGAGCCGGCGCTCGCGATGATCATCATCACGCGCATCACAAAAATCCACACGAGCAGCTTGACCTGCGTCGCCTGTGAAGGCACAGCAAGCATGATGAATGTGATCAACGCGACGCCCGTGACGCCATAGGTCTCGAAGCCGTCCGCGCTCGGACCGACCGAGTCACCGGCGTTGTCACCCGTGCAGTCCGCGATGACGCCCGGATTGCGCGCATCGTCTTCCTTGATGTTGAAGACGATCTTCATCAGGTCGGAACCGATGTCGGCAATCTTCGTGAAGATGCCGCCCGCGATACGCAGCGCCGCGGCGCCAAGCGATTCGCCGATCGCAAAACCGATGAAGCACGGGCCAGCGTAATCACCCGGGATGAACAGGAGAATGAACAGCATGATCAGCAGCTCGACGCTGATCAGCATCATGCCGACGCTCATGCCGGAGCGAAGCGGAATGGCGTACACGGGATACGCCTTGCCCTCGAGACTGGCGAATGCCGTGCGCGAGTTCGCATAGGTGTTCACGCGAATCCCGAACCACGCGACGCTGTAGCTGCCCAGAATGCCAATCACGCTGAAGAGCAGGATGATGACGACTCGCTCCACGCCGAGACCCGACAGCAGCCCGAAGTACAAGACGATGACGATCGCGATGAATACTTCGAGCAGCGCCAGAAACTTGCCCTGCGTGATGAGATACGTCTTGCACGTCTCGTAAATCAGCTCCGAGACCTCGCGCATCGCGCGGTGCACCGGCAGGTTCTTGAGCTGCGTGAGGATGATGAGCCCGAACGCGATGCCGAGTGCGGCGACGACCATGCCGCCCATCAGCAGCGTACGGCCGTTGTAGCCGCCGACATCGACCAGCGCCAGGTCCGGGAGCACGAGGTTCGCTTCGCCCCCGGCCGTGCGTTCGGTCTGCGGCGGCGCACCGGCAGGCTCGGGCTGCTGCGCGAGCGCCTTCGAAGGCACCGCGAAGATGGCGGCCAACACGGCCAGCAGCGCCGCAGCGCGCACCGCTCCTCTCAGTAATCCAGTCGTCGATCTCATTCGTCCTCTCGTCAGTTCAATCCTGAACCTGGTGTGATTCGTCCCGGCAGTGACATCCCGCCGGTCAGAAAAATGCGGATGCCCTCTTCGACGGTCATGTCTGGGAAGAACGCGCGCTCCCGTGGATACATCACGATATCGCCCAGGTACAGGTGATTGGTTGGCACATAGACCGCAATCAAGCTCTCTGGACCGCGCCCGCGGTCGACCGTGAATTCCTTCGTCAGAAATCCCATCACGAGACCGCGGCGCTCATCCTCCACCATCACGACGCGCTTGAAGCCGTACTCGTTGTCCGGCGAGAACGCGGCTACCAGCTGTTTGACCGGCGAATAGATGGTCTTGAACACCGGCACACGCACCAGCCATTGCTCCGCGCGGCCGAGGATACGCCGGCCGATCACGTTGGTCGCTAACGTCCCGACCGCGAGGACGAACAGCACCATGATCAGGATGCCGACGCCAGGCGCGGCACGACCCACCAGCCGCGTCGCCAGCGGCGCCGTGAAGTCGTCAATGATACCGAAGATCCACACCAGCGCGGCAATGCTGATGACGAGTGGAACCGTGACGAAAAAGCCCGCGATGAAACGGTGCCGCAGCCACTGAGTCACGGGACCGCCCGCCACGCTCTATCTCCAACCCGCCGCGAGCGCGGCGACAATCACGACCCCCATGACAATGCGATACCAGGCAAACGGCGCGAATCCCGCCCGCCGGATGAACGCGAGGAACGGCCGTATGACGAACAGTGAGGCAATGAACGCGGCGATGAACCCGATGCCGATCTCCACGGCCCGTTCGGACGTCAGCGAATGCCGGACTTCGAGCAGAGAATGGCCGAAGGCTGCGGCCATCGTCGGAATGGCGAGAAAGAACGAGAACTCCGCGGCGGCAGGTCGGTCGAGCCCCATCAGCATTCCGCCGACGATCGTCGCACCGCTGCGCGAAACGCCCGGCACAATCGCGAGCATCTGGCACAAGCCGACCCCGAACGCGCGGCCCAGCGGCGTGTGCTCAGCGTTGCGAACAACCGGCGCCGGTCGGAACCGCTCCACAACCAGCATGACGATACCGCCAATGATGAACGTCGCGGCATACACGGCGGGCGTCTCGTAGAGCACGGATTTCACGAACGACGACAGCAGCGCACCGGCAACGAGCGCGGGAATGACAGCCACGATGAGGGCGGCGGCGAACCGCCTGGCATCGCGGTCGGATGGCAGCGCGGTCATCACGTGAAGGATTTTCACGCGGTACAACCACACGATCGCCAGGATCGACCCGAGCTGGATCATCACCGTGAATATCCCCATCGGGTCGTCGAATCCGAGCAGCTTCTCGCCGAGCAGCAGGTGCGCGGTTGACGAGACGGGCAGAAATTCCGTCAAGCCCTGAACGATGCCCAGGAGTGCAGCGAGGAAGTACGTCAATCAGTGGTAGGAAATTCGAAAGACGTCGTAGGGGTCGGCTTCAGCCGGCCCCTAAGACTTTATCGGCCCACCTATGACGCCCTCGCCTTCCGCTGCGACTTCGACTTGCGCGACGCCGCGGCGCGCGCAGGCGTCGTCGGAGCCGCAACGGCCGCCGGTGCAGCCGTTGAAAGCTTCGACGGCTTCGTCCGGCGCCAGAAGGTGACGATCGCCGCGGCTACGAACACGCTCGAGTAGGTGCCCGTAATGATGCCGACGATCATCGTGAACGCGAAGCCGTGCAGCACCTCGCCGCCGAACAGGAACAGCGCAATCGCGGAAAGGAGCGCCGTACCTGCGGTAATCACCGTTCGTCCAAGCGTCTGGTTGATTGAGATGTTGATGATTTCGCTCAGGGACTCGCGCCGCATCTTGCGCATGTTTTCACGGACGCGGTCGAAGATGACGATCGTGTCGTTGGTCGAATAGCCGGTCACCGTCAACAGGGCGGCGATGACGTTCAAGCTCAGGTCGTAGCGGAAGAACGCGAGAAACGCGAAGGTGACGAGCACGTCGTGCAGCGTGGCGATCACGGCGCCGACCGCGAACGAGAATTCGAACCGGAAGGCGATGTAGGCCAGGATGCCGACGAGCGACAGGATGAAGGCCCAGATGCCCTTCTGCGTCAGCCTTTCCCCGACCGATGGTCCGACAATTTCCGTCCCGACGACCTTGATCCCTAAGTTGCTCTTACGGAGCGCGGCTTCCACGTTTTGCGCGGCGGCGCTGAGCGCGCCGCCCTGTTCGGCGCCGACCTGTGGCACACGGACCATGACCTGTCGGGGTGACGGATCGCCGTACGCCTGAACAACCGCGTCCTGGCCGCCGCCAGGGTAGTTCTTGTTGAGCGCGTCGCGGACCGCTTCAACCGACGGCGTCTGGTCGAACTGCATGATGACCGACGTTCCGCCGGCGAACTCGATCCCTTTCGGCAGGCCCCTGGTGTAGATGGCGAATAGCCCTGTAAGGATGACGATCCACGACAGCGCGACCGCGTGCCATCGCCATCGCAGAAAGTTGTAGTTGGGGTTGGTGAAGATATGCATGTGACTTCTCGTCTCTAAATCGACAGCGTCGCAACCTGCTCGCGGGGCGAGCGCCGCGACAGCGCGATCTCGAACAGCGTCTTGGATACGAAGATCGAGGTGAACAGGTTGGACGCCAACCCGATGATCAGCGTGTAGGCAAAGCCGCGAATCGGCCCGGTCCCGAACTGAATCAGGAACAGGGCCGCAATCAGCGCCGAGACGTGCGTGTCGACCAGCGTCCAGAAGACACGGTCAAAACCGGCATTGATGGACGCGCGAACCCCATGCTGCGCCTCGAGCTCCTCCTTGATGCGCTCGAAAATCAGCACGTTGGAGTCCACGCCGATGCCCATCGTCAGAACAAAACCTGCGATGCCGGGCAGTGTCATGACCGCGCCGATGTACGCCATCAGCCCGAGTAGGATTACCAGGTTGAAGATCAGCGCAACGACCGCGTTGACGCCCGATAGCTTGTAGTAGATGAGCATGAACGCGACGATCAGAACCAGGCCGACAATCGACGCCGTGACGCCGGAGCGAATCGAGTCGGCGCCAAGGCTCGGGCCGATCGTCCGTTCCTCGAGGTAGGTCAACTGCGCCGGCAGCGCGCCGGACTTCAGAATCAGCGTGAGATCGTTGACTTCGTCACGGGTGACACCCGTGATCTGTCCGTTGTCCGTGATGCGCGACTGAATCGTCGGGGCGGACGTGATGCGGTTGTCGAGGATGATCGCGAGCCGGCGGCCGATGTTCGATTCGGTGACGGTGCCGAACTTCCTCGCGCCTTCAGCACTCAACGTGAAGCTGACGGCCGGCAGATTGTTCTGATCAACTGCGGGGCGTGCGTTGGTGACGTCATGGCCACTGACCGCAGCCGCCTTACGCACCATGTAATAGACGGTGCCGCCGCCCGTCGCGTCCGCATTACCCGGCAGGATTTCCATGCCTTCGGGGACCTGGCCGCTCTGCATCAGGTCTTCGCGCTTGCCCGCAGGGCCACCCTCGACAATCTTCAACTCCAGAAGTCCGGTCGACCGGATGATTTCCTTTGCATGCTCGACGTCGGTCACACCCGGGAGCTGGACGAGAATTTCGTCGCCGTTCTGCCCCTGCTCAGCGATTTGGGGTTCCGCGACGCCAAGCTCGTTCACGCGTCGCTCGATCGTCTGCCGTGCCTGCACTACCGAGTCGACGCGAAGCTGGTTCTGGATGTTCGGCTTCATCGTGAACGTGTAACTGCCGTTGGTGCCGGGACTGCGATCGAAGTTCGTCGCCAGGTCGGCGGCCGCATCGCGGAACGCGGCATCCTGGGTCGGCGGCACCCCTTCGACGCGCACCTGCGAAATCGACGGCGTCGCAATGCTCGTCACCATGATGTTGCGCATCCGCAGCGCCTCGCGAAGACGCTCGGCCGCCTGATCCGTTTCCAGCCTGATCGCGTCATCGGTCTGAACGCGCAGCACTAGGTGCACCCCGCCCTTCAGGTCGAGACCGAGCTTCAACTGCTTCTGCATCAACCAGGATGGCGATTTGCTACCGAAGGACGACGCGACGATCGGATAGACGCCAACGGCGGCGAACATCACCAGCACCGCGACAATCGTGATCACTTTCCAACGAATGTTCTTGTTCATGACGAGCTACCACTGCCATCCGTGGCCACGGGCGCCTGCCCCTGGTACCCGACGATGGCGTTGCGTGAAACGTCGATACGGACCCGTTCGGCGATTTGAAGCTGCAGCGCCTGCTCGCCGACCTTTGTGATTGTCCCGTAAATGCCGCCCGAGGTCACAACCTTGTCCCCTTCTTTCAACCCTTCGAGGAAAGCCGCGACCTTCTGCTGCTTGCGCTTCATCGGCATAAGGACGATGAAATAGAAAATCCCTATGATGAGCGCCCAAACGAGCAGCATCGCTAACCCGCCCTGGCCACCCTGGGGCGGCGCGCCCATGGCTATGAGGAGCGTCGAGGTCATGAGTCGAGCGACAGGCGGGAAGCCGAGCGAAGAAACTCCTGCCTGAATTTATCGAAGGTCCGAAGCGATATAGCCTCCCTGATCCTCCCCATAGTGTCAAGGTAAAAGGTCAGATTATGCAACGTGTTAAGGGTGCCTGCGGTCATTTCCCCTGCGAGATAAAGATGCCTCAAATAGGCGCGCGAATGCGTGCGGCAGGTGTAGCAACCACACGTCGGATCGATAGGGCCATCGTCTTCGGCATACCGAGCATTCTTGATGTTGATCCGCCCCTCACTGGTGAACAGCTGCCCGTTCCGCGCGTTGCGGGTCGGGAGCACGCAGTCGAACATGTCGATGCCGCGAGCCACACACTCGACTAGATCCTCCGGCGTGCCTGCTCCCATGAGATAACGGGCGTGATGCGGCGACAAGACGCGAGCGGTATCCGATACCACGGCATGCATCACGTCAATGGGCTCGCCGACGCTCAACCCGCCGATCGCGTAGCCTTCGAAGCCAATCGCCATCGTGGCGTCGGCACTCTGGTCGCGAAGATCCTGGAATATACCTCCCTGAACGATACCGAACTGGGCCTGCCCCGGATTGGTGGCACCGACGTCGGTGCGGGCTCCATCGCGGATCGCGGCGAACTGCGCCCGGCACCGCGCGGCCCAGCGGACCGAGCGTTCCATCGATTGCGCGGTTTCGTCCCGTGAGGCGGGATACGCAAGGCACTCGTCGAGCACCATCGCGATGTCGGACCCGAGCCGCGCCTGAATGTCAACGGCACTCTCCGGCGACAGCATGTGCACGGAGCCGTCGAGATGTGAGCGAAACTCCGCGCCCTGCTCGTCAATCTTCCGTCGTCCCGCGAGGCTGAATACCTGATAGCCGCCGCTGTCGGTGAGGATCGGATGCGGCCAGCCGATGAACTGGTGCAGTCCGCCCCGCCGCGCGATCAACTGGTCGCCGGGCCGCAGATAGAGGTGATAGGTGTTGCCGAGGATGATTTGGGCGCCTGTCTCCTCCAGATCGCGCTGACGCATCGCCTTGACGCTTCCCTGCGTGCCGACCGGCATGAACGCGGGTGTCTGCACGACGCCGTGTGGCGTGCGGAGCTCGCCCAGACGCGCGGCGCCGTCGGTTGCGAGGAGTGCGAAACTGAACACGTTACTATTAGGTTCAATTGGTTCATTGGGTTCAATGGGTTCATAGGGTTCGTGGGTTCTGCCGAGGCGAACCCGATGTACCCAGTTTCAAACTGTGAAAAAAATTCGTGTAGGCGTCATCTACGGCGGGCGATCGGGCGAACACGAGGTGTCGGTCGCCTCGGCCGCCTCGATCATGAAGCACCTGGATCGCGGCCGCTACGAGCCGGTTCCGATTCGCATTGAAAAGGACGGTCGCTGGACGCTCGCAGACAAGCCTCCAACGTCGATTTCAGCAGCGGACGTCATCGAACATGCGCGCGTGGAAGCGGCACGTCCTGTACGTCCGGGTCGCGAAGCGCACCTGGTTGCGCATCCCAGCGAAGATACCGTGCTGGCCATCGAGCGGCGTGCTAGCGCCGACATCGACGCCCCGGCAACGGTGACCGGCGTCGGCCTGGATGTCGTGTTCCCTGTGCTGCACGGGCCCTACGGTGAAGATGGCACCGTCCAGGGACTGCTGGAGCTCGCCAACGTGCCGTACGTGGGAGCGGGCGTGCTGGGTTCGGCGGTCGGCATGGACAAGGCGGTCATGAAGACGCTGTTTCTCGCGCGTCATCTCCCGGTCGGCCCGTACATCGTTGTCTTGCGGCCCGAGTGGTCGAAGGCCGTGCAGGCGATATCCGACCGGGTCGCACAGGAACTCGGTTATCCGGTGTTCGTCAAGCCTGCGAACCTCGGCTCCAGCGTCGGCATCTCGAAGGCGAAGACACCCTCGGACCTCATGAGTGCGATGGAGCTCGCGCTTCAGTACGACCGCAAGGTCGTCATCGAGGCGGCGGTTCCAAACGCGCGGGAGATCGAGTGTGCAGTCCTCGGCAACGACGACCCGCAGGCGTCGCTTCCCGGCGAGATTATCCCGTCGCGTGAGTTCTACGACTACGAGGCGAAGTATCTGGACGAGAGCTCGAAGTCAGTGATTCCTGCGCCGCTGGCCGAAGCGCAGGTGCGCGAGGTGCAGCGGCTGTCAATCGCGGCCTTCCGAGCCGTCGATTGCAGCGGGATGGCACGCGTCGACTTCTTTCTTGCGCGCGACACCGGCGATCTGTTCCTGAACGAAGTCAATACGATTCCCGGTTTCACCACGATCAGCATGTATCCGAAGATGTGGGAGGCCTCCGGGGTCTCGTACTCGGAGCTGATAGATCGGCTGATTGTGCTGGCCCTCGAGCGGCACGCCGAAAAGCAGCAGCTGCGCACCAGCATCACGTAAATGAGGGGCTTCCGCCCGGCAGTCGCGTCGGCTGTGCTGATCGGGTTCCTCATCTCGCCGGCTGCCGCGCAGGAGCTGACGGGGCAAACGCAGCTTCGGCGCGTCTACGACGCCATCTTCGACGCGCGGTTCGACGATGTATCGCAGCTGCTTGCACGAACGTGTCCTCCGGCGCCCTCCGTAGCATGCCAGCTGCTCGACGCCGTCAGCGTGTGGTGGCAGATCCAGCTGGACCCCGCGAGCCTCGCCCATGACGCACAATTCGAGTCGCGCGTTGACGCCGCCATCGCGTCAGCCGAGGTCTGGACGAGGCAGGAACCCAACCGCGCCGAAGCATGGTTTTACCTCGGCGGCGCATATGGCGCGCGGGCACAGTGGAAAGTGCTTCGCCGCGAACGGCTCGGTGCGGCCCGCGATGGCAAACGCATCAAGGAGGCGCTCGAGCGGGCGCTTGTCCTCGATCCACGTCTACAGGAGGCGTTCTTCGGGATCGGCCTCTACCACTATTACGCCGACGTCGCGCCAGCAGCCGCCAAGATGTTGCGGTGGCTGTTGCTGTTGCCGGGAGGCGACAAGACTGAGGGGATGCAGGAGATGATGCGTGCGCGCGAGCACGCGGAGCTTTTCGGTGACGAGGCCGACTATCAGCTGCACGTCATCTACCTGTGGTATGAAAAGCAGCCGCAGCGCGCGCTGGCACTCCTCAGCAGCCTGCGGGATCGCCACCGGCGCAATCCGCTCTTCCCGCAACTGATTGCGCAGGTGCAGGACGTCTACCTGCACGATCTGCCGGCAAGCCTTCGCACGTGGCGGTCGCTGTTCGATGCGGCACGCGTGCGCGGCGTCGCCTATTCGGAGCTCGCCGAGATGCGCGCACGACTCGGCATCGCGTCGGTGCTCGAGCGCCTCAATGACGACACCGGCGCGATCGAGCAGCTGCGCGCGGTCGTCGCGGCCAAACCGCTCGCGCCGTTCGGCGCGTACGCAGAGGCACAGCGAGAGTTGACGCGGTTGAACGCACGCACGCGCTCCCCTCGCTGAAGTCCATACGAACTTCTACCGACACTTGACTTCAGGAACACGAATGAGCGTGTTCGGGGAGCGAGATTTTTGACAAGCGGTGCGCTTTTATGCTTGACAGAAAAAAAATCTCACCCATAATCTACATCTGGTATGAGGGTGGATGGCTCAGCCCACCCGTAGTGACGACCAAGTGGTTCGTCGGAGGCTGAGTCACAACAACCTGAGGAGAAAAAAATGGCGAAGAAGGCAGCCAAGGGCGGAAAGAAAAAGGCCGCGAAGAAGCGGTAGTTTTTCCGCTTTGAACCTTCGGGGTGCTCGTCGAGCACCCCATTTTTTTATTCCCGGGTTTTTCCCATCGCCGCAAGTTGCTGCTCGCCCGACGCGCATCACGCGCGCGGGTCAGCCCACGAAGCGAGGTCGCCGCAACGCCGGGCCGACGTGCCAGGCGGCAGAGTGCGCTGGCGGCAGGACGACCCCGCAATCCACCAATGAAGGGAGGAATCCTCAATGGCGAAGAAGGCGAAGGGCGGAAAGAAGAAGGCGGCGAAGAAGAGGTAAGTTCGCTGCTTGGCGAGAAGGGGGACGCATCCGCGTCCCCTTTTTTTTTGTACGGCTCCAGCTGAATTTATGTACGGCTCCGGCTGAAGCCGGACTCCACCGTTGCTACCGCAACGTCGTCCCGTCCCAGATCTGCACGCGACGAATCACGTCCCCCGGCTGAATCCGATCGACGAGCTCGATGCCGTTGACGACGCGTCCGAACGCGGTGTAGCGGGCGTCCAGGTGCGGTTGCGGCGAATGAGTGATGAAGAACTGACTGCCGCCGGTATCTTTCCAGTCGAGCGCCATTCCCACCGTGCCCCGCAGGTAGGGCAGCTGGTTCAATTCGTCGCGAATGGTGTAGCCAGGCCCACCTTCTCCGTCTCCGCGCGGGTCACCATCCTGAACGACGAAGTCGGGCACAACGCGATGAATGGCGACGCCATTGAAAAAGCCCTTGCGAGCCAGATCCATGAAGTTGGAGGAGGTGAGCGGCGCATCGGTAATCGCCAGCTCGATTTCGATCGTCCCCTTATCGAGCTGGATAAACGCATGCGGCGAGAACGGCGGCGCCACCAGAAACTGGCGTGTGGCGTCGTCCATCGGACGAGCAGGCGCCGGCCGAATCGTGGCCGCGGTGTCCGTGACTCCCTGATCGCGAAGCAGCATGACGGCTTTGATGCGAACTGCCCAATCTTTGTCCTGCAACGCGGCCTGCAGAAGCGGCCTCGCGGCAGCCGGGTCAATCGTGTTCACCGCGGTCAGGATGGCCGCGCGCGCGACGTACGTGCTATCGCCGTCCGTTGCCCGATACGCCTCCACCAGCGCCGGAACGGCACCCATCGCCTTCAGCGAGGCCAGACTGTTTGCCGCAGTGGTGCGGACGACGAAGTCCTCCGCCTTGAGCTGGTCGGTCAGGATGCGTTCGGCGTTTGGCGCTTTCGCCGCGATCAGCGCGCGCAGCACTGCCGGGATCACCCGTTGATCACGGTCCTGTAGCATCGCGACAAGGCGCGCCTCCCCTTGTGCGCCCGGCAGCATTGCCAGCGCGTCGGCCTGAGCTGTCCGGACCGTCCAATCGCGGTCCGGGTCCATCCCGGACAGCGTGGTCAGGAACGTCTCCGAATCGATGGCGGCCAGGGCCCGAATCGCGGCACCTCGAATCGTCGGAGCCGGATCCGACATGAGATCGACGATGAAGTCGAGCGATTCCGGGACATGCAGGCCCGCCAGTGCGTTTGCCGCTTCGAGCCGAAGCGTCGAATCGGCCTCGCTTTCGGCGACGACCTTTTCGAACACACGGTGCGAAGCCGTGTCGCGCATCGCGGCGAGGGCGCGAATCGCCTCGATAAGAACGGCCGGGTCGCGCTGCCGTTTGTCAACGATGTCGCGCAGCGCCGGCGCAGCGTTCTGCGCCTTGAGCGCCCCGAGACCGCGCGCGGCAAAGGCCGCGGTGAACCGTCCCTGCGTGGCCAGCAACACCGTGAGGGCCGGGACGGCACGCGCATCACCGGAACGTCCGAGCGCAAAGGCGATGGGCCACCACGCGGAGGCGGGGGCTCCATTCGGGTTAACGACGCTGGTCGCGATGCCTTCGTAGGAGCCGAGCCGCACGAGCGCGTACAGACCGAGACGGACGGCCTCAACCGGTGGCGCCAGCGGCCAAGCAAGATCGTCGGGCGTCACTGTGTTTAATGCGCCGCCCTGAATCCAGGTCCTGACCATCGCCGCAATCGCGGGCGCATCGCTTCGGTCGCCGATGGTGCCGAGTGCTTCGGCTGCGCGTCCCTGCACCATCGGCTCGCCGTCCTTGAGCGCGGTGAGCAACGCCGGTCGCGCGGACGCGTCGCCGATCAGGCCTAGAGCAAAGGCGGCCATCTGGCGTACTTCGAACTCGGTGTCGCCGAGCGCCTGCTGCAGTGCGGGAATCGCTTCAGGGAGACCCACGCGTCCGAGCGCGAGCGCTGCACGACGCCGCGTACGTGCTTCGTCGTCTTTCAGCAGGCGAAGCAGATCGGACGGAGGAGGCGGCGCAACGATCGCAGGCCGCGCCTTCGTGGCGGGGACGAGAACCACCTGCGCCGGCGGATTCGGATCACGAATGAGCCGCTGATCCTCGAGCCGCAGGATCCATCCGAGCTTTTCTTCCCACGTGACGACGGGTGGTTTGACGGTGCTGGCGCTCGGAACAGGAGGAGCGCTGGCGCACGCGCTCGCAAAGAGGATCAGGCTCAAGGCTCCGGGCTTAAGTCTCAGGAAAAAACGTGCATCAACCCTAAGCCATGAGCCTTGAGCCTTGTTCATGCGCCGATGATAGCATCGCAGGCACACCCAGACGGCACACCTGTTCATGCCTTTTCAGTACATCGCTATCGAAGGACCGATTGGTGTCGGCAAATCGGCGCTTGCGCAGCGGATCGCGGGCCGTCTCGATGCGACAGCCGTGCTGGAAGAAACCGACAATCCGTTCCTGGCCGATTTCTACGTGGGGCGCACGGGCGCGGCGCTGCAGGCGCAGCTCTTTTACCTGCTCAATCGGCATCGTCAGCTGGTCGGCCTGCAACAGGGAAACCTCTTCGCGCAGGCGACGGTGTGTGACTACCTGTTCGACAAGGACAAAATTTTCGCGTATCTGAATCTCGACGACAACGAGCTGTTCATCTACCAGCGGCTCTACGATCTGCTGGCGAAGGACATTCCTGCTCCTGATCTCGTGATCTATCTGCAGGCACCGACTGACGTCCTCGTCAAGCGGCTTCGCGGCCGGACCAGGGATCCAGAGCACGAATCCTTCGATCCCGATCCCGATTACCTGCGTGAACTGAACGAGGCATACCAACACTTCTTCTTCCATTACTCGGCGACGCCGCTGCTCGTCGTCGAAACATCGCAGCTCGGACTCGACCCAAGCGACGAGTCAGTGGACGACTTGATCAGACAGATCCGAACATTGAACAGGGGCACTCGCTATTACGTGCCGAGGACGTAGTAATCTCCCTCGTCATGGCCTGGTTCAAGAAGACGCGTAAGCCGATCGAACCGTCAGGCGAAAAACCGAGCCGCGTGCCCGAGGGACTCTGGGTGAAATGCCCCGGCTGCACGCAAATCATCTACAACAAGGATCTCGACAAGAACCAGCAGGTCTGCCCCAAGTGCGGCCACCATTTCCGCATCAACGCGGCCGAACGGCTGCGCGCGCTCTTTGACGAGGGCAACTGGACGGAACACTTCCAGAGCCTCACTTCGAACGATCCGCTGAAGTTCACCGATACCAAACCGTACCGGAATCGTCTGAAGGACACGATCGGCAAAACGGGCATGAAGGACGCGGTGATCGTCGCCACCGGTAGATTGGAGGGCCTCGACGTCGTCGTTGCGGCGATGGAGTACGCCTTCATCGGCGGCAGCATGGGCGTTGTGGTCGGCGAGAAGATCACGCGTGCGATCGAAATGGCCATCGAGGGGCGTAAGCCGGTGATCATCGTCTCCTGCTCCGGCGGCGCACGGATGATGGAAGGCGCGCTGTCGCTGATGCAGATGGCAAAGGTGTCGGCCGCCCTCGCGAGACTCGATCGCGAGCGCCTTCCGTTCGTCTCGGTGCTCACGGATCCGACGACCGGCGGCGTCACGGCGAGCTTTGCGATGCTGGGAGACCTCAACATCGCGGAACCAAAGGCATTGATCGGGTTTGCGGGACCACGCGTCATCGAACAGACAATCCGGCAAAAGCTGCCGGAAGGATTTCAGCGAAGCGAATTCCTGCTCGAACACGGCATGCTCGACCTGGTGATCGACCGCCGCGAGATCAAGAGCACCATTGCGCGCGCGCTGCGATTCATGGGAACAGACGCGGCGGCCGCCGCGCCGGTCGGCGTCGCGACCGCGACGGACGCAACACCTGTGCTGACACCCGATACCTGATACCTGATACCTCTTTGCTGGAAAGGCTCTTCGCGCTCGAGACCTTCGGCATCAAGCTCGGTCTCGAGAACATCCGCCGTCTTTGCGACGCGCTCGATCACCCCGAACGGACGTTCCTCTCGCTGCACATCGCGGGCACCAACGGCAAAGGCTCGGTCACCGCGATGGTGCATGCGGCGCTCGTGGCCGCGGGCGTTCGCGCGGCACGCTATACATCGCCGCATCTGGTTCACCTGAACGAACGATTCGTCGTCGGCAACACACCCGTTGACGACGAAACGCTGCGACAGGCGGCAGAGGACGTTCTGGACTGCGCCGACGGGTTGCAGCGAACCGGCATCCTGCCCGCCCCTCCGACGTTCTTTGAAGCCACAACCGCGATCGCGTTCGAGATCTTCCGCCGCAAAGGCGTTGCCGTCGCGGTGATCGAAGTGGGGCTTGGCGGCCGTTTCGACGCGACGAATGTGCTCGCTCCACCCGTGGGCGCCATTACATCCATCGCGCTCGACCACCAACAACATCTTGGTCACTCGCTCGCGGAGATTGCCTCGGAGAAGGCCGGAATCATCAAGCCGTCAATGACCGTCGTCTGTGGCACGTTGCCAACCGTCGCTCGGGATGTGATGAAACGCGTAGCAGCGGAGCGCGGCGCCACCCTCGTCGAGCCCGCACGCAACGCGCAGATTCACTACGAAATGGACGAGGGGCGCGCCAGGCTCACCATCGAAACCGAAAAGCATCGGTATGGACCGATGCGGCTTGCGCTTCGAGGCGAACATCAGGTGGGTAACGCCGCTGTCGCGGTCGGGATACTCGAAACGGCATCGGCGAACGGCGTCGACGTACCGGTGGCTGCAGTGGTCCAGGGATTCGAGACGGTGAACTGGCCCGCACGTCTGGAGTTGTTTCAACTGGCCGATGGCACACGCGTGCTGCTCGACGCCGCGCACAATCCTGAGGGCGCGCGTGCGCTCGGCTCCTATCTTGCCGCCTGGCACCCGGAACGGCCGGTGCTCGTGATTGGTTTGATGCGGGACAAGGACGCCGATGCAATCGTCCGGGAACTGCTGCCCGTCACCTCTGCCGTAATTACCACGGCTGCCAACACGCCGCGCGCGATGCCGGCCAATGAGCTCGCCGCGCGCGTCAAAGTTGTCGATGCGCAGAGGTCCGTTGCCACATACGCTGACATCCGTTTGGCGCTTGATGCGGCGCTCGCGCACGCCACGACGGTATGCGTCGCCGGCTCCATCTTCCTCGCCGGCGAGGTCCGGGCGTGTCTCGAACAGCGTGGTATCCTGCGGTAATTCCTCAACATTAGACGTGTATTTCAGGCCGTTTCGTATCGTTCTGCTGGCGTGTGGCGTGTATCTCTCGACCTCCGTGGCGCATGCGCAGGCACCCAGTCCGACACCGCCGCCTGGGGACACGGCACCGGCGCCGACGGGCTCCGGGAGTTCAACCAACAACCTGCCGCTCGGCATCTTGAACTCCTCGAGCTGGAAACTCGAACGGGTTGGCGACCATTTTCATTTGATCAATCAGGCGGCGATCGAAGGACCTGACTTCAAGTTCTTCGCCGACGATGTTGATCTGTACGTGAATACAAATAAGGTCGTCGCAAGCGGCAACGTGGTGTTCACCAATGCCGACGGCCGCATCTCGGCGGAACGGGTGGAGTTCGACACCGCGACAGGTGTCGGCACGTTTTACGACGCCTCGGGCATCATGTCGCTCGCCAAACAAGGGCCGGCGGCGGCGAACACGGCGGCGTTCGGCGGCCAGGATCCCGACGTCTACTTCTATGGAGCCAAGCTGGAGAAGCTTGGGGCGCGAAAGTACCGCATCACGCGCGGCGGCTTCACGACCTGCGTTCAGCCAACCCCGCGGTGGGAGATCACGAGCGGGAGCGTCATGCTGAACCTCGACGACTACGCGCTTGCCCGAAACACGTTGTTGAAGGTCAAAGGCGTGCCGCTGATGTTCCTTCCGGTGATCTACTACCCGATTCAAAAGAGCGAGCGTCAAACGGGCTTCCTGCTGCCAACATATGGCACCTCGACGATCCGTGGTCAGTCGATCAGCAACGCGTTCTTCTGGGCGATCAACCGCAGCCAGGATGCGACGTTGTTCCACGACTGGTTCACACGGACCGGCACCGGCATGGGCAGCGAGTACCGGTATATCGCGGGACTGCAATCAGCCGGCAACATCCGCTTGTACAGGTTCAATCAACACGAGACGCGGTACGAACAGTCCGGTGCCACGCTGCCGGCCAAAACCAGTTACGAGTTCACCGGCGCCGTGACGCAGGCGCTCGGTGGCCGGGCGCGCGCGCGCATGCGGCTTGACTATTTCTCAGACGTGCTTTCGCAGCAGATCTACCACCAGAACATCTATCAGGCGTCACGCCGGAGCCGCGTCGTCGAGGCGGGTGCCAGCGACGTGTTTGGACCGCTGGCGACAACGCTGCTCTATCAACGCAACGAAACGTTCGACAGCGACGAGAGATCGGTGTTGTACGGATCGACGCCAAAAATGACAGCAATACTGGCGCCGCAGCAGTTGTTCGGCGCGCCGATTTACGCGTCGCTGAACAGCGAGTACAGCTACCTGCCTTACCACAACGTCACCAACAACGTGGTGACGCTCGACAACAGCCTTTCGCGCGTGGATCTGGCGCCCTCTGTGCGGATGCCGCTGTCGCGCCTTACCTACCTATCCGTCAACACGAGCGCCGGGTACAGGACGACGTACTACTCACGGAGTTTCAATACGCGCGGTGTTGCCGTACCGGATTCTTTCATTCGCGACTACGCGCAGCTGCGTACCGAGATCGTCGGGCCCGTGTTCACGAAGATCTGGGATACACCGGAGAGCGGCTACGCCGAACGGATGAAGCACGTCATCGAGCCGGCGTTCACCGTCGATTACACGACCGCCATCGACAACGTCCAGCGCACGCCGATTCTCACCGACACGTCCGATTTCGTCGTCGGCGGGACGTCACGAATGACCTACGGCCTGACGAACCGCTTCATGTATCGCGGCAAGACCGTCGAAGGCGTACGCGGTCAGACCCGCGAATTCATTACCGTCGGCATCCAGCAGACCTACTATTCGAATTCCGAGTCGAGCAAGTTCGACACGTCGTATTCGAGCTCGAACAGCGGCCGCAAGCCGGTAAACCTTTCGCCCATCTCGCTGACCGCGCGGGTGTCTCCCTCGTCGAGGGTGGACGCGAACACGCGCCTCGAGTACGACGTGAACGGGCTTGGCCTCGCGTCGCTGGGCGTCGGAAGCACGGTGTCGGCAGGGCTCGCGTCGGGTAGCCTGCAGTTCAGCCGGCAGCATCTGTCCGCGAATTCGCAACCAAACAGCTATTTCTCCGGTTCCACGTCGCTCCACACCCCGAATGGCCACTTTACCGGCACTTACGGCCTGAGCTGGGATCTGACGCATTCAACGATCGTGACGCAGAACGTGCTCGCAACCTACATGGCGCAATGCTGCGGGCTGCAGATGGAGTTCCAGAATTTCCACCTCGTCTCCTCCGCGCCGATTCCATCCGATCGCCGCATCAATCTGTCGTTCGTGCTGGCGGGCCTCGGAACCTTCTCGAATTTCTTTGGCGCCTTCGGCAATACGGTTCGCTGACGGACGGATGGGAAAGGTCTCGCCCGTGGTCGACGTCCGCGTCACCGGCGGCGCCCGGTTCATTGGCAGCAACTTCCTTCGCTACGCGCTCGACACGCGGCCCGACTGGCGTGTCACCACGCTCGACAAGCTGACATACGCGGGGAGGCGCGAGAACCTGCACGATGTGATGACACATCCGCGCCACCAGTTCGTGCACGGCGACATTTGCGACACGGCTGTCACCGCACCGCTGGTCGAGCGATCGAATGTCGTCGTTCACTTCGCGGCCGAGACGCATGTCGACCGCTCGATTGCCGCCGCGGGTGAGTTCATCAGGACCGACGTCCAGGGGACGTTCGTGCTGCTGGAGGCGGCCCGCCGCGCACCGGGTTTGAGGCGTTTCATCCAGATCTCGACCGACGAGGTCTACGGGAGCGTCATGTCCGGCGCGAGCCACGAGACCGACGAACTGAAACCGCGCAACCCGTATTCCGCAAGTAAGGCGGGCGCAGACCGGCTCGCGTACAGCTACTGGGCCACCTACCAGGTCCCGGTCATCATCACTAGGTCGTCGAACAACTACGGCCCGTACCAGTTTCCCGAAAAGGTGATTCCGTTGTTTGCCACCAACGCCATCGACGACGTCCCGGTGCCGCTCTATGGCGATGGACGAAACGTCCGCGACTGGCTGCATGTGCTCGACCACTGCCGTGCAATCGATCTCCTCGTTGACAAGGGGTCGAATGGGGAGGTCTACAACATCGGCGGCGGGAACGAGGTGGCGAACATCGATCTCACACACAGGATTCTCGATACGCTGGGCAAGCCGCGCTCGCTGATCCGTCCCGTCGCCGATCGGCCCGGCCACGATCGACGGTACTGCCTCGATACGACGAAACTGCGTTCGGTCGGGTGGTCGCCGCAGATCGCCTTCGCCGCGGGACTGCGCGACACGCTCGAGTGGTATCGCGCGAATGAGTGGTGGTGGCGGCCGATCAAGGAACAGGATTCAAACTTCAAGTCGTACTATCAGACGCAGTACGGAGGATAGTCACCAGCGTGAACGGTGTAGTTCTCGTTACCGGCGCGGCCGGGTTCGCGGGAAGCCATGTCGTCGAGGCTCTCGCCGGGCGCGAGGACGTCGTCGGCTGGACGCATCATGCGCCGCCGCCGCAGATAACCGCGCCACTTGCCGCCTGGCGCCGAGTCGACCTGCTGAACCGCGCGGAGGTTCGTCATGAAATCGCGCGGCTCAAGCCGTCAGCGGTGATTCATTGCGCGGGAGCGCCGAATGTCACCCATTCGTGGCGAGACACCGTCACTCCTCTATCGGCGAATGTCCTCGCGACCCATCATCTGTTCGACGCGCTGCGCCGGACCGCGACACCCTGCCGCGTGGTCGTCCCGGGATCCGCGACGGTGTATGCGGCGTCGACCGCGGCGCTGACGGAAGAGAGTCCGGTCGCGCCCTCCAACCCCTATGCGGTCAGCAAGCTCGCGCAGGAGCAGCTCGCGTTTCGCGCCGCGCGGGAGGACGGCGTTGAGGTGATCGTCACGCGCTCGTTCAACCACACTGGCCCGCGGCAAAGCGCGGCCTTTGCCGCGCCGAACATGGCGCGCCAAATCGCGCTGATCGAAGCCGGCGTCGCCGAGCCGGTGATCAAGACGGGGAATCTTGATGCGGAGCGCGATTTCACGGACGTCCGCGACATCGCGCGCGCGTATATCGCTCTGCTGCGTCATGGCACGACGTCCACGCTGTACAACGTGGCATCGGGAACTGCGCGCGTGATGCGATCGGTCCTCGACGCGCTCGTTGCGCGAGCGCGGGTGAGCGTGCGCGTTGAAACCGATCCCGGGCTCATGCGTCCGAGCGACACGCCAATCATGCTGGGCGACGCGACCCGACTGCGCCGCGAAACCGGATGGCAGCCCGAGATTCCCTTCGATCGGACCCTCGACGACCTGCTGAACTACTGGCGCAGCGTCACGATCGCCTGAGCCGTATTCGGCGGCTTACCGCGAGCGAGCGCCGCGAGTCGAGCAGCACTTCTCATGCTTCAGCGGATGCATGAGGAGGAACCTATGAAAAAGTCTGCGCTCAGCGTCTTGACGGCGGCCATCATTTCCGCGGGCTGCGGCACGACGCGTCGGGTCTCGAGCACCGTGGCTCTACCGCACGGATCTCAATGACGGCCAGATCCGCATTCGTCTCACGCCAGACGGCCGCGATGACGGGACATTCGCTGAGCTTTTCCTCGGCCGTTCAGAATCCGTGAACGCCCGAGGCACCCACGTAAGCCAATCTCTTACGGAACACACCGAATTTCAGTGCCGGGGACGCCAACGTAGACTCCGTTGGCTCCCGAATCGTTTGGGGCTGCCGTTCATGGAGGGGGGGCGGCGGCCCCTGCGATTTCTAAGGGATTGCGGTATGATTCGCTCGATCTTCGCCTAACGGACGAGCGACCCTGATGGAAACCGCACCCCTTTTCGTCGATCTCGGAAAACCGAAACCCACCGTTCGACAGATAGCGGATCTCATTAAAGCCGGTGGGGCGGAGGCGCTCACGGAAGCGATCCGGCGCGCGGATGCCGCCAGATATCAGGAAGTACGCTGCCGCTCCGCGTTGAACCGCGTCAAGGGGATGCCCTTCGAGTGGACGCTGAACCCGTATCGGGGCTGCACGCACGGCTGCCACTACTGCTACGCGCGTCGCTACCAGACGCAGTTCGAGCTGGGGTCCGACGACGAGTTCGCGTCGATCATCTTCGTCAAGACCAATTTTGTCGAGACGCTGCGCGCCGAACTCGACAAGCCGTCGTGGGACGGCGACTACGTGGTCGTCGGTGCCGCGACGGACTGTTATCAGCCGATCGAGGGGTACTACAAGCTGACACGCGGCTCCCTCGAGGCGCTCTGCGCGCGCCGCAATCCGACGGGCGTCATCACCAAAGGTCCGATGATCGTCCGCGACAAGGACGTGCTGCAGGACATCACGGCGCGGGCCGACTGCAACGTCTGCATCAGCGTGCCGAGCGTGGACGAAGACGCCTGGCGCCAACTCGAGCCGGGCACGGCGCACCCGATGCAACGCCTGCGCGCGGTGCGCGAGCTGGTGGACGCGGGCATCCATGCTGGCGTGCTGATGAATCCAATCGTCCCGGGCATCACGTCGAAGCCGGCTCTGCTCGAGCGCACGGTGAAGGCCATTGCGGATCACGGAGCGCAATTCGTCGGATGCAACGTGATGTTCCTGGAAGGCGGCACGCGCGATCACTTCATGCGGTGGCTGCAGCAGGAATATCCGCAGCTGGTGGATGGTTATACGCAGCTGTACGCTCGGAAATACGCGCCCGCGGCGTACCGGAAGGAAGTCTCCAGTCTGATCGCTCATTTCAAGCAGAAGTACGGACTTGTCGGCCAGCGGTTTTCAGAGGAGGACGATAAGCCGCAGGAACCGCAAAAAGGGCCAGATGAAAATCTGACCCTTCCTCTTTAGACCGCTATCGCATTCGGGTCGGGAGATGCCACCAGACGCGGTCCGATGGCCTCGACCTCGATCTTGTTGTCGCGAAGCGCCACGCGGAAGCTGTTCGCTTCCTTCCACCGCAGGCTGAGCGGCAGCTTGATGCGGTCGTCGATCACCCGCTTCAGGAAGCGTGCGCCGTAGGCGAGGCTATAGCCGTCGGTCACCAACTTCTCGAGCGCCTCGGGTTCGACGGTCACGCTCTTGTTCCAGCGCTTCAGCGTCGCCGTCACCTGGTCGATGTACTTCACGGCGATCTGGCGGACTTCGTCGTGCGTCAGCGGCTGGAACAGCACGACCTCGTCGATCCGGTTGCGGAATTCCGGCGGGAAGCGCCGTTCAAGCTCCTTGTTGACCTCGCCCTGGACCTGGTCGAGCGGCATCTGTCCGGAGCGGAATCCCATCGGATTGGTGAGCTTGCGGAAGTGCTCGGAGCCCGCGTTCGACGTCATGATGATGATGGCGTCGGACAGATACACGCGCTTGCCGCGACCATCGGTGAGCCATCCTTCATCGAAGGCCTGCAGGAACAAATTCAGCAGACTGGGGCTCGCCTTTTCGATTTCGTCGAAGAGCACGACGGAGCACGGGTTGTCCTTCAGCTGATTGGTGAGCAGGCCGCCCCGCTCGCTGCCCACGATGCCGCGCGGCATCCCAATGAGCTTGTCGACCGACACGCCGCCATCCTGGTACTCGGACATGTCGATCCGGATCATTTTCTTGTCGTCGCCAAACAGGAATTCGGCGACCGCTTTCGCGAGCTCGGTCTTCCCAACGCCGGTCGGACCGAGGAAGAGCAGAACACCGTCCGGACGATCGAAGCCGTCCTTGAGCGGGCCCTTGTTCAACACCAGACGATTGGCGATCGCTTCCACCGCCTTCTTCTGGCCGATGACACGTTTGCCGAGGCGCCGTTCGATTTCCTTGAACCGATCACCGACATCGCGGAACACCATGTCTTTCGGAATCTGCGCCGCGTGCGAAATGACCTCGACGATGTCGTCGCTGGTGACTTCCCAGCGCCGATCGATTTCGGCGCGCACCGCCGCCGTATCGAGCCACCCGATCACTTTGTCGGGCAGGTGCAGATGACGCTGGTACCGCGGCGACATCTCGAGCGCCGTCTCGATCGCCTCATCTACAAGGCGCACCGAGTAATTGCGCTCGAGACGCGGGCGGATGTTGTAGAGGATCCGGCGCGTCTCCTCGATCGACGGCTCCTCTACATGCACGGTCCGGAAGCGGCGCGACAGCGCCTCGTCTTCCTGGATGTACTCCTTGTACTCGCTCAGCGTGGTCGCGCCGATCATGCGCACTTCGCCGCGCGCCAGGACCGACTTGAACACGTTCGCCGCGTCAGACGGCGCGCCCAGGGCGGAGCCGGCACCGACCATCGTGTGCGCCTCGTCGACGAACAGAATCAGGTTCGGCCGCTCCTTGATTTCGCGAATGACGTTCTGAATGCGATCCTCGAACATCCCCCGCAGCATCGTGCCCGCCACCATGGTGTTCATCTGCAGATTGATGACCTGGCAATCACGCAGGCGCACGGGGACGGTGTCCGGCTCGAACTCGATGCGGCGCGCCAGTCCTTCGACAATCGCCGTCTTCCCGACGCCGGGTTCGCCGATCAGCATCACTGAGTTCGACCGTTCGCGGTGACAGAGGATTTCGAGCACCTGCTGGATTTCGTGGTCGCGGCCATAGACAGGCGCAATGCGGTCCTGCCGCGCGAGCAGGTTCAGATTGGTGGCGAAATGCTTCAGAAACGGCGGTAGTTCGAAGCGTTTGCGCAGGCGCTCCTCGCGCAGCTCGTTGTCGCGCATCCTGGTCGCGATCCGGGAAACCAGCACCTCGGGCTCGACGCCGTGATGTTTGATGATGGATACGGGCACGCCCTGGCTCTCCTCGAAGATCGCCGAAAAGAGGTCGGACGACTCGATGGTCTGGCGTCCTGCCCGGCTCGCCTGATGGAACGCAAGCTTGAACACCAATTTGGTTGCCGGCGCGACGCGGAGCTCGCGGCCGGCAAATGTTGGTAACACGTGCAGGTGCTCTTCGAGCGCCTGCAGGATTTCGTGCGGGTTCAACTCCAGGTCGCGCATTACCTGAGAGAAGGTGTCCCACTCGACTTGCGCAAACGCCAGAAAAATATGCTCGTTTGTCAGCAGGGCGTGCTCGCGGCGCCGCGACTCCTCAACGGCGCGGTCAACCACCCGCTGCGCCGATTCGCCGATTTTGCTCTGTGCGATGTCGAAGTCGTCCACGCCGCGTCGCCTCCTGGACCTGCATTCACGAGAATGGCTGGTCACTGTCGGTTCGCTCTTCAAGATGCGAGCCAGTGGGACCGGTCCGGCCAGCCGTGCTGATTAACCCGCACCGCTGAAGCGGCTTACATTTCGCGCACGGAAGAGTCGCCCGTCGATGACGCATCGGCGTGAGGTACGCCAAACCGTCGGGAAGAGGCACGCTCGCTTCTCTATAATGCAGATATGCGACAGTTGGTTCCGGCATTAATGGCGTTCGTGGTCGTGCTGGGCAGCGCGGCGGCGCAAACACCGCAGCCATTCCCTCGTCCAGCGGCACCGCAGTCTCCCGCGCCGGCGCCACCATCGACGGCACGTCCCGCGCAGCCTTCACCCGCACCGACAACGCCGCCGCCACCTGCGCCGGCGGCGCCGGTTGATCCCGCGACACCGTCCGAGGCGACACTCGGATTCCCAATCTATCCGGGGGCGCAGTTCATCGCGTCGTATGACGCCGGCCGTGCGCAGCGGTATTACATCTTTGGTTCGACGACGGCGTTCGCCGACCTCGTGACCTACTACCGAACGGTGCTGAAGGACAAAGGCAACCTCGTGTTCGAGAATCCGCCGACGCACATGTTCGAGGTGGGCAAGTTCAACAACGACACGATGGCGTTTCCGCCGGGAGTGACGATTAAGGACTTTACGTCGGGCGGGTCGCAGGGGTACGCCAACCCGAAGCCGGGGGTTCAGCCGGCGCGATTCCAGTCCGTAATCATGATCGTTCCGGTGCCGCCCGGCGCGCCGCGGTAGAAAAGTGGCTCCCTAATCGGCCTTCACATAAATCTCGCCGGCCTTCTTGAATTCCTCGGCCTTTTCACGCATGCCGTGACGCAGCGCATCGGGCGTTGTGAGGTTGTGACTCGCCGCGTAGTCGCGCACCTGCTGCGTCAGCTCCATCGAGCAGAATTTCGGGCCACACATCGAGCAGAAATGCGCCACCTTTGCGCCGTCGGCAGGCAGCGTCTCGTCGTGAAACGCGCGCGCGGTCACGGGATCCATCGCCAGATTGAACTGATCTTCCCAGCGGAATTCGAAGCGCGCCTTTGACAGCGCATCGTCCCACGCCTGCGCACGCGGATGCCCCTTTGCCAGATCGGCGGCGTGCGCCGCAATCTTGTAGGCAATCACACCCGCTTTCACGTCATCGCGATTCGGCAATCCAAGGTGCTCCTTGGGGGTGACGTAGCACAACATGGCGGTGCCGTACCAGCCGATCATCGCGGCGCCGATCGCGGAGGTGATGTGGTCGTAGCCGGGCGCGACATCGGTCGTGAGCGGACCGAGGGTGTAGAACGGCGCTTCCTTGCACCATTCGAGCTGCTTCTCCATGTTTTCCTTGATCAGATGCATGGGGATGTGCCCCGGGCCCTCGTTCATCACTTGCACGTCGAACTTCCAAGCCATCTCATTGAGCTCGCCCTGCGTCCTCAACTCCGCAAACTGCGCGGCGTCATTGGCATCGGCAATCGATCCCGGTCGCAGGCCGTCGCCGAGCGAGAACGACACGTCGTAGGCGCGCATGATTTCGCAGATCTCTTCAAAGCGCGTGTAGAGAAAGTTCTCCTGGTGATGCGCAAGGCACCACTTCGCCATGATCGATCCGCCGCGCGACACGATCCCCGTGACGCGCTTGGCCGTCAGCGGGACGTAGCGCAGCAGTACGCCGGCATGCACGGTGAAGTAGTCGACACCTTGCTCACATTGCTCGATGAGCGTGTCGCGGTAGATCTCCCACGTGAGATCTTCCGGACGTCCACCTGCTTTCTCGAGCGCCTGGTAGATGGGGACCGTGCCGATCGGGACGGCGGAGTTTCGGATGATCCACTCGCGCGTCTCGTGGATGTTCTTGCCGGTCGAGAGGTCCATGACCGTATCGGCGCCCCACAGCGTCGCCCACTGGAGCTTCTCGACTTCATCATCGATCGACGACTTGACGGCGGAGTTGCCGATGTTGGCGTTGATCTTCACCAGGAAGTTGCGGCCGATGATCATCGGCTCGAGCTCCAGGTGATTGATGTTCGACGGAATGATGGCGCGGCACCGCGCGATCTCCTCGCGGACGAAATCGGCGGGGAGCCCTTCACGGGCGGCAGCAAATTCCATCTCCGGCGTGATCTCGCCGCGCCGCGCGTAATAGAGCTGCGTGCCGACAAACCCCGATCGCCGCCGCGCCGCGACCCACTCCGCTCGCAGCTTCGGCAGTCCGTGGCGCACGTCGTGCCCTTGCGGTCCACTCGTGTCGTACAACCGCACCGGCGGTTCCCCTCCGCCAAGCGCCACCTCCCGCAGCGGGATACGCAGCGTGATAGCTGGACCATCCGCGGCCAGGCGGGCGGTGCGTTCGTCGTACACCTTTTGGGAATTCGGAAAAGCGGTTGCAAAGTCGATCATGAGCCCCTCGTTGCGGAAGGTCTAACAACGTCAGGTTCGCGAGAGGGATACGGCAGGATTGCCGCGCTCCCTCCGCCGGTCTAAACCGGGCCCACCGTCGCCACGGCTATGGTGGGTCCACCCCCGCGCCGCATCCGGCGCGAGGTGGATCAGGTTCCAAGGGTCTTTCTCAATCTCCACGTGGAGATACCCCTGGCGGCCTCGGCGATTATACTCCGCTGAATTCTCCTGAACGGCCCTCGCCTGCAAGCCGTCGATGCATAATGCGCGTATGCGCACGCTGTTCTACCTCAGCCTGTCGATACTCCTCGCAGACGCCTCATTCGCGCAAACAGCTCCGCCGGCTCCGCGGCCGGCCCCGGCTCCTGGTGCACCGGCACCTGCAGCACCCGCCGCACCCGCAACACCTGCCGCACCAGCGCCGCCTCGTCGCGCGCCGGCCCCAGCCCCTGCGTCGCGAGCGGGCATCGCATTGACCGTCACGGATCCTCGCGGTTTGCCGATTCCGGAGGTGCGCGTCACCGTGGCAGGGCCATCAGATCGAACCGGCGAAACAAATGACAGCGGGCAGGTGAACTTCGTCGGCATGCAGCCCGGCACCTATCGTGTGCGTTTCGACAGCGACAAGGTGATCTCGTTTGAACGGGAGGTGGTTGTCCGCTCCGGCCAGACCACCAGCTTTGATGCTGTGCTCAACCCTGCGCCTCCGCCTCCTGCAGCACCTCCGCCGCCCCCACCCGCGCCCGTGGCGGCGCCCGCGGCCAAGGTCGGACCACCCGGCATGCCGCAAGTTCTGTCGATCGTCGATCTCGCTGAGAAACAGCTTTCCGGGAACCAGGCGAGACGCGAAACACTCGTCTCGTGCAGCGGCAATACACGGACGATGCTCGTCGTGCTGAATCAGGATCAGCCCGATCGCCTCTACGACGGCGCAGAGGTCGAGTACTACGTTGTTGCCGGACAGGGAGTCGTGAGACTCAATACTCGCGATACGCCGCTTTCAGCCGGCAGCTACGTGTCGATTCCGCGCAACACCAGCCACGGCGTGGTGCGACGCGGGAATCGCCCGTTGATTCTGCTGTCGATCCTCAGCGGAGAACCGTGCGAACAGGCCAAGTAAGGCAGGACGGGCGGGAAGGGCGGGACGGACGGGAAGGGCGAGAAGGGAAGTAGAGGCGGACCTTCAGGTCCGCCTGGGAATTAGAATCCGGGACGAATCAGGAAGCTGGCCGTCCACCCGTTGCGTGGCTTGTCGAACGGCCGCACGGCCGTCAGTTCGAGCACGAAACCGCCTAAGTTCGCGCGCATCCCGGCGCCCACGCTGCTGAACCGATCGCGCTCGAGCGGCGCGCTGGTATGCGGCGTCCAGAGCATCGCGCCGTCGGCAAAGACCAGCGCTTCCATCGGCGTCGCACCGTAATCGAGATTACCCGTCAGCAGTCCGAGCAGCGGCGCCCGCAGTTCCAGATTCATCACCGCGAAGCGATTACCCGAAAGCTGATCGACCACCGAGCACGTGGTGGCGGTAAGACCGCACCGCTCCGCGGCAAAGGTGCTGAGGTCGTATCCGCGCACGAGCGTCTGCAGGCCAAGGAGCAGTGGCGTGAGACGTCCGTCGCGCGCATCGGGACCGTAGCGGCCTGTGTGGTCCACCCGTACGGCAAACGTGATCGGACGCAGGGGCATGAAATACCGGCGCGCGTCGAGACGAACATCCGCGAACATCAATCCGCCGACCGACGGCTCGACGTCAAGACGAACGCGGTGACCGACGATTGGGCTGATCGGACCGAGGACCGCGGTGTCGCGCACATACGCGACTTGCATCTCGGCGAGGTACACCGGCGGCGCACCCGGCAGCTCCTCGAGGGTCCTCGTCACCAGCTCTCGAGTGGATGCATCCGTCACTCGCGTGACCGTTTGCCACCCGTAACCCGTGCGCCTGCCGCCCGCCCTGAACTCAAACCGTGTTGCACGACTTACGTTATAGCGCGCCGTCAGGCTCGCGTACTCGTGCGCGTAGCGGAGGTTTGCGTACTCCTGCGTGATCAGCGAAGTGGTACGCGCAACGGATCGACGGGCGCCCGCGAAGCGCGCCGGGACGAACCCGCCGATGAAGCCCCAGTGCAGCCGCCCGCGCCGATTCACATAGCCGATCTGCCCCGCGAAGTCGTCCTTGCTCGTGCCCACGCGTACGAGTGCGTGCAACTGCCGGTCCCGAAGCATGTCGCCGAACGCGATGCCGAAGCTGGCGCGGAGCACGCCGCCCACGAATCCGTCGCCCCCGATCGCCGCGCCGACATACGGATCCGCAATCGACTCGACCCGCAGGCGGTCGTCGTACTTCGCCGTCAGGAATGTGCGGTCGGCAGGCATCCCGATATGCGCGTTCGACAGCAATTCCCCGAGTTTCCCGAGCGGGTGCGGCGATGGCGTTGGCGTGGCGACGCCGGACGTCACAATCGGGGCCGATTCCGCGCTCGTCTGTTCCAGCGTTTGAATCTCGAAGTGGCCGTCGCGGTACGCGCTGAAGGCGAGCTTCCCCGTCGCGGACGCGACCGCCAGCGCGGGGCTCGTTGACGTGATGCCGCTGATTCCGCTCGGCTCGGCGGTGACGCGCCGGATATCTCCGGTCCCGAGATCGACGCGGTAGATGTTGCTCACGCCATCCGGATCGGCGACGTAGTAGATCGCCTGTCCGTCAGGCGACCATTGCGGGCTGATTTGCTTGCCGCCGTCGCCGGATCCGGTAAGCGGCCGGATGACACGCGTGTCGAGGTCCAACAGTGCGACGCGAACGGGTCCGAACGTCAGGTCGTCCAGCGACGTCGTAAAGCGATCGGACGCGAACGCAATCGTCTTCCCGTCCGGCGACCACGCCGGGTGCAGGTCCGCGAACTCGTCGTCTGTGAGCTGCGTCACGCTTCCGTCGGCGACGGTGTAGACAAACAGATTCGAGGCGCCGGACTTCATCGCCGAAAAGACGATTTGGTTGCCATCGGGCGACCAGCTCGGGTTGTAAATCTCCCCCATTCCGTTCAGCCGGATATCGCGACGCCGCGACGATCCATCCATCTCGACGATGCTGAGCGCGGACGTCCCGTCTCGCACCGCGGCAACGACGAATCGGCGCCCCGCCGAGTCCCACGAGCCGGCAGACTGGATGTACTGAAGGCTGTCGAAATGTGGATCGGCGGCGGTGCTGATTACCTTCTTGACCACCGCGCCAGAAGTGACATCGGCTACAAAAAGATCGAGCGACAACCGATCGCGCTCCGACACGAACATGATCTGACGTCCGTCCGGACTGATAGCCGGTGCAACGTGCACGCGCTCGCCTTCAGCTGAAGTGATGATCTGCCGTGGTCGCACGACCACGTCGGGATCGCCTGCGACCACCGGAATCGACGCGTGCCAGTCCCGAGACAGCTCATCGCGCGTTTCGCCAGTGACCTCCTCGAGCCGCTCGACGACGCCGCGCGCCTTCGCGCGCAGGAGCTTGCCGACAATTTCGTCTCCGAAGCGCTGTCCGAGGAAGGACCAGAACGCGTGGCCGTAGCGGTACGGGAAATAACGCGGGTTGTCGAGCTGCTCGACCGTCGGCAGCCTGCGATGCAGCTTCGCATCGCGGAGCCACATGTCGGTGAACGCATTGGATGGACCAATGGACAGGTATTCGGCCATCCCTTCGATGAACCACCCGGGCATCTCGAAGACGTTCTGATGTGCGCGTTTCGAGATATCGATCTGGAAGGCGTGGGCGAGTTCGTGACCCAGCACGTGGTCGGTTTCACCGAGACCGGGCGCAAACGGCAGGACAATTCGCGAGCGTATCTGTTCGGTAAAGCCGCCTGTGCCTTCGCTGATCGTGCCCGGGCTCACATTGGTCTGCGCAAATTCGGGATGACTTGCGTAGAGAACGATCGGCTGACGGCGAGTGAATGTGTGATCCAGGAGCTGCGAGTAGCGGGCGTACCACCGCTCCGCCATCCGCGCCGCCTGGCGCGTGACGTTTTCCTCTTCAGGGTAGTAATAGATGTCGAAGTGCTCGGTGCGAAGCGTACGGAATTCGAGACGTGTGTTCTGGACCTTGTTCCGGCCGAAGTACTGCGCCTTCGCCGAGGCCGGACACATCAGCAATGTCGTCGCGAGACAGACGAACACCGTCGCGCACCGAAACATGGGCACCCCTGAGCTGAGCGTGGAGGAGGGCTACTCTATCACGCGGCAAGAGCGTGGGTTGCACGCCCTACTTGGTCGTATCGGCGTTATAAACAGCGGAAATAGCGAAGTGTCCATCCCGGACGCCGCGTGCAAAATCGAGCCGAAGCGCGCCAGCATGTCCCGGGTACGCCGCTCGAAGTCCGACACCGACATCTATATCCGTAATCGGGGCGCCGGATAAGCGTCGGGCGGTCAATCCCGTATCCACAAAGGTGGCGATTCCAGTCCGGAATGGGCCAGCGCGCCACCATCGCTGCACCTCCGTCGACTCGTGCGCAAAGACTCGCGCCATGCGCTCGGTACGAAAACGTTCACCTCCGGTCAGAATCGGGTGAGCGCGCAGCAGGAGTGCGCGGGCGCGACCCGTATCGCCAGCGAACCAGAGGTCGGTGGGTGCAGAAGCGTTCACGGCAGCGACGCCTCCGTCGGTTGTGACGATCAATCCCGTCAGGCGCGGGGATGAGCGCGCCAACACACGAACCTCAGCCTGGCCGAACTCGGTGCCGCCGCCGAACCAGGTCCGCAGCTGTGCGCGGGAATCCAGACGATCACCCGCCGAAGCCACCCGTATCGCAGCGGCGACCGTCCTGAAGACCCGACGTTCGTTCCACCTGTCGACGCCACCGCCAATCTGCCACCGCACCGTTCCACTCGCCCAATCAGCAATGTCCAGCTGCAGTGAGTCGTGAACAGTCGGTAAAAACGTAGCGCTGAAGGGCTGCCGCTCACGTCGCGCGGTCGCCCTCCAGATGCCACGCCACGGCGCAGGCGCGGCGATCGACAGCTGATAGAGCGGCCTGTGCGCCCAGAATCTCCAGTCCGCAGTGAGCTGCTCACCACCGCCCGTCGGCGATGCGATGGGAACCACCAGTTCACGTGTCACCGCGGTCGAAAGTCCCACGACGCCGAGGTCGAAGAGACTCCGCGGCACCAGCGCGCGCTCGACGACCATTGCGCGCGCCTCCGCCAGCCCTGACGACAACGGAACGAAATCGATCGTGCCGTTGCCGGAAGGCAGCTCACTCAGACGGCGGCGTGCGCGGACCAGCACGCTTCGCGTCAGCAGCGCGCCGCTCCTCAGACCGACGTATCGCTCGACGACGCGGTAGCGCGTGCGCGTGAGTCCGTTAATTCGAATCAGATCGATGCGCGGTTCACGCGTCAGATTCCAGGCGTCGAGCGCGCCGAGCTGATCGTCGCCGACGAAGCGTGCCGTTCCAAGCAGCCTCGATGCATATTCATCGTCCGGCTCTCGCGCCAGCGCCGCCGATGCCAGATCGGCGGCTTCCGCCCAGCGCCGCTGCACCGCCCGAAGTCCGGCGAGCTCGCGAAATACGGCCGCACCGGGACACGACAGTGCTTCGACGAGCGTGCGTTCCGATTCGTCCAACCGATCCTGCTGCGCCTGCTGCACGGCCGTCGCAATTTGTGCGTCGCACGGCGTCTCCTGAGTCGGCGATGAAGGTGCAGTCGAAGTCGGGAATGGTCCGCCTGAAGGCCGACCCTGCCCCGCCGGAGGTGTGACGATGAGCATCCACCGGCGAGCGGCGGACCAGCGTCTGTCGAAGTCAGCGGCGCTCATCACCTTGAACGGCGTACGGGCGGGATCGTGGAACACCACACCGTCCGCATTGCGCGCCACCAGCACGACGTAGTGGTAGGTGCGCGGACGATCTTCCACAAGGGCGATCACCGGTCGTCCCTGCTGCAACTCTCGCGCGATCGTGTCTGACGAGCCTTCGAGAGCGGTCGCGTTCCAGTCGCGGCCGCGCAAGTCCGCTGCGAGAACGTCGGTCCGGATGCCGCCACCTTTCCGATCCACGAGCGGCCGGAACGATTCGGCATCAATGCCACGTTCGCCCCAGTACCGCATCACCATCGCCGCCGCGGCGCCGCCGCACAACAACTCGGACTGCGCGATGTACGGAACGTCGAGAACCGTCAGCGGCTGGGCATGGAGCGACGCAGGATAGAGACAACACGCGAGCGCGAGCAGGAGGACGGCTCGCCGCTCGCGTCTCACGGCGCTAGTCCAACGCTACGATCAACAGAATGAGGACGAGCAGACCGATGATGATCGTGGTCGTCGAAATCGTAACCTTCGATTGACCGCCGGCAAGCGTGTCGCCGGCTGCGCGCGCCTGCGCCGCGATCCGTGTCACGTCGGACGCGTCCATAGCAGCCACCGCCGTTTCGGCGCGACGGATGTCGATCCCGTACTTCCCGGCAATAGCCTTCACGTCAGCGCGCTGAAGGAACAACCGCACGGTCTCGCGGTCGCCGTCCGTGGCGCGCGCGTGTTCCTGGACGGCAGCGTCGAGGACCGGCTGACCTGCGATGTGCGTGGGCGGCGAGGACTGACCGGGTCCGGGCGACGAGGCCTGGATTCGTGGAGCTGCCATCAGAATGGATAAAACCACTGCTGCAAAGGCGATAGTCGAGCGCATTCGGCGATCCTCCTGTCGCGGCTATTCTAACGGAGCGATTGATCAGTTTTTCGGCTCATAACGGCGAGACTTCAAAGGTTCGTTCTGCGTCGTTCACCTTCACCGCAAACAGACGATCGAATCCTTCGGCCGCACTGGGCGGTTCCAGGCGTTTTCGAACGGTGAAGATGGCGACGTCGGGAACGCGATCACGACCCTCACGGGCGCGGTTGCGTCGAAGCGCGTCGCGAGCATCGGTGACGAAGAAATAGCCCGACACCTCAGCGCCATGCTTCTTCGCGATGCTGATGATCGTGGCACGTACGGCGGC